>Ga0114969_10005293_pt1 | contig 10127 bp, 6 predicted proteins | sample M_130807_MF_Meta_FD_87316 | JGI IMG/M metagenome (GOLD analysis project Ga0114969, IMG submission 87316) | Freshwater microbial communities from Lake Montjoie, Canada to study carbon cycling - M_130807_MF_MetaG | ecosystem: Environmental > Aquatic > Freshwater > Lake | place: Lake Montjoie...
TTCCAGGCCGCGCTCGCCGCGTCCAACGACACGGAAAAAGAGGAACTCGAAAAGGAACTCGTCGCCCTCCGCTCCACCGAGAGCGAACGACTCGAGTCCGTTTCGGATAAAATTTCAAAAGCTGCCGCCGACTTAACCATACTCGACGCCGCCTCCCAAAAAAATCTCGCCGCTTCGAGCGAGGTCATCGCCCACGCCTCCGCCGCCGCGCTCACGCAATTTTCCTCCGCGACCTCGGCTGCCGTCGCCCAAGCGGTCACGACCGCCACGGCCGCCCTGACAACCGCCGCCACCTCCGCCAGCGATACCATCACGGCGGCGACCCTCGCCGCTGAGCACACGCTAGCCAAGTCCCACCTCCACGCCACCAGTGAGCTGGATGCGAAATTATCCACCATCAGCGCAGCGATCTCGACGGCCACGACGGCCGCACTCGCCACCTTCGAGGCCCAAGTCACCGCGAGCTCCGAGCGCATCGAACGCGCCGTCGACGCCGCCGTCGCAGCCATAAAAACCGTTCCCGCCCCCGTCATCAGCTACGCTCCGCCCGCAGCTCCCGTCGCCGTGCCCGAGGAAAATACACCCGCTGCCACCGCGACGGACTCCCCAAGTATTTCGCCCATCGTGACCGAAGGTACGGCCCACCCACCGAAGCGCCCACGCAAGCCGCGCCGCGAAACGCCCGCGTCCGAAGAGCCCACCGCACCAGCCCCCATTGAGGAAATGCCCGCCCCCGTCGTGCTCCCTCCCGCCGACGAACGGTCGCCCCTTCCCACCCCAATCATTCTTGAGGACGTCCCCGTCACACCGGAAACGGCCGAACCGTTCACGGCCCACGCGGTCGAACCTCCGGCCGCCGAGCCTGCGCCCACTCCCGCCAACGTGGCGCCGGAACCCGTCATCGCATCGGCACCCGTCAGCGAACCCGCACCCGTCAGCGAACCCGCAGGTCCCACCGAACTCGCGCCCGTCAGTGAACCCCCGAGCGTCGCGCCCGCCCCGCCGATCGCCGCCAGCGCCTCCGAAACACCCCCAGCTCCACCCGCACCAGCCAGCGTCACCCCCGAACCCGCACCGGTGGCCACTCATTCCGCAGTCGTCGCTCCCGAGCCAGCAACCGCATCCGACGCCCCCGCACCGGACGCGTCCGCATCCGAGGCGCCCCCATCCGACGCCCCCGCACCCGAGGCACCCGCACCCGAGGCACCCGCTCCCGAGGCACCCGCTCCCGACGCACCCGCTCCCGACGCGCCCGCTCCCGAGCAGCCCGCCACCGTCGCCGACGAGGCCGCCTCAGACGACGCGCCCAAATCTCCGCGCAAACGTGCCGCGCAGAAATCTGCGCCCGCCGCCGACGATGAGCCCGCCCTCGGTCTCGAAATTGACGATACGCCGGCCCCACAATCGGCAGAACTCACCGAGCGGGTCCTCACCTCCGACGGCGCCACGCGGCTCATCGCCACCGCTTACATCGGCATCGGCAACCGGCTCTTCATTCGCGGCGAGGGCCCCGGCTTAAGCTGGGAAAAAGGCGTTCCGTTACAGTTCGTCTCCATCGGAAAATGGCGCTGGGAAACGCCTGACGCCACGGGTCCCGTGAGTTTCAAACTCTACAAGAACGACAGCATCGAGTGCACCGCTCTCGGTAAGCAGAACCTCGACCCAGGTCACCAACAGGAACTCACCGCGTCGTTCTGACCGCGCGTAACGAGGCTCATTCCCACGTCCTTTGAGTTTTTGACTTCGGGTAGCCGCGAGCGCCAGCGAGTGGTGTTTCGACTATCGTCCAAATATCACGAGACGTCGGTATCAGTAATGCGGGGGCCGTTCGTCCGGCATCGCTTCCTCGCCGCCACCGCCCGGCGCATCTTGGCCCGTACGCTCCCGCAGCGCATTCAGTTCACGGCTCAAGCGAATGATGTCGTCAGACATCTCCAGCATCGCCTTGTCCTGCTCCGTCACGTGGCGCTCGAGATACGCAATCTTCTCCTCGAGCCGCTGGATGCTCTCAGCGATTGGGTTCATCGCCAAACGGGCACCCACACCGCCTCGCCCTCCGCGGCCGCGTCGTCATCCAGTCGCTGAAGTGCCTTGCGCACTATCGCGCGCTCCACGGGTTCGTCTGCAAGGGCGAGAATTTTCACGGGTCAGTGTTAATACCAATGTCTGATCGGTTGGGGACTTTGGTCGGCCGACCGCGGGCGGACGCTCAGCGCGCCAGCCAACCCGCGGCCTACCTTGAATGGTCAAAATCTCATGGGTCGTTCGTGGAAGGGAAGGCCCTCAACTCCGAGGCTTATTTCAAACACGTCAAGGTTTCCGCATCGATTCAACCGTGGATCTCGCGAATCCCTCCGCTGATGCAAGCTGCGGCTACCTTTTTCCGCGAAAGCTGCGAAATCCGCATTCAAAACGTGGCTGGCTCCACCTCAGCCTTACCGCAACAAACGCCGCAAATCCTCGGGCTCTGTCACCGGCGCCTGACAGGCAAATTCCGCGCACACATAGGCCGTCGCGCGTCCACCGATCGCCACCATGTCCGTCATCCACGGCGCCCGCTCCGCCCACCACCTGCGGTCCGTGTCATTCGTCACCGCCAGTAACGCCCGTCGCGGCCCGAGCTGCTCGTGCAACCCCGCCGCCAGCGCGCGAAAATCACCCGCCTCCGGATCGCCGACTAACACCACGTGCCGCGGCGCTTCGAGCGCCAGCTCCAGCGCACACACCATCTGTGGCATCCCCTGCGGCATCCGCGACCACTGCGCCCGAAACGCCTCGATGCACCGCACCCCGCGCCCGCGGTACGTTTGGCGATGCAGTACCCCCGCCGCGTCTTGATCGGGCAACAGCGTCGCCAGCCGCAACACGTTCATCGCCGCCACCGAACTCGGCGCCGGCTCCGCGCCATCGTAATCCTCCTTCAGTCGCAGCACGATGCTCGCATCGCCCGCCGCCGAGTTAAAATACCCGCCCCGCGTCTCATCCCAAAAAAGCTCGTCCATCTTTTCCTGCAGCGCCTCCGCCCAAATCAACCACCGCAGCGCGAACGATCCCTCATACAAATCGAGCAGCCCTTGGATAAAATACGCATAGTCCTCGGCAAACCCTTCATTCACACCGCGCCCCTCGCGCCAGCAGCGAAACAACACGCCCCGCGCCGCATCATACAACTCCCTTTCGACAAATGCCGCCGCCCGCTCCGCCGACCGCAAAAATCGTTCTCGTTCCGCGTTCTCTCCCCCCAGCACCTGCGCCGCCTTCGCCAACGCCGAAATCATCAGCCCATTGTTCGCCGTCACAATCTTGTCGTCGAGCAAAGGCCGCGGCCGCCCCGCCCGCGCCTCCTTCAATATCGCCAACGCCGCCCCGATCCGTTCATTCGCTGCTTCGGGCCCGAGCGAAAACAGCTTCGCCGTTTCCACGAGCGCGCGCCTCTGCACGAGAATATTTTTGCCGCGAAACTCGCCGTGCGGATCGAGCGGGCCCGTGACGTTGCCCATCTCCAACACGCCAAAATGCGCGGCGATCAGCCCCGCGTCTTCGCCGAGCACGGCGCGCAGCTCCGCCGCACTCCACACATAAAACGCCCCTTCCGCGTGCGCCGGTTCCCCCGCGACACGAGCGTCGCGCCCGTCTCCCGACTCGCTCACGGGCGGGACGCTCGTGCCACTGCCGCCCACCGCCGAATCCGCGTCTTCCGCCGTAAAAAACCCGCCCTGCGAGCTCGTCAGCTCCGCCCGAACGTAGTCGAAAATATCCCGCGCCATCCACGCGAACCGCTCGTCACCCGTCGCCTGCTTGGCCTCAAGGCAGTTGATCGCGATCTGCGCCTGATCGTAGAGCATCTTCTCGAAGTGCGGCACGAACCACGTCTCATCCACCGCATAGCGATGATACCCACCACCCACGTGATCGTGGATGCCGCCACGCGCCATCGCCCGCAGCGTCGACGTCGCCAGCCGCACCGCCTGCGCGCCCGTCTCACTCGCCACGCCCTGAATCGCCGCTACGCGAAACAAAAAATTTAAGTTCGCGGCCCTCGGAAATTTTGGCGCCCCACCGAAGCCCCCGTTGGCCCCATCGAACGCCTCGTCATAGTATTGAAAACACTGCTCGAAGGCCTCCCCACCGGCGACCGCCAGGGGCCCGTCCGCGGGCCCCTGTCCCGCCTGAGAGTCTCGCAACGTGCCGAGCACGCGTTCGCTCTCAGTGACGAGTGTGTCCCGTTCGCTTTTCCAGCCCCCCGCGATGGCCCGCAGAATCGTCGGAAACCCCGCACGCCCGTGGCGATCCTCGGGCGGAAAATAAGTACCACCGAAAAACGGTTTGAGCTCCGGCGTGAGCCACGCACTGAGCGGCCACCCACCATGGCCGGTGAGCGCCTGCACGTAGGCCATGTAAACCTTGTCCACGTCGGGCCGCTCCTCGCGGTCCACTTTGATCGCGACAAAGTGCTCGTTCAAAATCGCCGCCACCGCCTCATTCTCAAACGACTCGTGCGCCATCACGTGGCACCAGTGACACGTCGAATAACCGATGCTCAGAAAAATAGGCTTTTCCTCCGCCCTCGCCCGCGCAAACGCCGCTTCGCCCCACGGCAGCCACGCCACCGGATTCTCCGCATGCTGGAGCAAATAGGGCGATTTTTCCGAGTGGAGCGCATTGGCCATCCGGCGATCACCGCAGGCCCGGGCCCCAGCGCAAGCCCACAGGTATCCCACGCTGGTCCGTCCGCTCACCGACGCTTAGCGCGCCTGCGAGCCAGCGGCCGACCATGAAGGCTCAAACGCTCCGGTGATGCTGGTCGTCCCAGTTGCCCGCAGCTTTCGCGATCAGCACGAATCGTTTCGAAAAATTCTCTTACCCCTCCTCCGCGCTCCGCCCCCGATCCCGACTGCGCATCACGATCCGCTGGGCAGGAAGATGCTGGCGGCAGGAAAATTCCCCAAACTCCCAGCGACGCGGCCTACTCCGGCGGTAGGCCCACGATTATCCGCAATATCCGCAGCATCCGCGGTCAAAATGGTTGTGTTCGTCGTCGGGGTTGCGGCTCCGCCGCCCCGGGGTTCCCCCCGGGCATCGGCGCTATCCGCGGGCCGTTAATTCCCCAGCACCCAATTAAAAATCAACGGCGCCACGATCGTCGCGTCGCTCTCAACGATAAATTTCGGCGTCGAGCCCGCGAGCTTCCCCCACGTGATCTTCTCGTTCGGCACCGCGCCTGAGTAACTGCCGTAGCTCGTCGTCGAGTCGCTGATCTGCGCGAAATAACCCCAGAGCGGCACGCCCGTGCGGCCGAGATCCTGATGCAACATCGGCACCACGCAGATGGGGAAATCGCCCGCGATGCCACCGCCGATCTGGAAAAACCCGATCGAGCCCTCGCCGTTCTTCAGCTTCTTCGCGGTCTTCGTATACCACTCCGCCAGCCACGTCATGTATTCGATTCCCGTGCGCACCGTGTGCACGTGCTTGATTTCACCCGTCACGCAGCGGCCCGCATACATATTGCCCAACGTCGCATCCTCCCAGCCGGGGACGATAATCGGCAGGTCCTTCTCACACGCGGCCAGCATCCACGAATTCTTCGGATCGATCTGGTAGCTCTTCTTCAGTTTTCCGCTGCGCAGAATCTTGTACATGAACTCATGCGGGAAATACCGCTCACCCGCCTGGTCCGCTTTCGTCCACTCGTCCGCGACCACCGCCTCGATACGGCGCATCGCTTCCATCTCCGGGATACACGTGTCCGTCACGCGATTCATGTGCCGCTTCACCAACTCCACTTCATCCTCCGCTGTCAGGTGCCGGTAGTGCGGCACGCGCTCATAATAATCATGAGCGACGAGATTGAAAATATCCTCCTCCAAATTCGCACCCGTGCACACGATCGCGTGGACCTTGTCCTCCCGAATCATCTCGGCGAGCGAGATCCCGAGCTCCGCCGTGGACATCGCGCCTGCGAGCGTGACCAGCATTTTGCCCCCGGCCTCGAGGTGCGCCTCGTAACCCTTCGCGGTATCGACCAGCGCCGCGGCATTAAAATGCCGGTAGTGGTGGGCAATAAATTTTGAGATCGGCCCTTTTTTCGCGGCGAGCGCAGCGTTGACGGCTTCGGGTTTTACTCTGGCTTTCTTGGCTTTCATAGAGGCGCACAGAATTGCGCCGCGCCGTGACGCTGCGCGACAAAAAACCGTCGCACCCCGCGAATCCGTGCGCTCTCGTCGCCACCGCCTCCTCCCTTAAACTTATACCTCCTCTTCCGTCTTGAACCGGCGCCGCTGCGGCGCCCACCATGCTCGCCTCGTTTCTCGCCGCCTTTTTTTTCGCCCTCAGCGCCACCTACGCAAGCAAGAGCGTGCGCGCCAACGGCTCCATGCGCGCCAACGTCGGCCGCCTCCTCGTCGCCGCGTCCCTCCTCGGCCTCTTCGCCCATACCCTCGGCCACGGTTTCAGCAGCACCAGTGTCGGCTGGTTTTTTCTCAGCGGCGTCATCGGCATGGGCATCGGCGACCTCGGCGTCTATGCCGCCCTCCCGCTGCTCGGCTCCCGCCTCACGGTCCTGATGACGCAATGCTTGGCCGCGCCCCTCGCCGCCCTCGGCGAGTGGCTCTGGCTCGGCACCCGCCTCACCGCGACGCAGATCCTTTGGGGCCTGGTCATTCTCATCGGCGTCGGCGTCGCCCTGCTACCTAGCAAAGCGAGCCCGCCCCGCGTGACGGTCCGCCCCATCGGTTTCCTCTTCGGCCTCGTCGCCGCGTGTGGTCAAGGTTTCGGCGCGCTCGTCAGCCGCAAGGGCGTCAACGTCGCCGAAGCTGCCGGCGAAGCCGTGCACAACGCCACCTTCGGCATCAACGCCGCCTACCACCGTATTTTCGCCGGACTCATTTTCACCACGCTGTGGTTCCTCATCCTCCACTTCCTCCGCCGCACCCCCGCCCCCGCCGCCTCCCTCGCCACCCCAGCCGAGCAGTGTCACGTAATACGTGACACTTCATTTCTACCCACTTCTCCCCGTGGTCGCTGGCTCATTTTCGCCTCCGGTCTCGCCGGCCCGGTCGCCGGGGTGAGTTGCTACCAATGGGCCCTCGCCACGTCGCCCAGCGGCATCGTCCTCCCCATCGCCGCCACCACGCCCTTGTTCGCCATCCCCATCGCCTACTGGCTCGAAGGCGACCGACCAACCCGACGCGCCATCGCGGGCAGTGTCATCGCCGTCGCGGGTTGCATCGCGTTGACCCTCGCCCGCTAATTTTCAGTCGAGCAAGCGCGCCATTGACGCCACGCCCCCGCTTCGTGTTTGTTATCTGGTTCCGATGCTTACCATCGCCGATGTTTCCAAGTCCTATGGCACCCGAGAACTCTTCTCGGAGGTCTCCCTGTTCATTGCCCGCACCGATCGCCTCGGCCTGATCGGCCCGAACGGCGCAGGTAAATCCACACTGTTCGGCCTCATCCTCGGCGAGGAAAAACCCGACACCGGCACCATCGAGTGGGAACGCGGTGCCGACTTCGGCTATCTCCCGCAAGAGAGCGCCCCCGCCGGCGACGAAACCATTCTCCACATCGCCACCAGCGGTAAAAAACTCGAGCCCGACGAGGACGACTACGATATCGACTACACGCTCGAACCCCGCGCGAAAAAAATCCTCGCCGGCCTCGGCTTCAAAGAGGGCGACGCCCTCAAGCTCGCGAAAACGTTTTCCGGCGGCTGGGTCATGCGCGCCCACCTCGCCCGCCTCCTCGTCGCCGAGCCCGCCCTGCTCCTCCTCGACGAGCCGACCAACCATCTCGATCTCGAAGCGCTCCTCTGGTTTCAAGACTACCTGATCCGCTACCCCGGCGGCCTCGTCGTCATCTCGCACGACCGCGCCTTCCTCAACGCCCTGTGCACCGGCATGCTCGAGCTCCGCGCCGGCTCGCTCCACTATTACCACGGCAACTACGATAATTTCCTCACCGAAAAAGAGGCCCGCAAATCCCAGCAAGCCGCCGCCTTCAAGACCCAGCAGCGCGAGATCGCCCACCTCCAAGTCTTCGTCGATCGCTTCGGCGCCAAGGCCTCGATGGCCTCCCGCGCAAAATCAAAAGAGAAACAAATCGAGCGTCTGAAAGAAGCTGCCGTCGAGGAGCCGACCGAGGAACTGCGGAAGATGAACTTCAAGTTCCCCCAGCCTCCGCGCTCCGGCCTCAAGGTCATCACCCTCGAGCACATCCAACAGGCCTACGGCACCCACGTCGTCTACAAGGATCTCAACTTCACCTGCGAACGCGGCCAACGCATCGTGCTCGTCGGCCCCAACGGCGCCGGCAAATCCACGCTCCTCAAAATTCTCGCCGACGTCATCCCCACGCAGGGCGGCACCCGCGAACTCGGCACCAACGTCGTGGCCGGCTACTTCGCCCAAAATCGTCTCGATAATCTCGATACCAGCATGAGCGTTTTCGAAAACGTCATGTCGCTGCGCACCGTCGAAAACCAGCTCACCGAGCAACAGGCCCGCGCCATCCTCGGCGCCTTTCTTTTCCGCAAAGACGACGTCCACAAACCCATCGCGGTCCTCTCCGGTGGCGAAAAATCCCGCCTCGCCCTCGCCCGTATTCTCGTCAAACCGCCGAACTTCCTCCTCATGGATGAGCCGACGACGCACTTGGATATTCAGTCGATCGACGCGTTGGTGCATGCCTTGAAGAATTACGAAGGCACCCTGATCTTCATCAGCCACGACGTGCATTTCATCCGGGCGCTCGCCCAAACGGTCCTCCACGTCCACAGCGGCCGACTCACCCCCTACGCCGGGGATTACGATTACTACTTAGATAAATCCAAACTCACCGACGCCCGCTTCGCGCTCACCGCTGGCTTCACCGACGCCCGTCCGAAGCAAGCTGCCGCTGGAGCCGCGACGCCCCCTTCGCGGCCGTCCACCGCTGCCGCCGCGAAAAAACCCACTCCGAACGAAATCCGCAAATTCCGCGAAGAAGTCGGCCTGTTGGAGAAAAAAGTATCCGAGCTCGAAACGAAGCAGTCCGAAATTACTGCGGCACTTGAAGACCCCGCGTCTTATGCGGACAAAGGAAAATTTCACCATCTCAACCGCGAGCTGAGCACCGTCGTCGACCAAATCGCGACCGCCACCGCCGCTTGGGAAACTGCCGTGACCAAGCTGGCTGAGATGGAAGCGTAGGCTGCGGCTTCAGTCCGCCCCCTCGCCGACAATCTCCTCAATCAGCTGCGGTGCCTCGGTCTGCGTGTCGCCCACGCTGACTGCATTTGCCAGCATCCCCTTCGCCTCCGCCAGAGCCCCCTCGTCGTTTGCGTGGATCATCCCCAGCACACTCCCCGCCGCGACCCGTTCACCGACCTTCACCAACCCGCTCACACCCACGGCGTGATCGACCGCATCCGCCGCCTTTGCCCGCCCCGCCCCGAGTCGTAGGGCCGCAAGCGCTACGCCCAGCGCATCGACGTCCGTCACAAATCCAGCGCGCGTTGCTCTGAGTTCGAATAGTAACCGCGCTCGCGGCAACCGCCACCCGTCCTCGATCACCCGCGCCTCGCCGCCCTGTGCCGCGATCATCTCTCGAAATTTCTCTAGCGCCGCGCCACTCGCAATACTCGCCTCCAACTGAGCGCGCGCTTCCGCCTTCGTCGTCACGACTTTCGCCAGCAGCAGCATCTGCTCACCGAGCGCATAGGTGACGTCCATCACATCCGCCGGACCTTCGCCGCGCAGACACTCAATCGATTCCCTCACCTCTAAAGCATTGCCCACCGTGCGCCCCAGCGGCTCATCCATCGCCGTCAGTACCGCGCGCGTCGGCTTCCCCATCGCCGTCGCGACCGACACCAGCGCCCGCGCCAACTCCCGCGCCTTCGCCTGGTCTTTCATGAATGCGCCCCGACCAAACTTCACGTCGAGCACCAGCACATCGATGCCTTCGGCCAGTTTCTTCGACAGGATACTGCCGCAGATCAGCGGAATGCTCTCCACCGTCGCCGTCACGTCGCGCAGCGCGTAAAGTTTCTTGTCCGCCGGCGCGAGGTCCGCCGTCTGGCCGATCAACGCGAGGCCAATGTTCTCCAACTGCGCGCGATAAGCCGCGAGCGAAAGGTTCACGTTAAA
>Ga0114969_10005295_pt1 | contig 10127 bp, 6 predicted proteins | sample M_130807_MF_Meta_FD_87316 | JGI IMG/M metagenome (GOLD analysis project Ga0114969, IMG submission 87316) | Freshwater microbial communities from Lake Montjoie, Canada to study carbon cycling - M_130807_MF_MetaG | ecosystem: Environmental > Aquatic > Freshwater > Lake | place: Lake Montjoie...
CAATGGCGTGCCCACCGTTGGCCGAAGGCCGAACTCGAGAGCCATTCGTCGACCTGCGCGGCGTAGCGCGATTCGGGCACTGTGCCCGTGTCGTTCGGTTGGAAGGCGCTCACCTGCTTCGGGGTGGGCGGCAATCCGGTGAGGTCGAAGCTGGCCCGTCTCAACCACTCCAAAGGAGAGGCCGCGCGGACTGGCTTCAATCCGGCCAGATCGAGCCTTGCCAGGATGAACGAATCGACCGGGTTGATCGGCCAGGAAGTGTCTCGGACGGGGGGCGATTTCGGATCGCTGACCGGCGCGAAGGCCCAGTGATCACCCTTCGGAGCACCGTTTGTCTCGGTGGCCGTGGTGGTCACCCTAGAAGCGACCGATGCCTCCTTGCTTGCCGCGGGAGACGCCGAAATTCGCGCGCTTGCCCCCAAGGAGTACAAAAGCAATGCCAGCAAAATAGTCGGAGGACGCCACATCGTTTAAGAGTTACTTTGTCCGACGTCAGCGCGGCTGAAAAGGTTTCATCGACCGGGCTCTCTGAGGCAGGCTGGTCTGCGTGAAACGGATCGAAGCTTGGTTTCCTACGTTCATTTACAGCGCGCGATTGCGGCCCAATGGAACGATGTTTAATCGTGAGCTGCTGCGGGAATGCCATCAGTTTCGTGATTTCGATGAGGCCGGGCGCAAGTGGTCCAAAAAGAATTACCCCGGAGGGTACACGTCTTATGGCACCATTGATCGGCTGCACACCATTTCCTCCACGTTCACTGAACTGGAACGGTTGATTGATCGGCATGTGCGGGCTTATGCGAAGTCTCTGGAATGGGACCTCGGTGGCCGGGGGCTGCGGATGTCCGATTGCTGGATTAACATTATGCCTCGGGGGGTGACCCATAGTTTGCACCTCCATCCCAATTCCGTCGTCAGTGGTACCTATTATGTGGCGACGCCCCGCGGTTGCGCTGGGCTGAAATTTGAGGACCCCCGGATGAGCCGGTTCATGGCGTCCCCTCCCGTGTCGGCGGAGGGTGGTCCGCAGTCTCGCCGCTATGTCACCTATCCGGCCACCGCGGGCAATGTAACGCTCTTTGAGAGCTGGCTGCGCCACGAGGTTCCCTCCAACCCCCTGAAGTCCGAGCGCATTAGCATCAGCTTCAATTACGACTGGGTTTAATTAGGACTGCGACTGCGATTTGGAGCGGGTCCGGGTCTGCGATTCGCCCTTGGGGCTCGGAGACTTTAATTTCGCCGTCGTTGTCCGCGCGTGCGGGATCTGGTCATGGATGAGCCCGTTGCTGGCGATGAGGCCGTAGCGGTGTTCACCCGGCAGGGAGTGTGTGACAAAGGATCCGCCGGCGCATTCGACGATCAGGCCGCCGGCCGCGATGTCCCAGAGGCGGACCCCGGCCTCGACATAGGCGTCAAAGCGGCCGCAGGCGACATAAGTCAGGGCCAGTGCTGCCGAACCCATGATGCGGAGTTTGCGCACGCGGTGGGTGAGTTCTAAAAAGTCGGCCTGGGCCGCCTGGAGGCTGTCTTGGTTTTTGGCGAAGCCGAGCGAGACGATGGATTCATCCAATCGGGCGCGGGTGCTCACCCGGGTGATGCGGCCATTGAGTCGGGCAGGCTTGCCACGGATCGCCGTCCATAAATCATTCATGAAGGGGTCGTACACCACGCCGACCTCGCTCTTGAAACCGTCCTCGGTGCGCACTTCCAGGGCGATGCTCACGGCGGCATGGGGGATTCCGTAGGCGAAATTCACGGTGCCGTCGATGGGGTCCACGACCCAGCGTGCCACCGCCTTTTCGCTGGCCGCGTCGATCCCCTCTTCACCCAAAACGGGGATGGACGGAAAGACAGTGGCCAGTGCTCGGGTGATGAGTTTTTGGCACTGCACATCGAGCTCGAGCTTGATGTCGTGTTGGTGCGACTCATTGACCTGCTTGGCACGGCGCAGGTTTTTTTTCATCAATTCCCCAGCCTCGCGGGCCGCCGCCACGGCTGCGGCCAACGCTCGGGTGTTGGAAGGGGGGCGGGAAGGAAGTAGGGGTTGGCTCATCGTCGCGACTCTAGCCTGAACTGCTCCCACCCTTCACATCAACCGTGGACCCTCCACCGAGGTTCTATAGTTTGCGGAGGGTGAAAGGAGGCTCAGTCCTTCGATGATTCCTCCGAGGGAGACGGGATTCCTGAATCGCGGGACCCAGGAATCGACAATGGGGACGGTGGCGATCAGGACGGCAACCCGAATCGGACATGGGCCTCGTCACTGGAGATTTTCAGTGAGGCGCACACGTGATGGGATGCTAACTGAAGCACCGCCGAACGGAGCATCTCATCGAACTGCTTCGGTGGTAGGACCACTCCCTCGTGGGCGATGTCCCGGATGTGCAGTTTGCGGTCCAACAAATCGGTGAGGAAGGTTTCGCAGGCGATCGGGTCATCGGTGATAAAGTGCGAGGCAGGCATCTTGCCGTGCGGATCGATGTCGTAGGTGACTTTGTATTTGGAGAGCATGGTGGACGACGGGTTGCAGGATGTGAGACCGGGTGGGCCGCGTGATCCGACGTTTTTTGGTGGGTCACGACCGTTCCGGGCCAGAAATCTAGAGGTCCATGGATCGCGGGCTCCTCCGCAGTTGTCCGAATCGATCCCTTGGTTGCCTTTCACGCCTTGAGCCGCTTCGAAGAGTGGGGATCGGTCCGGCGACGTCATGAATCTTGGGTCCCCTGCGTTAAGGTGTGTCGCGATTTCCGGCCATCCTCGGCGTTGCCTCGCGCCGGGCTTGTCCCATGCTCTGCGCCCCGACCGCATGACCGACCCGCGCATTGATGAACTCCGGCAACTGTTGCCGTGCTGTATGCTCTCGGACTGGGTTCGACTGGGAGCGCGCGCGGCCCGGTGGGTGAGGGAGGGGCGGCCGGTGGGCGAGGGGACTCATCCGCTGGATCGTCTTCTGGAGCAGGCGCGTACTTCCATCGAACGTCGAGAGTATCGAGCGCAGACCCTGCCGCGCCCGGAGTATCCGCCGGGGCTGCCTATCTCCGCCCGCAAGGAGGACATCGTGGCCGCGATTCGAGCGCACCAAGTGGTGGTTATTGCTGGTGAGACGGGGTCGGGCAAAACGACTCAAATTCCCAAAATGTGCCTGGAAGCGGGCCTGGGCGCTCGGGCGATGATCGGTTGTACGCAGCCCCGGCGGGTGGCGGCACTGTCCATCTCCCAGCGAATCGCTGAGGAACTCAATGTGACCTGGGGTCGCGAAGTGGGCTGTAAGGTCCGCTTCGATGATCGATCTGGGTCGGACACGGTCATTAAGCTGATGACCGATGGTATGCTTCTGGCCGAGGTGCAGGGGGATCCGACCCTTGCCGAATACGAAGCCATCATCATCGATGAAGCCCATGAGCGCTCGCTGAACATCGATTTCCTGCTGGGGCACCTGAAGAACCTTTTGGCTCAGCGCCCGGACCTGAAGGTGATCATTACCTCGGCCACCATCGATACGGTGGCTTTCTCCAAGGCGTTCAACGATGCGCCCATCATTGAGGTGTCTGGCCGCACCTTCCCGGTGGATGTGGAGTACCGCCCGCCCGGGGGCGAGGAGGCTTCGTCGGATCCGGCGGACACCGATTTCGTCGATGCGGCTGCTCGCGAGTGTGAGCGCCTCTTCTTCGAGACGGGTGTCGGGGATGTGCTCATTTTTCTGCCGGGTGAGCGAGATATTCGGGAATGTGCGGATTTGATCGAAGGTCGACTGGGCTCTGAGGCCGAGGTGGTTCCGCTTTTCGGACGACTGAGTTCTGGCGAGCAACAACAGGTTTTCAGTCCGTCTTCGAGGCGAAAGGTGGTGATCGCCACGAACATCGCCGAGACGTCGCTGACCATTCCGGGCATTCGCTTTGTGATCGACTCCGGATTGGTTCGGATGAGTCGTTACAATCCCCGCACCCGTACCCGCCGACTGCCGGTCGAGGCGGTGTCGCAGAGCAGTGCCAATCAACGGAAGGGGCGCGCTGGCCGTGTCGAGGCGGGTGTTTGTATTCGGCTTTACTCCGAGGAGGATTTTGAATCCCGAAGTCCCTTCACTCAGCCAGAGATCCAGCGAGCCAATTTGGCTGAAGTTATCTTGCGGATGAAGGCCTCACGCTTGGGAGACATTGAGACCTTCCCCTTTCTCAATCCACCGGCCCCCATGGCCATTAGTGGTGGCTACTTGCTCTTGCAGGAATTGGGGGCCTTAGATGAACAGCACGAACTGACGCCGTTGGGTCGCGACCTGGCCCGGCTCCCCATCGATCCCACATTGGGTCGGATGCTCCTCCAGGCACAAACCGAGCACGCGGGTCGAGAACTCCTCATCATTGCCGCTGGCCTGAGTATTCAGGACCCCCGCGAACGCCCGCTCGACCAACGCGAAGCGGCCGACAAGGCGCACCGCCGCTTCATGCACTTCCAGTCCGACTTCTTGTCACTGCTGGGACTTTGGAATGGGGTGCATGATCAGTGGGAATTGCTGCGTACCCAGGGAGCTCGGCGGAAGTTTTGCCGCCAGCACTTCCTTTCCTACCTCCGCATGCGTGAATGGCAGGACTTGCACGCGCAGTTGCAAGGGGCCCTGGAAAATCTCGATGGCGTGAAGCTCAACGAACGTCCGGCCGATGAGGACTCGGTGCATCGCTGCATCTTGGCCGGGCTTTTGGGGCATGTGTCCGTACGCCAAGAGCGCAACCAATACAAGGGCGTCGGCAATCGGATGATGGCAGTGTTTCCGGGATCGGTGCTGTACGACCGACCTGAGCGCTCCCCAAGACAGGATCGTCGTCCGCCTCCTGCAGGCACTGCTCCGGGCAAGCCCGAAAAGTCGCGTCAGCCGGCCTGGATGGTGTGCGGCGAAATCGTCGAAACCTCTCAACTCTTCGCCCGAACGTTGGCGGGAATTGATCCCCAGTGGATTCTTCGCTTGGCGCCGCATCTCTGCAAGGTGACCCACCAAAACCCGCATTGGAGTGCCAGTGCTGGCCGGGTGTTGGTCGAGGAGAAAACCACCTTCCATGGCCTGGAGGTCTTTGCCCGTAAGATCGCTTACGGAACTATTGCGCCCCGCGAAGCCACGGTCCTTTTCATCCGGTCGGCGCTGGTCGAAGACGATCTTTTGCCGCCGGCCCTCTCGGGACGAAACGACGATTTTGACGGGGACGATGAACGGGCCGTAGTGCGGGCCATGCAGACCTCCGCGCCGTCGGCAGAGCCGGGGTTCATGGCAGCCAATCGTGCGCTGCGCGAAAAAGTAGAGAATTGGCAAACTCGCCTGCGTCGCACGTCGGTGGACCTCGATCAGGCATTCTTTGATTTTTATGCCCGGCACTTAGACAACATCTCGTCGCTGCATGAATTGCATCGCTGGATGCGGGATCACACCGAAGCGGGGTACTTGTGCGCCACCGAACCAGAGATCACCGGCGGCAAAGACCTTCATCTCGATGAGAATGCCTTTCCCGACAGCGTGACAATTGATGGCCAGAAGGTTCCGTTGGTCTATGCTTATGCCCCCGGCGAAGCCCATGACGGGGTCACCGTGAAGTTGCCGGCGCCGCTGGCTCAACGTGCTGCGGCCTCGGTCTTGGAGTGGGCAGTTCCCGGTTTGCGCGAGGCCAAGATCGAAGAGTTGCTCCGGGCGCTACCAAAGTCGCTCCGCCGCGAATTGATGCCCTTTCCGCCCAAGGTTCTGGAGATTGTTCGCGAATTTCAGCCGCAAGGATCTTCGTTCTTTGCCGACCTCGCCCGATTCCTGACGCAGCGCTATCGGGTGCCCATCCCCGAAGACGTCTGGGGTGCCGGCACCGTGCCTGCCCATCTGAAGCTGCGGTTCGAATTGTTGGGGTCTGACCGTCGGACCCTAGTGGCCGGTCGAGATTTTCAGGAAGTCCGCGAGCTACTGCCTAAGGCGGCCCCCAAGACCGTTGGCGATCCACCGGCCTGGCTTCAGGCAGTGCGACGCTGGGAACGTCCGGCCATGACCACTTGGAGCTGCGGCGACTTGCCCGAACGCATCACTATCGTAGAGGATTCGGTTTTTCCGGTCATGGCTTGGCCGGGGTTGGAGCGGGAAGGAGCGGGAGTGAATGTTCGACTGTTCCGCACTCGGGAGGCCTGCCAAACGGCCTCGTTGGTGGGGTTTGCTCGCCTCGTGGAACTCGCACTGTCCAAGGATCTGGCTTGGGTGGAGAAAGACCTTCGCGCCTTGGCTCGTTTCGATGCGGCTTATACCGCCATCGGGACAGCGTCCGAGTTGCGCGAGAGCGCCTTCCGACACCTTCTGCGCTACATTTTGCCTGCGGAATTGCCCGAGGTGTTGACCCTTTCCGCCTTCGAGCTAGCGGTGACTCAAAGTCGGGAGCGCATCCCTGGACTGGTTCCCAAGTTCATGGATCAGCTGGCGCTTGTTCTTCAGGCTCTTCAAATGGCCCGAAGCCGCATTGGGCTCTCGGCCCCGGCTCCCGTGGCGTCCCCCAAGGCCCGGACCTTCAATGATTTGAGTCAATTGGGCTCGTTGCTGGTGGCTCCTTCAGGGGGCGGCAAACCTCCGCTCGCTACCGCCGCGGTCGGTCCGGCCACGTTGGCCGAAGAGGTGGCTTCCCTGATGCCGCCCTCCTTTCTCGACGGCGTGGAATTTGAATCGCTGCGCCAGTTGCCCCGGTATCTCAAGGCATTGACTTTGCGCGCCGAGCGGGCCGCCAACAACCCGGTCAAAGACGCCGAGCGAGCCAAGGCCGTGGCGCCCTATCAGGCGGCTCTGGCGCGGTTGAGAGCTGCCCCGCCGGCGATTTCAGAAGCATCCCGTCGCATCGAGGGGTTTCGATGGCTTCTGGAAGAATTTAAGGTGTCCCTCTTTGCGCAAGAACTAGGCACCGCTGTGCCGGTGTCGCCCAAGCGATTGGACGATGCCTTGGCGGGGCTCCGGTGAGCCGGTGAGCTCCATACTTAGGTCAACGTTCATTCCCGGTCGTCCCGATGCCATCCGCCCGTGGGACAAAGTTTTTTGTCAACCGATCGGGAGTTGCACATCGGATGTTCTGGAGCCTATTGACGATTTGGTGTCAGGTGGCTCCCACCTGAACTCCCATCCCCTCCACCAGAACTAAATTCAGATATGCTTTTCCCAGACGTTTGTTCCCGTCTTTCTTCCGTATTCTCCCTAATTCTGCTCACAGCCGCCGTCGGTGCCCCTCAACCTGTGAGGGCTCAGTCGGTGGCTAAGAAGGCGGTCTTAGAAATCAGCGCGGGCACCAATTATACCCTGGTCCTGCCGCGAACGGTCTTCGGCAAGGAACACTTAATGTCCGCCTCGCGGATTCCGCAGTCGCTGGCTGCGACCTCTACTGGCCTCTCTGGCAAAATCGTGAAGTTTGAATTGTTCCACGATGGTGTCGATTTGTACGAGGCGACCGACGGCCTGGTGGTGACCAAGGATTTGCCGGCTCGGCGCATCCTGACGACGTTCCCGATTGTTGAGCAGGATGCTAACAAGGTGGTCATCGACTTCAACCGAGGCATGCGTCGGCTCTACACGGAAATTTGGTACGGTCAGGGGCGTGGCTTCAATCCGATGGCGCGCGATGAATCTCTAGAAATCCCGCAGTCGCGTGTGTTTCAAGCGGAGAAACTCGACAACCAACTCGTCATCCGCCAGAGCGTTCAGGTTCGGGATCGTGAGTCTATGGCCAATGTTGAGCAGCGTTTCGAGGTGCGCTACTTCTTCACGCCCTACGAGGCTGGGTCTTACAAAGGTAAGGAAGCTCCTGGCTCCGATTTGCGTTACTCGCGCTTCTTCGAAACTCAGGCGCGTTTGGAGGAGAGCACTGGTCGGCCCTCTCCGCAGATGGCCCGATTCGATATCTCTAAGCCGGTGGTCTTCCACTACAGCGCCAATACCCCGGCCGACTATGTCGAGGCGGTCAAAGATGGCATCCTGTATTGGAACCGGGCCTTCGGCACCAACCTCGTCCGGGCTGAGAAAGCGCCCGCAGGTGTCACCGCTCCTGACGCCCGCTACAACATCGTGCAGTGGGTCCCCTGGGACAACGCTGGCTTCGCTTACGCCGACATTCTCATCGACCCGCGCACCGGCGAGTCCGAACACGGGCAAGCTTACATGACGAGTGTTTTTGCTCTCAGTGGTAAGGCCCGCGCCCGCGCCCTGCTGCGCTCCATGCGCGACATCGTGGCCGACAAGAAGAAGCTCACCCCCGACGCCGTGGGGGGCGAGGCAGCGCAAGGCTTCCCGTGGATGACGGCCAATGGCCTCTGCCACATGCAGTCGGTGGAGTTCGCGCACCAGTATGCCCAAGGCCTGGAAGACTTGCTGTCGAATGAATCCCTGACCGATGCCGGCGCACTGCGAGCTTCGCAAGATTACGTGCGCGAGGTGGTAGCCCATGAGGTGGGTCACGTGCTGGGTCTGCGGCACAACTTCGCCGGCAGTGTTTCAGCCAACATGAGCCGCCAGCAAATCGACGAGTGGTTCCAGGCCTATGTTACGGGCCAGAGCCTGGACGCGTACACCAACCACTACGCGTCGTCGTCCATTATGGAGTACACCGTCTTCAAGTCGGCGGTGCAGGTGGGTTGGTTCATTCGCACTCGTAAGGAACCCCTCCCCCATGACAAGGCGACCATTCAGTGGGGTTACTTCGGTGGCCAAGAACCGCGCGAAAAGAAGATGCTCTTCGGCTCGGATGAACTGGTGGGTACCTATGGTGATTTGCAGCGTTTCGACGAAGGTGTTGAACCCGTTGTTGGCGCTTACTCGCAGTTGGCGGACGATATTCGACTCCTGCCCAATAGTCTCATCGAGACCTTCATTTCGGCCAAGGCTCCGCGGGATTCACGCGATGCGACCCCGATCGCTGAGGTGAACCTTTCACCCGCTCGCTATGCGGCTCAGACGGCTAATCACTTTGCTTTGATGCTGAGTTGGTTTCGTGCTTCGACCCGGTCGCTGCGGGTGGAGAACCAGTTCGAGTTCATCGGTGAGCTAAACCAGAAGGACCGTGCCAAGGCCCACTGGAAGGATCTCAACGATCAGGTGGAGCGGATTGGCGGCGTTGATCGTGCTCTGTTCAGTTTCCTGCCTCTGGATTTGAAGCTCGAGTTGAAGGATCCGTCGAAGGGAATTCCGACTGCCGACAAGGTGGGTGAAACCAACTTGATGGGTCGCCTCCGCAAGCTCCTCGATGCGCCGGCTTACACCAATTTCGTGGGCCTGGATGAAAAGAAGTACGCTTTCAGTGCTGCCGAAAAGGAGCTCATTCTGAAGCGTGGTGAGAAGTTTTTTCGAGAGTTCGAGAAGGAGTTGGTTAAGCAGGTCTGCGCTCGCCTCGAGAACTCTTCTCGCGACCTCGGTATCGTCGCCCAGGAGAATCTCGAAGACGCTGATATCACTGCCAAACTCGAGCAGCGCATCATCGACACGGCTCGCCTAGTTCTCACCGCCAAGGACGAGTCCAAGCGCCTCAAGGGCAAGGTCGACAAGAGCCTCGTGGAGGTCGTTGATTTCCGTTATGAGCCCGAGGTTCGCATGGCCGCAGCGAAGATGCTCAATGACAAGACGGGCACTTATCGCGGCTGGGCTACCGACGCCAAGGGCGACCTCAACAAGTCCCTGAAAGACGACATCGATGGGGCCTTGAACATCGCCAACTTCAAAGACTTCAAGGACTCGATGCTCTCGCGGACTTTGCGTGAGTGGTACCTCAAGCAGCAGGACATCCTGGGCATGTTGCCTCCGAAGCCCGCTGGCAAGTGACCGCGGGCTCCGCCGGATCGGCCGGGGTCGGTCCCACCTATTTACACAAAAGGTTCCAGTCTTTACTATTTTAAAAAGCCAACATCGGAGGGTGAGTGCGCGGGTGGGCTTCGCGGGATCGGTCCTGCGCTCGCAGGGAACGTGGGGATGAGTGGGACTTTCGCGCTGAAGGCGCGAGGGGGCTAGGTGGTGGACGTTCCAATGCTCGCTCCGGCCCGGTCCCGCTGCGCTCTGACGGGTTTGTGGGTGGGCTCCAGCGGGATCGGTCCTGCGCTCGCAGGGAACGTGGGGATCAGTTGGGCTTTCGCGCTGAAGGCGCGAGGGG
>Ga0114969_10005296_pt1 | contig 10126 bp, 11 predicted proteins | sample M_130807_MF_Meta_FD_87316 | JGI IMG/M metagenome (GOLD analysis project Ga0114969, IMG submission 87316) | Freshwater microbial communities from Lake Montjoie, Canada to study carbon cycling - M_130807_MF_MetaG | ecosystem: Environmental > Aquatic > Freshwater > Lake | place: Lake Montjoie...
CTGACATCTCGTGTCGATTTGTTTCAAATGTTGACCCCGCCGACCTTGAAGCCAATCTTGCTGGACTTGACCCGGCTGAAACACTCTTCATCGTTGCATCAAAGACATTTACGACTGTTGAAACTTTGGCTAACGCACGAGCAGCACGTGAGTGGCTGGCTACGCAACTTGGCGAATCTGCGGTTGAAAAACATTTTGTGGCGCTGAGCACCAACACTCAAGCGGTTCGCGAATTCGGGATTGACACCAAAAATATGTTTGAGTTCTGGGATTGGGTTGGCGGTCGTTTTTCAGTGCCATCAGCGATTGGGCTATCAGTGATGATCGCAGTTGGTCCCGAGGTGTTTTTTGAATTCCTGAGTGGCATGCACGCGATGGATATCTATACCGCTCAAGTTAAAGGGCGAGCGAATGCTCCTTTGATGTTGGCGCTGATCAATATCTGGAATACTGCAGCGCTTCAAACCTCGAGTCGTGCCGTTATTCCGTACTCATTTGATCTGCGTCGATTCCCTGCTTATTTACAACAACTCATCATGGAATCAAATGGCAAATCAGTCAGAAGCGACGGCACGCGGGTTCCTTATGCAACATCGCCAGTGATTTGGGGTGAGCCCGGAACAAATGGTCAGCATGCCTTTATGCAGTTGCTGCATCAAGGGACCGATGTTGTGCCGGTTGACTTCATTGGCTTTGCGCGTTCATCGGCCACCGATGAAGCACGCAACGAACTGCTCTTCACTAATTTGTTGGCCCAAAGTCGGGCATTGGCGTTTGGGCGAAGTATTGATGAATTACCCGATAGTCCGGCGAGACCGCACCGGGTCTTTGAGGGGAATCGTCCAAGTACAACGATTGTTGCTCCAGAGTTATCAGCCGGAGTTCTTGGACAACTGATCGCCCTCTACGAACACAGCACTTTTTTTGAAGGCGCCATTTGGGATATCAATAGTTTTGACCAGTGGGGAGTTGAACTCGGAAAAGAACTTGCCCTCTCTATTGGGTCGACGCTCGCCGATTTTTCTACTCACAATCACCCTGAACTTGATTCTTCAACCCACACTCTTTTGTCGTGGTTTACAGAACATCGCCAAAACAACAATCAATAAGGGTCTGAGTCACTGTGCATCAACTTGAACGTGTCACGAATTTGTTGGCGTTGCTCCTGTCAACGCGACGCCATCTCACTTTTGATGAGATTCGCAACGAGTTAAAGGGGCAATATCCCGAGAACCTTGTTGCCGCGCGTGCCGCTTTTGAACGCGATAAGGCAATTCTGCGTGATGAAGGTATTCCCATCAGTTCAGAAGTGCAAGGCGGAGACAAAGCGGGCATCACGGGTTACCGCATTGATCGCAGTGCTTACGAGTTAGGTGACTTGCAATTGACAGGTCATGAGGCTGCGGCTCTGCGAATCGCCGTTTCGGCTTTACGAATGGGTCAATCGTGGGGCGAAGAAGCGCTGTGGAAAGTTGATATGGACTCTGGCTCAACGGCAAATCCGCAACCTGTGGTTCAAGCATCTTTGCCTGTCGATCAAAAATTGCCAACTTTGCATGAAGCGATGAGCCGCTTACGAGTGGTGTCGTTCACTTACAACGGGCGGCCTCGAGAACTTGAGCCGTTCGGGTTGTTGGCGCGTTCGGGTTGGTGGTACCTGGTCGGCAATGATCGGTCGGTTGATGCTATGAGAACATTTCGCGTTGACCGTATTTCAACCGAAGTGGTTTTGCTCGAGGGTGAAACTTTCGAGCGCCCCGTGGACTTTGACGTCCGAACATCTTTCCCGGCCGACCTCAAAGAGTTGCCCGACTCGATCGATGTCGGCGGCGATATTGCCAAAGTGCGAATTGATGCCACTGATGTCAACACGGTGCTTGGTCAGTATGGACCGGAGTCTCTTGTTGAGCGACATAGCGATGGGTCGGCAACGTTCGTCATTCCATGCGCGAATGTTCAGGCATTTGAACATTGGCTACTTGGCTTTCTTGATCGGGCCGAAGTTCTTGAACCGGCGAAATTGCGCCAACATGTCGTTGAGTGGTTAACCGCACTAGTTCGTGGGGTTCAGGCATGATTCGGCGAGGCCCGCGTCCGGTCAATGTCCGCTTACGTCGACTGCTGGTGATGTTGCCGTGGCTGATGGAACGTCAGACTGTTTCAACGCAAGCAATGGCCGAACATTTTGGGATGTCTGTCGCTGATTTGGTCGCCGACTTAACGCTCGCCTCAATGTGTGGAGTTTCGCAAGATCCGCGGGACTTGATTGACCTCTGGGTCGACGATGACGAAGTGCATTTTGGAATTCCGAAATACTTCGAACGCCCATTACGACTGACTGTGCCCGAGGCCTTTTCGTTAATTGCGTCAGCGACTGCAGCGCAACAGTTACCAGGTATGGACCAATCGGGCTCACTGTCGAGGGCAATTGCCAAAGTCAGCCAAGCCATTGACCTGAATCTTGACGACTCATTTGTGGTTGAACTTGCAACCCCCGAGTCGGTTGAAACTTTAAGTGCGGCCATTCGCAATTCGGTTGTTATTGAATTTGACTACTGGTCGGTTGCGACGGGGCAATCAGCGCGCCGACGGGTTGCTCCACTGGAAGTTTTCCTTGATCAAGATCATTGGTACCTGCGAGCCCAGGACGTAACAGCGCAGGCCGAACGAACATTCAGATTGGATCGACTTGAGCAGTTAGTGCTGACGACTGAGAATCATGGTTTCGTTGCAACGCCGCGATCGGATTGGTTTGCGCAGTCCGATGAACAGCGCAAGGTTCTTTTGCAGGTTGACGCAGCGTGGTTATGGGTACTTGAGCAATACCCCGACGTGTCAATAGGAACAGTTCTGAAGGGACAAGTTGTGCAGCACGCCGATTGGGTCACTGTTGAAGTTGTCGCAAATACCGAGCGTTGGATGCAAAGGTTGCTCGTACGACTAGGAGCACACGCAGTCGTGGTCGACCCATCGGACTGGCAACGACTCGGATCAGAAACCGCTCAATTGATTTTGCGGCGTTACGAGCGAACAAACGGCTGAAGCCCTTCGGCATCGGTAATGCCGTGAGCCGACAGAAGATGGGGAAGAACCTCAGCCGTTGCTCGAGCGTCATGTTCGGCATGGTGGGCCTGGTCTAAAGCAACTCCGTACTTTTCGCACAGTGTCGAAAGTTTGTGAGTCTGCTCACGTTTCGGGTCAAGTTTGCGTGACAACTTGAGAGTGCACAGAACCCCAGCCCAATTGAGGTTGACATGGTTCTCGAGAGCTGCAGTTTGCAAGAACTTGGTATCAAACTCGGCATTGTGAGCGACAAGGATCCGACCCGCGGTGAGGTGAGCAAATTTTTGCATGGCCTTCGCCGTGGTCGGAGCGAATATCAATTTTCGGCGTGAAATACCGTGGACATGTTGTGGTCCAAGATCACGCGACCAAAATTGAGATGGACGGACATAAGTAGACCAGACGGAGGTTGGGTGGGCGGTCCAATCTTGGAGGACCACAGCAATTTGCAAAATCTGATCGAGATCAAAGCGAAGTCCGGTGGTCTCGACATCAACGACCGCGAATGAAGCGCGTGATAACTCCAGCACATGTGACGAATCATCCGTCGACTCACTCGCACTTCGGTTTGGTAATTCCACTGATCTCACCCTAGATGCGGGGTCGTTCAGAGTTCGTGAAGTCGTTCAGAGAAGTAGTTGAGTGAAATCGTTCAGTGGCGCAGTTCAGAGAATTAGTTCAACTCACTGAGCGCATACCGCGCGCCCGAATGCCGATGGGTGCAGCGACCGTGAATCCAGCGAGGTGTCGTTCTTCTTCTGACTCGCCACCCCAAAATCCGTATTCGCGACTATCGCGGGCGAAAACCTGGCAATGCTCACTCACGGGGCAGGTGCGACAGAGTAAGCGGGCTTGAGCTTCACGCCGAACCCTGGCCTGCGGGCGTTCAGCCTTTGGTGCGAAAAACAGTTTGGTACGGCCCTTGCAGACTGCGTCATCCATCCAGTTCGCGGAGGGTTCAACATTGGGTTTGAAGGCTTCCAGAGCTGACATGTCACGCTGCCTTTGCAAGATAATTGATGGTGTACCGGCGGCGAAGCATGTCGCTTCGCCGCCGATATCGGGTGGGCGACGAGATCGAGAGGGGGCAAGACCTCGCCGTACGCATTTAACACTAAAACCGAAAACGGCAAATGTCAAGGGTTTTTATCAATTAGGCAAACGTCACACTGATTGTCGAAGTGACGGGCATTTCACCGGCCAATGGCCTCAGTGAGCCAAACCAGTTACAGCAACTCGGCAGCCAACGAGGCCACTTCGCTGCGCTCGCATGAGGTCAACGTGATGTGGCCAAAGCACTTTTGTCCACGAAAAGCCCCGATGAGAACGGCCAGGGCATTATTGGATTCGCCAAGATATGGCGCATCAATCTGGCTGGTGTCACCAGTGAAGATCACTTTGGTGCCCTCGCCAATTCGCGTCAAAATCGTCTTCAGCGTGGTGGGTTCTAGGTTTTGTGCTTCGTCAACGACCACAATTTGTCGGTGCAGTGAACGTCCGCGCAAGAATGTCACCGATTCAAGCGACAATTGATTTCGCGCGATGAGTTCATCAATCATGGTGCGGGCTTCACGATTCGATCGTTGATCGGTCAAGGCAACGATCGCATCATGAATTGCGGACATCCACGGATCAAGCTTCTCATCGAGACCGCCGGGCAAAAAGCCCACGTCAGCCCGTCCAACTGGAACAAGTGGTCGGTAGACCGCCAATTTTTCATAGCGCCGTTGTTCGACGACTTGATCGAGGCCAGCAGCAATTGCCAGGACTGTTTTGCCGGTTCCGGCACGACCGTCTAATGCGATCACGCTGACTTCGGGGTCGAGCAAAAGTTCGAGGGCGAAGCGTTGTTCCTTTGACCGTGATCGAAGTCCCCACGCTTCGGGAGATGCTTGAGGGATGAGATTCAGCGCATCGTCGCGGCATCGAGCCATCGCCGATTGGGAGCCAGCCCGCAAAATGGCAAAGGAATTTTCGGCGAGAGATCCGGCGGGTGCGACTTCGGCCACGTCGATGGAGCGACCGTCGTACAGTTCGTCAACAAGTTCGCTCGAGGCGTCAACGGTGATCCAACCGAGTGGACGAGTGGAAGATTGCCGGCCGACGAGTTGGTGCTCGTGAGCGGTCAAGCCTAAATGCGCAGCTTTCAATCGGAGTGCGGCATCGTTGGACACCATATGGGTCGGAGCATGGTTGGCCTGGCCGAGTGCGGCTCCGATGATGCGGTTGTCTGCCTTGTTCGCGTCGAGCCCATGCTCATTCAAAAGGTGCTTTTGGATGCCATTGATCTCAATATGAACCGTCGCGTTGTTTGATCCTTCTGCGCCTTCTGGATGAATACGAACGGGGTGAGCGAGTGATCCACCTGCCTTCATGCGGATCTCTTCAAGACCTCGCAATGCGGCGCGGGCAGCGCGGCCCACATCGTCTGGTCGGCTCTTCAGACCATCCAATTCCTCAATAACTGTAAGGGGAATGACGATGTCACAGTCGGGGTATGCCAACAGACAATTGGTATCGGCGATGAGTACCGAAGTGTCAAGAACAACTCGCGTTGGAACGGATGAAGGTTTTTCGTGCTGCGGGGAGTCTTGAGACGATAAGCCGACGAGTTCGTCATCGCCCGTGCTATTCGTGAGTTCTTTGGCCCTCAGCAGTTTCGTCACCGAATCCCCTTTAAGTTGACTCGATCGTTATCTCGAGTGATCTCATTGTGACTTGGATGAAGGTCCGCAGACGGCATTTCCGAGCAAACTTTTTGTGAACGTTCGGTGCGCCTGTCAGAGGATTCGGGAACCTTGAGGAAGCGGGGCAGATGGTTGGGAGTATCCACCACAGTGTTAGGCGCGCATGGCAAACTGTTCTTGCTCGTTGAGGAATGGGCTTGTGTCACGACCGTTCTCGACGCTGTTTTATCGGTTCGATTTCGCCACTTGCTTGGCCCGTAGCGCGTTTGTTGCATTTGCAATTAAATGAATACTTGTAATAGCTCTCAATTGCTTATCAAATATGGAGAGTTCCACCCGAGAACTGAGAAGGATAAATCCGAATGACCAAGGCAGAGTTGATTGACGCAGTTGCAAAAAGTGCCGACGTGAGCAAGGCGGACGCCGAGCGCACGCTGGGTGCATTTTTTGACCAGCTAGTGGACGCAACCAAAACAGGCGACAAAGTGGCATGGCCGGGCTTCGGTTCGTTCACCACAAAAGTTCGTGCCGCCCGTACGGTTCGTAATCCGCAGACAGGCGCTTCGATGGAGTCTCCTGCGTCACGCCAAATGAAGTTCACTGCGAGCTCAACGCTCAAAGCGTTTCTTAATCCAAACAAATAAGCAATAACAACCAGAAAGGGATATTCCCATGGCAGCAAAGAAGAAGGCTCCGGCCAAAAAAGTAGCAGCAAAGAAGGCTCCCGCCCGTAAGAAGGCAGCAGCTAAGAAGGCTCCCGCCCGTAAGAAGGCAGCAGCTAAGAAGGCTCCGGCCAAGAAGAAGGCAGCCGCTAAGAAGGTTGCTAAGAAGGCTCCTGCCAAGAAGAAGGCAGTAGCGAAGAAGGCTCCGGCCCGCAAAAAGGCAGCAGCTAAGAAGGCTCCGGCCAAGAAAAAAGCAGCAGCAAAGCGCGCTCCGGCCCGCAAAAAGGCAGCAGCTAAGAAAAAGTGATTTCATCCCGTTCTTTTCGGGACTGGAACTGATTGAGCGGGGGGCAACCCCCGCTCAATTCTATTTTCGGATCTGTTTCGAATCACTGAAAGATCCGCTCAATCTGTCACCATGATTTTATGACACTGAACGCCATGACATTGAATGAAATGATCGCCGATCTTGAGTCTGAGCAAGATTCGCTCGACCAGATCGTCGCCGATCTTGATGAAGCAAGTTGGAAGTTGGCAACTGATTCTCCGGGATGGTCAATCGCTGACCAAATTAGTCACTTGCAATTTTTTGATGAACGAGCCAGCTTGGCGATGAATGACCCCGACGCTTTCGCAGTTGATCGCCGACTCATCATTTCGTCGGCTCCGCAGGACTTGTCTGTTGAGTTAGGTCGACAAGTTTCGGCGGGTGAACTTCTCGATGCTTGGCGACATTCGCGACGAGCGCTCATTGAAGCCGCAATGAAAGTTGATCCAACAGTCAGAGTTCCGTGGTACGGGCCATCAATGGCAGTGAAGTCTTTTTTGACTGCAAGGTTGATGGAGTGCTGGGCCCATGGCGAAGACATCGCCCAAGCAGTCGGCGTGTTACGCAAGCCCTCTGCTCGGTTGAAACACGTCGCCCATATCGGGGTGGGGGCACGAGCATTCAGTTTGATGATCAATCAATTGCCCGATGACAGTCGGTCAATCCGGGTCGAACTCACCGCGCCTGACGGCGAGCTATTGACCTGGGGAGATGAATATTCTGAGCAACGAGTTCTTGGCGATGCCTTAGATTTTTGCTTGGTGGTGACGCAACGGCGAGCCTTACCAGATTCACAATTAACGGTATTGGGGGATTCGGCAACCAGATGGATGCAGATCGCTCAAGCATTTGCCGGAGCGCCAACTCGAAAAACCTGACAGCAGGTTGGGCTAGATGTCAGAAATTTTCTTAAAGATCTCACCGGCGGGACGATCAATGCGTTGACCAAGGTCGGCCATCCGATTGCGCATCCTGTGTGAAAATTTCTCCAGAGCCTCTTGGTCAACTGCCTTCATGGTGCTTTCAAATTGTGATTCATGAGCGAGAAGTGCAGAGATTTTCTGATCAACAAAACTTCCGATGTCTTCACCGTGATCGGGTTCATCGGCCTCCCATAGCAATAAATGTTTGGGGCGGTGATGAGCGATGCCATGTTCTTTAAAGAAATGTGGATCGCGGGCGGCGACCATGGCATCGCAGGTGAGAAATCCCGCGTGACGATGATCGGGGTGAAGGCGGTAACGCTTCCAAGGATCATGGCCGAGCACTACTTGAGGTTGAAGTCGACGAATGTGACGGGCAATCTCACCGCGAAGTTCGCGGGTGTCAGCGAGATCACCATCAACTTGATGCATGAAAATAACTTCGCCTTGCGCGCCTAGTCGACGAGCCGCCTCACGTTGCTCGATTTCACGTTGAGTAATCAAACGGGCGATATCGGCTTGGGCATTCCAGGTGCCTTTTGATCCATCGGTCAGGACCAAGTGATGGACGAGGCAACCAGCTTGTGCCCACTTGGCGAGGGTTCCACCGCAACCGAATTCAATATCGTCGGGGTGGGCGCCAATCGCCAGCGCGACTGTGGGTATATCTAGGTCAACACTAGCGATCTTGGAATTGACCACGGGAAGTGGTTGACCTGGTTCATTGCTTCGATTCATGGGTTCATCCAATCGGGAATAAGAGTTGGCAAGATGTCGATGAGGTCGTGATGTCGCAGATCGTCAGCGGTGTCAAGGTCAATTCCGAGACGAGGATCTTCAATGACACGAATCGGTAGGCCGGTGTCCTTGGCTTGTTGTAAGTGCTGGGCGAATGAACCTTGCCCATATTGAAACTTCCAACCGCCGATCAGTGATGCCGGAATGCCCAAAACGTTGGTGCCATCGTGGTGTCGATCGGGACAGATGATGATGGACGGTTCATGGTCGCCGGTTTGCAGACTTTCAATGATTTGATCGAGTGGCTCAGATAACGGGAGATCGGCATGGCTGACGAGAAATAGGTCTATAGGTGAGTGGTTGCTGATGAGGGGGATCGATTCGGTGAGTGAATCGTTGAGGCCCTGAGAAGTAACACGAATTGGCGTGGCATCAACTGACATCGCCCACTGAGCAACTTCCTCGTTATCGCACACAACAAATCGCGAACATGAAGCGGCACGTGTCAATACTGCTCGGGCACAGTTTTGCGCGAGCGCTCGTCTTTGAGTCGGGTTCAAGACCGAACTCAATCGACTTTTTGCATCATCAAAGCCACGTACTGGGACAATGAGTGCAACATGTTGGACCACGAATACGAGCCTATGACCTTGGTTGAACATGAGGACGACTCACAGTCGTTCTGCGCCGTATACGCTCGGATCATGGTCAGTGCGGTGAACCACCATTCAGTTCGTGTTGCTGTCATCGGGGCAGGATCATGGGGAACGACTGTTGCTTGCCTGGCGGCGGCGAACACGTCGACCATTTTGTGGGCCAGACGTTCTGAACTTGCTGAGGTCATGACTCGGACCCGTCGCAACCCGGATTATCTCAGCGATTTCTCCCTGCCCGAGACGCTCGAGTTCACTTCTGATTTGGGACAAGCGGTCAGTGATGCCGATGTGGTCGTGATGGCGGTGCCGTCACACGGTTTCCGTGCAGTGGTCGCCGAGGTCGCCTGTTTTATTCGTCCGCTGGTGCCCATTGTGAGCTTGTCTAAGGGTTTAGAACGAAGTTCATTGAAACGGATGACTGAAGTCGTCGCCGACGAGATGCCAGGTCATCCTGTTGCGGTTCTCACTGGACCGAACTTGGCTCAAGAAATCATGCAGGGTCAACCAGCAGCTGCGGTTGTGGCGATCAACGACAAAGTGATCGCTGATGAATTACAAAAAATATTCACCCGCCCCACATTGCGGGTGTACACCAACCTCGACATCGTTGGTTGTGAAGTGGCGGGGGTCGTCAAGAACGTCATTGCGATTGCGTCGGGAATGGCGGCAGGTATGGGATTCGGTGACAACACCAGAGCAACGCTGATCACTCGAGGCTTGGCTGAAATGTCGCGCTTGGGTATGGGGATGGGCGGAGATGGGTACACCTTCGCGGGTCTGGCAGGAATGGGTGACTTAATTGCAACATGTGCCTCAACACAAAGTCGTAACAACATGGTGGGACGGCGTCTTGGTGAGGGCGAATCAATCAGTGACATTTTGGAATCGATGACCATGGTCGCCGAAGGTGTCAAGAGTTCGCCTGCTGTGCTTGACTTGGCTCGGCGTTATCGCGTTGAAATGCCAATCACTGAACAAGTAGTGGCGGTATGCCACGAAGGACGAAGTGCAGCAGATGCAGTTGCGCAACTGATGCAAAGACGACGGAGAAGTGAAATTGGTTAAGACA
>Ga0114969_10005301_pt1 | contig 10119 bp, 11 predicted proteins | sample M_130807_MF_Meta_FD_87316 | JGI IMG/M metagenome (GOLD analysis project Ga0114969, IMG submission 87316) | Freshwater microbial communities from Lake Montjoie, Canada to study carbon cycling - M_130807_MF_MetaG | ecosystem: Environmental > Aquatic > Freshwater > Lake | place: Lake Montjoie...
AAAAAAATCCCGCTTTATCTAAAGCGGGATTTTTTACTATTTAAGATTGAATTATTTTTTCCAAAGACCACGACCGAAATACCAAGCACATCCAAAAGTTAATGGAGTAGTTACATTTTGATTAGCGTTTGTGTTACCGATTACATTAAATCCAACGTTTGTTGTATTTGTAATATCATTTACACCATCTGGATCGTTTTTCATATTGTTTACTCCAAGACTAGCTATGTGCGCAAACAATGAAAAAGCATTATAAGGTGTGAAAGCAAATCCAAAAGAAACTGAACCACCAACACCATTACGGTTTCCGCTGTTCATTTTATCTGGTGAAGTTATAGAACCTAATACGTTATCTGTATTGTAAGTTCCAGTTGACAAACCAAGGTTAGCTTGTGTAGTAAAAGCGAACCAATTGTTTAATGGGAAATATTTTTGAACATAAACACCAAAGTTAACGTCCGTAGCTTTTGTATTTGTTTTTGAAATCACTGGAGATTGCGTGAATACATCTTCGCTAGTAGTGTTAGATATACCAAAATCAAGACCTAATTCCAAATTGTCGATAGCCATAAAACCAACGGAAGGATTGAAATCAATTGTAGTTGATTTATAAACTGGATCTAAATCTGGATCAACCTTTACATGATTAATACCTAAACCTGTTCTTACAACTACATTTCCTTGAGAAGTTGCAGTTCTTGTTCTTTTTCTCTGAGCATCTACTGATAATACGGAAACCAATGCTAATGAAAGGATAATTACTTTTTTCATATATATTTTTTAATTGTTTATGGCTCAAAAGTATTATAAGTTTTTTATATTTAATAACTTTTATTTCATTTTCTTTTTCAGTTTGAAAAAAAATATTTCATGCAAAAACTGGAAAGAATTGGAGATAATGGAGAGTTCTCGCAAATTCATTTTTTTACTTGCATAAGGATGGCCCAATCAGATAAAATAAGAATTGGTAATACCGTATTGGATCCTATTCAAAACTAGAGGACGATTATATACTTCTTACTTCAATAAATTACTTTCCAATTCATAAAAAGGAACTACTTTTAATTTTTAAAACAAACTTAGAACAATGAAAAAAGGCACAATTATTTTAGGAATTATCGGATTCATCCTATTGGTATCTGTATTCAATGGATGTGGATCTTACAATTCAATGGTTACCATGGACGAAGGCGTAACAGCTCAATGGAAACAAGTTGGTGTAGCTTATCAAGCTCGTATGGACAAAACAAAAAATTTATTTGAAATAGTACAAAGCGCTGCTGATTTTGAAAAAAGCACATTAACCGATGTGATGGAAGCACGTAGTAAGGCAACCAGAATTCAAATAGATGCGAATAACCTTACTCCAGAAAAAATGGCCGAATTTGAAAAAGCGCAAAATGCTTTCGGTTCTTCATTAGGTCGTTTGATGGCAGTTGCAGAAAACTACCCAAATTTACAAGCGGTTCAAGCTTTCCGAGATTTTCAAACACAATATGAAGGAATGGAAAATAGGATCTCTACGGAAAGAATTAGATTTAACGATGCTGCACAAAATTTCAATACCTATATCCGTCGTTTCCCTAAAAACATTTGGGCAAGAATATTTGGATTCAATAAACGAGCCTATTTTGAAGCACAAGCTGGTGCAGAAGATGCGCCAGACATTAAAAAAATGAAAGAAGCTAATTAGAACACGAACCCTTCATTCACGCTGCTTTTTAGAATGATTCTTATTTCCTATAATGATTCTTCTTAGCATTTTTATTTCTTGTACATGCATATCAAAAATTTCTTTTCTACCGCGCAACAAAAAATCATAGTGCAAGCCATTGCTGATGCTGAAAAAAATACATCTGGTGAAATTCGTGTGCATATTGACAAAAAATGTAAAGGTGAAGTGCTAGATATTGCTGCTGATTTTTTCAAAAGCATGAAGATGCATGAAACAGCATTGCGAAATGGCGTGTTATTTTATTTATCCATCGAAGACCAAAAATTTGCAATACTAGGCGACAAAGGAATTCATGAAAAAGTACCCACTAATTTTTGGGATGAAATACGGGATACCATGTTGCATCATTTCAAGAAACAAGAATTTACAGAAGGATTGCAAAAAGGAATAGAAATGGCAGGAGAAAAATTAAAATCCCATTTCCCTTTACAAACTAATGATACCAATGAGTTGAGCAATGACATCAGTTTTGGAAAGAACGAATAAAGTATAAATTAAATACCCATTGAAGTTGAAAAAATATAGTTTCCTTTTCTTATTATTCCTATCGCTGCAAGTCTTCGGGCAAGCCGCTTTAATTCCTGAACGCCCAAGTCCGAATAGATTAGTCAATAATTTATCAAGTTCAGGCATTCTTACCAACAACGAAGAAGAACAATTAGAAAGAAAATTAGAAACATTTGCCAATCAAACGTCCAATCAAATTGTTATTGTAATAGTGGACGACTTACAAGGCATGGAAGCTTTTCAATACGCCACTGAATTAGGACAAAAATGGGGAGTCGGACAAAAAGATCAAGACAATGGCATTGTGATATTATTAAAACCCTTAGGAGGACCAGGTGTTCGACAATTATTTATTGCTCCTGGTTATGGCTTACAAGGTGCCATTCCTGATTTAGCAACGAAACAAATAAGGGAGAATGAGATGTATCCTTACTTCAAAGAAAATAAATTTTACGAAGGCTTGGACAAAGGCACAGATGCTTTAATGTCATTGGCGAAAGGGGAATATAATTCAGATCAATATGCTCCTAAAAAGAAAGGCGGGTTTAAACTTTGGAAATTAATCCTCCTCATTATCGTCATCGTATTTTATATACTAAGAAATAATAGACGAGGCGGTGGTGGTGGCTTAAGTATGGGTACCGGATTTCTGTTAAGTTCCTTGTTGAATAGCGGAGGCGGATTTGGTGGTAGAAGTTCCTCTGATGGTGGAGGATTTGGCGGTTTCGGTGGCGGAAGTTTTGGTGGTGGTGGTTCGGGTGGAAGTTGGTAGTTCGCTATGCATTTTATTTTATCTGTTCACACGAATCATTAATTACTTTTTATTCTTCAATTGATTAGCAACTAGGAGTATTTCTTGTATGGACAATTTATTCATACAATTAAAATGACCTTTAGGGCATTTTTTATATCCAATTTTACTACATGGTCTACAGTGCAATTTTTTGTTTTGTATCAAATAAGACATAGGCGCTACATTGGTTTTTAAATTATTAAATCCATAATAAGGAAACATCCCAAATTCCGGAACTGTATTTCCCCAAATAGAAATAATTGCTTTTTTATATGCCGCTGCAACATGCATGAGTCCTGTATCGTGCGTAATGACAAATCGCGATTTACTTACAATATCCGCACTTTCATTGAATGAAAATTTACCACAAGCATTATATATTTTTACTGCATCCACTGTTTTAATTTGTTCCCCAGCTGCTGCATCTTCTTTCCCACCAAGCAATATAATTGGAAAATCTAGCTCTTTACAAAATGCCTGCCACATAGCTACTGGCATTTTTTTAGTTTCATGTTGACCGCCAATAACACAGGCTACAAAGCCAAGCATATGACTCATTGGAATATCATCCTTCTTTATTTCATTTGCCTCTCCCACAAAAAAATCCAATCCTTGCCCATCATTGGTAACGCCCAATTCTTTTACTGTAGCAAAATATCTTTCCACGATACTTTTATCTGGCATCCAATTTATTTTCAAATTGGTTAACAGCCATTTTCTAATATTCAATTTATCGAAAGACCTCGTTTGAACTTGACTATTAAATGCCTGGTGTAATAAAACCTTTATATATTTTGTTCTTAAATTCTTATGGAGGTCAATCACATAGTCAAACTTCTCTTTCAATAGTTCAAGCATGATGGGCTGTGCGTCATTTTCTATAAGATGTATCTTATGGATGTAAGGATTAAACTGCAATACGTTTTCAAATTTCCGTTTCGTCAAAAAATGCACTTCTACATTCGGAATTTGATTTTTGAGACAACGAATAATTGGCGTGGTCAAAACTATATCTCCAATAGAAGAAAATCGAATAACTAGTATTTTCATATCATTATATAAAGCAGGCGTCTAAAATAGTAAAAAGCGATTAATAATTCACCAACACTTGAAAGGAATTGTTTTTTTGTTTCAAAGGAATTTTGACATTGTCACTTAATTTAAAGGTTAAACCTTTCGACAAATCGGTAGGTGGAATCTTATCTAATACTTCCGCCAAAATGGAAGTCCCATTTTCTATATTGGTTATTTTAATCATTTGGCCAGGCAAAGCAATATTGGTTAATACATAAAATTTCCCTTCCGAAGGTCCAGCAAAAAAAACAGATGCTTTTCCGGTAACCACATTTGTAAAAATGAGTGGCTCTTTTTCTTTCATTACAACTGGCTCATCGACAGACTTTGCAGTTAAAATCGGTGATGCTTTTTCTGGGCGAGCAGGTTCTGGCACAAGATCATTTAGTTTTGGAATTCTACTTTTTGAAACAACCTTTTTATTTGCTTTTGCCGAATTATCATCAGAAGAAAATAAGTGTTTTGTGTACTGAACCAATTTCTTTAATCCCCTTGGTTTAAGCTTTATGGAATCTTTGGCTTGTATTTTACTTTCTGCCTGCATTACTGGAAGTTGCACCTCTTTTATTTCTTCTACTTTGTTTTCTACTGGCACTTCATCTTCTGCAAACACAGTATCATATTCCAGCTTTATGTTTTTAAATGAATTAATAAAATCTAGTTCCGTTGTACCATTCGATTCTAAGAGAGAATCTATATCTGTGGTATCATGCAATGGCGTTAACCCTATGTTTTGAAATGACGAATCCATTACATTCGCCTTGTGTTTATGCCTAAAAGAAATACGGTTCCTTGATTTTTTAGTTGTTTTTTTTTCTACTTGCACTGCGCTCTCTGTTGAATTAATTTGTATATTCTCCTCGCTAGGCTTGGATATATTCATTTTATTATGGTTGGCATAAACAGGCGTAATCCTAACTTCAGATGGATTTTTCGCAAGCTCTGGTATAAGGATTTCTTCAGTTACTTGCGTCCCTATTTTTTCAGGCTCTTGTTGCACTAATTCTCCTGTAGCAACAATCGTATCGATTAGTGTTTTTTGCTCGATGGCATCTTTAATTTTCACTCGATTCTCAAGTTCCTTTTTTGGCGCGCCTTTATACAAAACCACATTTTCTGAAATCAAGTATACTTTAGATATTTTTAGCCAACCAATAATCACCTCTTCATTCGATGACAAATTATCTTCCTCCGCGAGATGATTCCATTTTAGAAAGCTATTTTCTTTGATATGAAATTGTGTACATATATTTCGAATGGCGTCACTATCCTGCACCACATAATAAACTGGCTCAAAGTCACTATTTCCAGATACCCTATCCTCTATAAAAAAATTATTTGCGATTAAAGGAATATCTATCATTTCTCCAACCTTTAATACAGTATACAATGGCATACCATTAAATTGCGCAAGCATGTCTGACTTCAATCCATACAAACCGGCAAGTTGCGCTATCGACTCCCCATTGTTTACGGAATGGATAATATATGGCTTTTCATTTTTAACATGCACTATCCTTTTAGCATTTCCTGCCTGAGCAAAAAATAGAAGAAATAAGAAGAAAAGGTAAAGCGATTTCATGAACTATATACATGCAAATTTGCTGTTTTTTATCAAGAGGGCAAAATGTTTTGATTTAAAATACGATAGTTCGCGGGATAGTAATTATTCATGCGACTTCCAATGTTTTTTATCCATCCCAATGCAATGCCTTCATACTGTACTAAAGCCCATCCTTTAGGAATTTCAGGGAAAATAACATTCTCTTTTTTCAAATAAGCAATCGCTTGTTCTTTGTTCAGATGCAATATATTGGTTTGAAAAATATTGCCAACAAATAATGCCAATTCATGATCTGGTAATAGTTCATTCCGAATGACCTTACCCAATCTTATTCCTTTTTTAATCAATTTAATGGGTTTGGAAAAGGCTTGCATATAGGCAATATGCTCTTCTTTGATAAACAATAAATTCTCTTGCTGTTCTACCACAGTTCCGTTTTCGACATCTACAAATTCTGCTAGCGAAAGATGTTTAAGTTTCAACTTTTTTGAAGGCAATTTGGGCTCCACTTTTTGCCCATCCAACTTTTTGAAACAAGCAATAAAGAAGCCTTCCCCTTGCAACAAATGAGGGTAAAAACGATAGCCATATCCTTTTTTCTTCTCACTTATCGTTTCCGTAATTCCCCAATTTTCAGGTAATGAAAAGGTAATGGATTCTACTGCCATGGAGTCTAAAATATAATCCACTATATCTTCATTTTCTTGTTGACTAAAAGAACAAGTCATATAAACCAAAATACCATCTTGTGCCAAACATTCATAACTGTCGTGCAAGATGCGCTTCTGACGCTGTGCGCAGAGGTTGACATTATCCATATTCCAATCGTGGCAATAATTGGGCAGTTTTCTAAAAAGTCCAGAACCAGAACATGGCGCATCAATCAATAAGATATTAAACTCATTTTTTAAGGATGCAAAATGTTTGGGATCACTGTTACTGACCCACGTATTTTGATAACCCCATTTGCAAATATTTTCATTTAAAATGGTAGCTCTGTTTTGTATCACTTCATTGGATATCAACAAAGATTCTTCGGATAATAAAGAAGCCAACAAAGTACTTTTTCCGCCGGGTGCGCCACATAAATCCAAAGCAATTTGCGTTTGCGAAAAGTCTACACATTGTTTCAATGCATATTCTAAAAACATAGAAGATGCTTCTTGTACATAATAACAACCAGCATGCAATAATGGATCAGCAGTAAACACAGGACGTTCGCGTAAATACTTGCCATATATACTCCAAGGTACATTTGCTTCTTGTTCAAAAATGGGCGAATATTTCTTTGGGTTCAAACGGATAGAAGTGATAGGATCTTGCTGTTGGGCAAGTAAAAAAGCTGGTTCATCAAAAGAATCTGATAAAGGAATAGTTTGCAGTAATTCGGGCGGTATATTAAATGCCAATTAGGTAGTTTTAAGGGTAAGTATTATTTTAGTCGAAATAATAAGACAAAGATGCGTTTTTTCCTTACAGGATTTATGGGTTGTGGCAAAAGTTTTTGGGCAAAGAAATTATCCATTGCTACAGGCATTCTATCTTTTGATTTGGATGAATGGATAGAAAGCGAAGAGCAATGCAGTATTGCAAACTTATTTGCTGAGAAGGGCGAAACCAATTTTAGACAAATTGAAAAGGAATATTTGCATAGTTTGACAATCCAAAATTCAAACATGCTATTGGCTTGTGGTGGTGGTACACCTTGCTTTGCAGACAATCTAGAGTGGATGAAAAAAATAGGAACAGTATTCTATTTACAAGTACCTTTTTCTATTCTAGAGAACCGATTATTATTGGAAAAAGAAACACGTCCATTGTTAAAAACCATATCTCCAGACAATTTCAAGCAAGAACTCAAAACCCTATTTGTATCTCGAGAAGCCATTTACAAACAAGCCACAGAAATAATCGACATGGAGTGCATGGATGAAATTACTTTTGCGAACAAAATAAAAAGCTATGTCTAAAATCTCTATTTTCACTGCGGCTCTCTTTGCGATGCTCGGTGTTATATTCGGTGCCTTTGGTGCGCATTATTTAAAAACCATTTTTGCCCCGGATGTACTTTCCAGTTTTGAAACAGGTGTACGATATCAAATGTACCACAGCTTTGCTTTGTTATTTGTAGGTATGTATATGAAAGAAACTACGACTATCAGTAAATGGGTTTATCTTCTTTTTTCTTGTGGCATTCTTTTGTTTTCAGGATCTATATATGCCCTTTGTTATCTCAAGAGTCAAGGGCAAATTGGCGTAACAGGCTTAGGCATAATGACACCAATAGGCGGTGTTTGTTTTATAGTTGCTTGGTTTTTAGTGATGTGCTCTATGTATCGAAAACAATAGGTTTGAAGATGTATTTATTTTTGGCGGATTAATTAAAAAATTCGGTTGGGTTATTAGTTTCGATTGTGAATTTGGAATTTTGTATTTGGAATTTTTTCCCATCACCTATCTCCGCAGTTGTGTCCTCTGCAATAATCCAGTCTTTGAGTAAAAGGTTTATGAGGCACACTGCGGGTTACGGGAAATGACAGAGAACATTTCTAGACAATCACCCCGCGGAGTCCCGAGGCGGAGACTCCGCGGAGAGTAAAATTTTGTATTTGTAATTTTTTCCCATTCTCCGCAGTTGTGTCCTCTGCAGTAATCCAGTCTGTGAGTAAAAGGTTTATGAGGCACACTGCGGGTTACGGGAAATGACAGAGAACATTTGTATACAATCACTCCGCGGAGTCCCGAGGCGGAGACTCCGCGGAGAGTAAAAGTCCTCTAAGACGCTGTATTATCCGTGCAATCCGTGTAATTATCCTTATCCGTGATTCTAACTCTTTGTCTGAATCACAGATGAAGAGGATAAAGAATATGGTAAGGATTGAGCAAAATAAAGTTTCATGAATCACAGATGAAGAGGATAAAGAATATGGTAAGGATTGGGCAAAATAAAGTTTCATTACTGAAGTCCTTTAAGGCGCTGTATTATCCGTGCAAACTGTGCAATCATCCTTATCCGTGATTCCAACTCATTGTCTGCATCACGGATGAAGAGGATAAAGAAGTAGACACAGATGAAATTACAGTATCATAATGCGAGTCGTTTAAAATCTAATTTTTTACTTCCGAAATTAATTAACAATCCTATTTCTATTTTATAGGCTCTTAAATAATTGAGTAATTGTGCAACATGTACTTCTTCTAAAATGAATACCGCCTTCAACTCGACTAATACTTTACCTTCCACTAAAAAATCAGCTCGCCTCGTCCCAATGGGTTCTTCTAGTTCTTTATAAAAAATTGGTTGCTCTTGTTCTCTCGCAAAAGACAATCCATTTTTCCGCATTTCATACGCAAGTGCACGTTGATAAATAAGCTCCTGAAATCCATTACCCAAAAAGTTATACACTTCAAAGGATGCACCAATTATTTTTTCTGTTATTTCCTTATATTTTAATTCCATTTTTCTTTATTTCATTTAAACATGTAAATCCGTGCAATCGTGTTCATTTGTGATTCTAACATTCATTTACAACAATAGATTTCAAAACCCAAATCTAACAAAACAATTTCTATACTTATAAACACAACTTCTTCAAATACATAGCCATCAAAAACTTCTATCACTCATTCCATTTTACATTATATCTATTTACATTTACTGAAATAATTTCTGATGAAAAAAGTATTCTTCATTTTAATCTGCTGCATTAGCCTATACGGCCAAGTATTTGCTGGCAATGGCGATTCTATTTTCAATATGCCTAATGTACACACACTCCATGTCACTTTCCCTTACCCTACATTCTATGACTCACTAGTTGCAAGCCATACAACAGATATCTATTTACAAGTGGATATTGATTTTGATGGCGAAGTATATACCAATGTCGGCATCAAAACAAAAGGCAATTCATCTTTTAACAATTCATCCCAAAAGAAATCTTTTAAAATAGACATGAATGAATTTATTGCGGGTCAGGATATTCATGGTTTAAAGAAATTAAATTTCAATAACGGATTTAAAGACCCTTCCTTTATGCGCGAAAAACTGCTCAGTAATTTTTTGATCGCACATCAACTACCTGCTCCTCGCGTATCCTATTGCAATGTATATTTCAATAATCAACTCTGGGGACTATATACTATCCTGGAAGAAGTGGATGATGAATTTTGCAAGCATTGGTTCAATAGCAATGATGGCAATTTGTTTAAAGGCGATCCACATGGCGATTTAAAATGGAAAGGTAGCACAACCCAATCTTTGTATGAAAGTTCCTATGAATTAAAAAACAATACGACAGCAAACAATTGGTCAGACCTGATTGCGTTGATTGATGTGATTAATAATACACCAAACTCTACATTGCAAAACTCACTAGAGTCAAAATTAAATACAGCAGATTTCGTAAAACAATGGGCAATATATAATATGTTTTCAAGTCTGGA
>Ga0114969_10005302_pt1 | contig 10118 bp, 8 predicted proteins | sample M_130807_MF_Meta_FD_87316 | JGI IMG/M metagenome (GOLD analysis project Ga0114969, IMG submission 87316) | Freshwater microbial communities from Lake Montjoie, Canada to study carbon cycling - M_130807_MF_MetaG | ecosystem: Environmental > Aquatic > Freshwater > Lake | place: Lake Montjoie...
AGCGGCCAGTGGCGGTGATTGACTGCGAAGGGGAGTTGACGCTGGATGCCTTGCTGGCATGGGCGGATGACAAACTGGCGAATTTCCAGCGGCCAATCGCGCTGTTTGCTCTACGTGACGAACTAAAAACTGGCGGTATCAAGATTTCGCGCCGCCGCTTACGGCAGTGGGTAGTTGAGCAGTTGAAGGATTTTCGCTGAAAAACAAGGCCGCCCGAGAGCGGCCTTGGAACAACAGTCACTGATTATTTCAAACCTAACGCCTTGGCGACACCGGCACCGTAGTCTGGGTGCACCTTGGCGAACAGATCAACCTGGCGGCGCTGGATCTGTTCTGGCACCTGCGACAGCTCATCGGCAATGCGCGTGAACATACGCTGATGCTCTTCAGCGCTCAGTAGATTGAACAGCGCCCGTGGCTGGCTGTAGTAATCGTCGTCTGCGCGATGGTTCCAGTGATCCGCCGCACCTTCGATGCTTAATGGCGGCTCGCTGAAATCCGGTTGCTCCTGGAACAGGCCAAAGCTGTTTGGCTCATAGGTGACGCCGTTGCCGCTGTTGCCGTCCACGCGCATTGCGCCGTCACGGTGATAGTTGTGGAACGGGCATTTGGCGCCGTTAACCGGGATTTGGTGATGGTTGACCCCCAGGCGGTAGCGATGTGCATCGCCGTAGGAGAACAAACGGCCCTGCAACATTCTGTCCGGTGAGAAACCGATGCCTGGCACCACGTTGGCCGGGTTCATTGCGACTTGCTCTACTTCGGAGAAGTAGTTGTCCGGGTTGCGGTTCAGCTCGAAGAAACCGACTTCGATCAGCGGATAGTCGCTGTGCGGCCAGACTTTGGTCAGGTCAAACGGGTTATACGGGGTCTGTGAGGCTTCGTGCTCGGGCATGATCTGGATTTGCAGCGTCCAGCGCGGGAAATCGCCCTGTTTGATCGCGTCAAACAGATCGCGTTGCGAGCTTTCACGGTCTTTGGCGATGATCGCTTCTGCCTCATCATCCATCAGGTTTTCGATGCCTTGTTCACAGCGGAAGTGGAATTTCACCCAGAACCGCTCGTTATTAGCATTGATAAAACTGAAAGTATGGCTACCGAAACCGTGCATATGGCGGTAAGACTTCGGTAGGCCGCGATCGCTGAAGTCGATGGTCAACTGGTGCAGGGCTTCCGGCAGGTGCGAGAAGAAATCCCATTTATAAATCGGGTTGCGCAGGTTGGTGTGCGGGTCGCGTTTTACCACGTGGTTGAGATCGGGGAATTTGAGCGGATCGCGCAGATAAAACACCGGTGTATCGTTACCCACCAGATCCCAGTTGCCTTCTTCGGTGTAAAACTTCATCGCAAAGCCACGAATATCACGTTCGGCATCGGCGGCACCGCGCTCACCGGCTACGGTAGAGAAGCGAACGAACAGCTCGGTTTTTTTTCCAATCTCGGAGAAGATTTTTGCGCGGGTGTATTGGGTGATGTCGTGAGTCACCGTGAAGGTGCCGTATGCACCGGAACCCTTGGCATGCATGCGGCGTTCTGGGATCACTTCACGGTCAAAGTGGGCCAGTTTTTCCAGCAGCCACACGTCTTGCATCAGCAGTGGGCCACGTTTCCCGGCGGTCATCGAATTATTATTATCAACAACGGGGGCACCGGCCGCAGTGGTTAATCCTTTCTTGCTCATCAATTGCTCCTTACTGTATTGCAGTTAAGTTGACTGATCATACTCGGGGGACATAATCGTAATTAATGAAAAGCCCTAGATTGCTGGCTTATATCAATGGCATTACTAGTTGTAGCCCTATTCTCGACCAGGGGCAAATAGGTACCGGTTATCGTTGCGATACGGGGATGGTTGATTTTCATTTATTTACAATTTGTTGAAAAATTGGAAGATTTTTGCTTTAAATTACCGCCGATAGCGTGACGATTCGGTTACACTCATCACCGCGCTATTTTCAGGGTAATACATCATCACTTCCTGATGATGAAGGATGAAAGGAAACAACGATGAAGAAAACTCTAGTCGCATGTGCCGCCGGTTTACTGCTGGTGGCGGGGTCGGCTAATGCCATCAGCATGAATGGTGAGGCAGGGCAACATTACACCAATCTGGGCATTGGCATGGGTACTTCAACCACCGGTTTAGCACTGAGCGGTAACTGGTTGCGCAGCGATCATGACGGTAACGTCGGCAGCCTGGGGTTGGGGTTTAGCCTGCCGGTTGGCCCGCTGATGGCAACCGTGGGCGGTAAGGTGCTTTACCTTAGCCCAAATGACGGCAAGAGCGGCGCGGCGCTCGCGTTGGGTGGCGGCCTGCAGTGGACCCTCAATCGCTATTTCAGCCTGTATGGTGAAGGTTATTTTGCCCCAGAATCGCTGACCAGCGGCGTTAAGGCGTATAACGAAGTCAACGGCGGCCTGCGCTGGAATGTTTTCAGCCCTCTCAACGTCAATGCAGGCTATCGTTATGCCAACATTGAAGGTAAAGATGGCCACCGCGACAACAAGGTGGCCGATGGCCTGTATATCGGTGCCGGTCTGAGCTTCTGATCATTATGGGGGCATCTGCCCCCACATTCAGCCGTTACCCTACCGCTGGCAACATACCGCTGGCGATGCCAAGTTGAATGGCAATCACCGTTATTCCACAGATAAACACCAGCGCCAGTGCCGGTGTACCGCCCCAGACACGGTAATTGGTTTGATGCTGTTGGCGTGTTTTCCAGACCAATAGCGAAGGCAGCAGCAGGGCCAGTATCGACAGCGCAATGGCTGCAAACCCCAATGCCAGCACAAACCCACGCGGATAGAACAGCGCAAACGCCAACGGCGGCAGGAAAGTAATTGAGCCAGTTTGCAAGCGGCCACGCACATTGTCCTGACGTTTAAACAAGTCGGCCAGGAAATCAAACAGCCCGAGTGAAACCCCGAGGAATGAGGTCGCCAGTGCCAAGTCGGCAAACAGGTGTACGGCCAGTTCCACATGCGGGGAGGCAACCACGCCGCGTACGGCCTGCAATAAACCGTTTAGCCCGGCCTGCTGCGCCAGAATGCCGACGAAAGTGCTAGAACTGATGCTGCCCAGCGTTGCCAACTGCCAGAAGATGTAGGCAACCAGCGGAATGGCGCTACCGATGATGAAGATCCGGCGCAGTTTGCGGACGTTTCCGCCCATATAGTTGACGATGCTGGGTACGCTGCCGTGAAAGCCAAACGAAGTGAAAATCACTGGAATAGCCGAAAGCGCCAGCCCTTGTTCCAGCGGTAGCGTCATCAGGTTGGTTTGATGGATATAGGGCATCATCAGGCCGAGCATCACGATCAGGAAGATGATTTTGGCGCTAAACAGAATACGGTTGAACAGATCGACCGAGTGGGTACCGACACAAACTACGCCACCCGCCACCAGGGTGAACAGCAGCACGCCAAGATAGGTTGGGAAATCCTGCGCAGTCCATTGGCTAATACTGACTGCCAGCAGTTCACCGGCTCCGCTGATGTAGGCGGCCGTCAGCGCGTACATCAGGAACATCATGCTGAAGCTGGTCAGCCATTGGCCACCGCTCCCCAGATAGCGCCGCGCCAGCGTGCCCAAGCCGGTATCTGCCTGCTCATGTTGATAAACTTCCACCAGCAACAGGGCGGTATAGCACATCAATACCCACAGCCCAACCAACAGGGCTAGGGTGACACCAAAACCAACCCCTGCTGCTGCCAGCGGCATGGCCAGCATTCCGGCACCAATGGTGGTGCCGGCCACGATAAAAACACTGCCCAGAGTGCGATTCTTCACATTTTTCTCTACTAGCTTATGACTTTGGGCGGCAGAATAGTGGATTGCCCATTTTGTGTCAAACCGACGTTACGATGGCTGTATACTTATGTTTACGATGCTGTGGTGGTGCTGTAGCAGTAAAAAATGCTTTAGATAAGCAATATCGTTTCACGCGCAGTGAAAAGTTGTTTACAGGCTTCTGCATACCCTTCATCTTGCCAATTGCGGGGTTGCCGATCGCAGCCGAATGGATGAGTCAACAATGCGGGAGAGACCAATGTTAAGGGTGGAGATGCTCAGCACCGGTGATGAGGTGCTGCATGGGCAAATTATAGATACCAATGCGGCCTGGCTGGCGGATTATCTGTTCCAGCAAGGTTTACCGATGAGCGGACGCGAAACGGTGGGGGATAGCCTCTCCTCTTTGGTGGAAATATTGCAGGAACGCAGCCATATAGCCGATGTGCTGATCGTCAACGGTGGTTTGGGGCCAACCAGTGACGATCTCAGCGCGCTGGCGGCGGCCAATGCCTGTGGCGTTGGTTTGGTTGAGCATCCTGAATGGATTGCCCGTATGGAAGCCTTCTTCGCGGAGCGTGGCCGCCCGATGGCGGCGTCTAATCGTAAACAGGCACAGATCCCGGCTAATGCTGAAATGTTGGATAACCGTGTGGGCACCGCCTGTGGCTTCGCGCTGACGCTCAATAAATGCCAGATGTTCTTCACGCCCGGCGTGCCTTCTGAATTTAAAGTGATGGTTGAAGAGCAGATTTTACCGCGTCTGCGTCAACATCTGACTCTGCCAGAACCCCCGCTATGTTTGCGTTTGACCACCTTTGGTACGTCGGAAAGCGATCTGGCTGCTGAGTTAGACGGCATGGCATTACCGCCAGGCGTGGTGCTGGGGTATCGCTCTTCCAGCCCGATTATTGAATTGAAGCTGACAGGCCCACGCAACCAGCAGGCTGCGATGGAGCAGGCATGGGAGCGGGTGCGCGAAGTAGCGGGGGACAACAAGATTTTTGAAGGCACGGCAGGGCTACCCGCATCATTGGCAGAACGCTTGCAGCAGCAGGGGTTGAAATTGGCTCTGAGCGAGCAATTTACCGCGGGTTTAATCAATCTGCAGTTGCAGAACGCAGCGACACCGCTGGCAGGAGGCGAGTTGCTGCCCGCGCACTGCTCCGAGCCGCTGGAAACGGTGTTGGCGCGCGCGCAGTCTTTGGCTCAGCTCACTGGTTCACCATTGGTGCTGGCGGTTAGCGCACTGGAAGGCGATCGCGTCAGCGTAGCCTTGCATACGCCTAAGGGCGGAGTTGGCCAAACCGTGAGCTATCGTGCAACACGCCATGGCCTGCGGCTGCGTCAGGAATCGGTGGCGATGTTGGCGTTGGATATGCTGCGCCGCTGGTTGAATGGCGAAAAAGTGTGTGGCAAGAATAGCTGGCTGGAAATTGTGGAAATTATCGAATAACTTATACCTTCAGCGCGGTGATATATCCCTTATTAATCATAATATTATGGGGGATATTCGGCGTGGGATTATGCTGTTACACTCTTTGGCGGGTGCTTGAGACTGTTCGTCTTGGGCATTGTGTGACAAGGCGGATAGATGAAAGCCCCAGACTGACTCTCAATCAGAATGGGGCTGCCACTACCGCCTAGACACAGGTATGGTAGCCCCTTCACAGCAAGGAGGCAAGCCATGTATAAAAAACATGCGCTGTATGCGTTAACGGTTGTATGTATTACGGTTCTGGTATCTATTTGGATGATTAAAGACCGGTTTTGCGGGTTGGCAATCTACCAGAAGGATATCACTATCCTAATGTCGTTAACCTGTACGTGAAGTGGTAAACATTGGGCGGGGGAAACCCCGCCTTCTGGTATCCTGGCGTGGGTTTCAGGCACCCGACTTTATATTTCCAGCTCAATATCCATCAAAGGCATGCAACAGCAGGGCAGGATCTCACCTTCGTTGAGAAATGCCAGCGGCTGCTGGCGATAGGCGACTTTACCTTTCAGCAGCTTCATGCGGCAGGCGCCGCAATAGCCGGAGCGGCACTGATATTCCACCGCAACGTCGTGCAGTTCCAGCACTTCAAGCAGGCAATTTTCACCTTCTGGGCAGGAGAGCTGCGTACCGGTGGCACGCAGCGTTACGGTTGATTCAGCCACTTATAGCTCGAAATCGCTCAGGTCGTCAGCGTTAACTTCTGAGTCAATCTGGCCCACCAGATAGGAGCTCACTTCCACTTCCTGTGGCGCAACTTGTACGTTATCCGAAACTAACCAGGCGTTAATCCACGGAATTGGATTGGAACGGGTCTGGAATGGTGAGCCTAACCCCACCGCCTGCATACGGATGTTGGTGATGTACTCCACGTACTGGCACAGAATATCTTTGTTCAGGCCAATCATGGAGCCGTCGCGGAACAGGTATTCGGCCCACTCTTTCTCTTGCTGCGCTGCCAGCACAAACAGGTCATAGCACTCTTGCTGGCATTCTACGGCGATCTCGGCCATCTCTGGATCATCGGCACCGGATCGCATCAGATTGATGATGTGCTGGGTACCGGTCAGGTGCAGTGCTTCATCGCGGGCGATCAGCTTGATGATTTTGGCATTGCCTTCCATTAATTCACGTTCGGCGAAAGCAAACGAGCAGGCAAAGCTGACGTAGAAGCGGATGGCTTCCAGCGCGTTAACGCTCATCACACACAGATACAACAGCCTTTTGATGGCGTGCAGATTCACGGTAACAGTTTTGCCGTTAACCTGATGCGTACCCACACCCAGCAGATGGTAGTAGCTGGTCATTTCGATCAGGTCGTCGTAATAGCCGGAAATGTCTTTCGCGCGCTTGAGGATCTCTTCATTGGTGACGATGTCGTCAAACACCACTGCCGGATCGTTAACGATGTTACGAATGATGTGGGTGTAAGAGCGCGAGTGGATGGTCTCAGAGAATGACCAGGTTTCCACCCAGGTTTCCAGTTCCGGGATCGAAATCAGCGGCAGAAACGCTACGTTCGGGCTGCGGCCCTGAATGGAATCCAGCAGGGTCTGGTATTTCAGGTTGCTGATGAAAATGTGTTTTTCATGTTCCGGCAGCGCCTGATAGTCGATGCGATCGCGCGAAACGTCAACTTCTTCCGGACGCCAGAAAAAGGAGAGCTGTTTCTCGATCAACTTTTCGAAGATTTCGTGTTTCTGCTGGTCAAAACGCGCCACGTTGACTGACTGGCCGAAGAACATCGGCTCTAGCAACTGGTTGTTTTTGTTCTGAGAGAAAGTGGTGTAAGCCATAAGCTTGAATCCATTAGTGCCGTGCTGAATTAAAGGGGCCAGAAGAACCCTGGCCCGCTGTGTCAAACGTTAGATCTTGCAGGCGCCGCTTTCACAGTCGTCATCACTGCCTTTGGCTGGCTGCATGTCTTCCTGGATATCGTCCGCACCGTCACGGGTGTTCTGATAATACAGCGTCTTCACGCCGAACTTGTAGGTGGTGAGAAGGTCTTTCAGCAACTGCTTCATCGGAACCTTGCCACCTGGGAAACGGGTTGGGTCATAGTTGGTGTTGGCAGAGATCGACTGATCGATAAACTTCTGCATCAGGCCAACCAGTTGCAGGTAACCGTCGTTATTCGGCATTTCCCACAGCAACTCGTAGTTATCTTTCAGACGTTCATACTCGGGCACCACTTGGCGCAGAATGCCGTCTTTCGATGCTTTGATACTGACATGGCCGCGTGGTGGCTCAATGCCGTTGGTCGCGTTGGAAATCTGTGAAGAGGTTTCAGACGGCATCAGCGCAGACAGCGTTGAGTTGCGCAGGCCGGTTTCTTTAATCTCTTGACGCAGAGTTTCCCAGTCATAATGCAACGGTTCGCTACAGATAACATCCAGGTCTTTCTTGTAAGTGTCGATCGGCAGAATGCCCTGCGAATAGGTGGTCTCATTGAACCACGGGCAAGCCCCTTGTTCCTGAGCCAGACGGTTCGACGCTTTCAGCAGGTAGTACTGAATAGCTTCAAAGGTCCGGTGAGTCAGGTTGTTGGCACTGCCATCGGAATAACGCACGCCGTTCTTCGCCAGATAGTAAGCATAGTTGATCACGCCAATGCCCAGGGTACGGCGGCCCATTGCACCACGGTAAGCGGCTTTGATGGGGTAGTCCTGATAATCCAGCAGCGCGTCGAGTGAACGCACGGCCAGAGTCGCCAGCTCTTCCAAGTCGTCCAGGCTATCGATAGCACCCAGGTTAAAGGCTGACAGCGTACACAGCGCGATTTCACCGCTTTCATCGTTCACATCATCCAGCGGCTTGGTTGGCAGGGCGATTTCCAGGCACAGGTTGGACTGGCGCACCGGAGCGACCTTCGGATCAAACGGGCTGTGGGTGTTGCAGTGGTCGACGTTCTGAATGTAGATACGGCCGGTAGAGGCACGCTCCTGCATCATCAGTGAGAACAGTTCTACCGCTTTCACCCGTTTCTGACGGATGCTGTCGTCTTTCTCGTAACGGGTGTACAAGCGCTCAAATTCGTCCTGATCGGCGAAGAACGCGTCGTAGAGCCCTGGAACATCAGATGGACTGAACAGGGTGATATCTTCGTTTTTGATCAGGCGTTGGTACATCAGGCGGTTGATCTGCACGCCATAGTCCATATGGCGCACGCGGTTACCCTCAACGCCACGGTTGTTTTTCAGCACCAGCAGGCTTTCTACTTCCAAGTGCCACATTGGGTAGAACAATGTAGCGGCACCACCACGTACGCCGCCCTGAGAACAGGATTTCACGGCGGTCTGGAAGTGCTTGTAGAATGGAATACAGCCGGTATGGAAGGCTTCACCGCCGCGGATCGGGCTACCCAGCGCACGGATGCGGCCAGCGTTGATACCAATCCCTGCACGCTGCGAAACGTATTTCACAATGGCGCTGGAAGTGGCATTGATGGAATCCAAGCTATCACCGCACTCGATCAGCACACAGGAGCTGAACTGACGGGTTGGGGTACGCACGCCAGACATGATTGGCGTAGGCAGAGAAATTTTGAAGGTAGAAATCGCATCATAGAAACGTTTTACGTAATCCAGACGGGTGGCACGCGGATAACCAGAGAACAGGCATGCCGCAACCAGAATATACAGGAACTGCGCGCTCTCGTAGATCTCGCCGCTCACGCGATTCTGCACCAGGTATTTGCCTTCCAGCTGCTTGACTGCCGCGTAGGAGAAATTCATATCGCGCCAGTGATCGATAAAGGAGCCCATCTGCTCGAACTCTTCAGTCGTGTAGTCTTCCAGCAGATGCTTATCGTATTTGCCCATCTCCACCATGCGCACCACGTGAGCGTGCAGCTTTGGTGGCTCAAACTGGCCATAGGCTTTTTTACGCAGGTGGAAAATGGCCAGGCGAGCCGCCAGATACTGATAGTCCGGCGCATCGCGGGAGATCAGATCGGCGGCAGCTTTGATGATGGTTTCATGAATATCGGCGGTTTTGATACCGTCATAAAACTGAATATGTGAACGTAACTCTACTTGAGATACCGAGACGTTATGTAAACCCTCTGCGGCCCAGTCGATGACCCGGTGGATTTTGTCGAGGTTGATGCGCTCTTTACGGCCATCGCGTTTAGTTACAAGTAGACTTTGGTTCATTTTTACCTGTCCGTATGATTCCCCTAAGCAAAAAGTGTAGTCGCTCTGCTCAGTATGTAAACACTACATATAGGGGGTGGGTGTCGATGGAGTAACAAGATAGTGAGAAAGTAGGGCGTTTGCAAGTGAACAAAACCGACCTATTTTGTGGATAACTTGGGGGTGAAATCTTACAGCCCGTTCCAAGTGCGCACTGTGACTGGCACGACAAGCTTGTCAATAAGCGGGATAAGATTTTACTAAAATCTAGAAAACTTGGATCGTTTGCCGTTTTATTAAACGTTAGAAAAAAACGGCATATTGATCTGATTTAATATTCTTAAAAACCCTTTACATCGTGTTTTTTGATCGAAAGCCAATAAATTGGGTATTTCTCTTAAAATTGCAGCCCTTTGGAGCCAGCAAAGCCAGCTCCAGAGCGGGGTCGCCAGGTTAACCTTCGTGCTGGGTATGAACCATATAGTTCACATCTACATTGCGGCCCAGCTTGAAATGATCGGTAATAGGGTTGTAATGCAGGCCAATCATATGTTTTTCACGCAGTGGAGTGCCGTCCACCCAGCCAATCAACTCGGAAGGGCGGATGAATTTTTTATGGTCGTGCGTTCCCTGTGGCACCATCTTGAGGACGTATTCCGCCCCGATCACCGCCAGCAGCCAGGCTTTGGTATTGCGG
>Ga0114969_10005303_pt1 | contig 10115 bp, 8 predicted proteins | sample M_130807_MF_Meta_FD_87316 | JGI IMG/M metagenome (GOLD analysis project Ga0114969, IMG submission 87316) | Freshwater microbial communities from Lake Montjoie, Canada to study carbon cycling - M_130807_MF_MetaG | ecosystem: Environmental > Aquatic > Freshwater > Lake | place: Lake Montjoie...
GGACCACCGCGGCCGTGGTCACGTTCGGGGGCTGGCGAGGCGCCCCCGCGAAACTTCAGGCGACCTGGCGCGCGAGTTCGGTCGATTCGCCGGAAGCCTCCGCGAGCGCCTCGTCGGCGCGACGCCCGGGATTCCAGGTTCCGCGCAGCGCCGAGGGGTCGCGTAGCGCCTTCTCGATCTTGCCGCGGATCCAGTCGGGATCGATGTCGAAGAGCTGGCAGATCGGCACGAAACACAGCGCGTAATCGGCGCGCTCCGAGCGGATCCAGTCGAGCGCCTCGATGGCCTCAGCGCGTTGGTGAGCGAGACGGGATTCGGCGTGCCGCAGCACGCAGCGGATCGCGTCGTCGAGGATCGCGAGCGCGAGCCGCGCCTCGCCGGAGTCGGGCCGCGCCCGGTGGTGCATCGGCACTTGGGTCGGATCCACCGACGGCGCCGCGAGCACTCGATCGATCATTTCCTCGAGTTCCGGCGGGGTGACCTTCCTCTCGGGCGGTGACGAAGAGGGAAATAGAAGCATCATGTCCATGGCACAATCCTCCCTGCGGCCGGTGACCAAACGTTCATTCCGACCAACTCGTTCAAATCGTTCAAGATGCTGTTAGCCAAGCCCATGCACCCGTGTCAAGGCTGGCAGGCCACCTAATGTGAGGTCATCCGCGTTGACGGCCCCGACCGATGCGCTTCTATCGTCTGGTGATCGAGAGCTTCCTCACCCCCCGGGACCTCGCGACCGCCATCGGCGTGAGCGAATCCTCCCTGAAACGCTGGGCGGACGAGGGTTTTCTCCAGGCCACCCGGACCGCCGGGGGGCACCGCCGGATCTCGCTCAGCGAGGCCGTCCGCTTCATCCGCGAGACCCGCTGCACGGTCGTCCGGCCCGATATCCTGGGATTCGGAGACGTACCCTTCGACGCCCGGCTCGAGCCTGGGTACGCCGGCCACGCCCTCCTCGAAGCCCTGGAGCGGGACGACCAGAAGACCGCCCGCGGGCTCCTGCTCGGCGAATTCCTGTCGGGCTCCTCGATCGCGGCGATCCTCGACGGCTCGCTTCGGGTGGCCCTCGAGAAGATCGGCGAGCGGTGGAAGGACGAGCCCGCCGGGATCGTTCTCGAACACCGGGCGGTCGACACGGCCGTACATGCGCTCAGCACGATGCGCTCTGCGATCCCCAAGCCGGGTGCCGGCGCGCCCTGCGCCGTCGGCGGTTCGCCGTCGGGGGATCCGTTCGTTTTGCCTTCGCTGGGCGCCGCGATCGTCCTCGCGGAGGCGGGTTACGTCGAGATGAACCTCGGCGCGGAGTCGCCGATCGAGGCGATGCTCGCGGCGGCCGATCGCTATCGCCCGGCGATCGTGTGGCGCTCGGTCACGCGGATCGTCCCCGCGCGCGCGGTCGAGGAGGACCTGCTCGCCCTCGCCGAGCGCGTCGCCCCGTGGGGTGGTTGGGTCGTCGTCGGAGGGCAGTCGTGCCCGGACCCGCAGGCGAGCATCCATGCGCGGGTGCGTGCGCTCGCGTCGATGTCGGATCTCGCGCGCTTCGCCCGCTCGCTCCCCGGCCTGGTGGCCGAGGGCGACGCCGGGTCGTCGTCGTCGGCCTGATCGGAAGTCCGCTCCGGGTCTGGTAGTCAGGGGGTCGAAGATGCCGCGCGCGATCGTCATCGGAAGCGGGTTCGGCGGGCTCGCCGCCGCCGTCCGCCTCGGCGCCAAGGGCTGGGACGTGACGATCGCGGAGAAGCGCGACCAGCCCGGCGGTCGCGCCTACGTCTACCGGCAGGACGGCTTCAGCTTCGATGCCGGACCGACGATCATCACCGCGCCCTTCCTGATCGACGAACTCTTCGAGATCGCCGGCACGCGGACCCGGGACTACGTCGACATGTTCCCGGTACACCCGTTCTATCGCATCCGCTTCGACGACGGGGACGTCTTCACCTACGACGGCGACGCCGCCCGCATGCGCGAGGAGGTCCGCCGGTTCAGCCCGGGCGACGTCGAGGGCTACGAGACCTTCATGCGCAAGAGCCGCGCGATTTTCGAGCGCGGCTTCGTCGAACTGGCGCACGTCCCGTTCCTCACGCCGTGGTCGATGGTGAAAGTGGTGCCAAGCCTCGTCCGGCTCGAGAGCTATCGCAGCGTGCTCGGTCTCGCGAAGAAGCACATCCGGAGCGAGAAGCTGCGCCAGGTGTTCTCGTTCCACCCGCTGCTGGTCGGCGGCGACCCGCAGCACGCGCCCGCGATCTACGCGCTCATCTGCTACCTAGAGCGCGAGTGGGGCGTGCACTTCGCCCGCGGCGGCACCGGGGCGGTCGTGCAGGCGCTCGTGCGGCTCATCGAGGAACTCGGCGGCACGCTGCGGCTCTCGTCGCCGGTCGAGGAGATCCTGATCGAAGGAGGCCGCGCGCGCGGCGTGCGGCTCGCGGGTGGCGAGGTGCTGCGCTCCGACATCGTCGTCTGCAACTCCGACGTGAGCTGGACCTATCAGAATCTCGTGCGACCCGAGCACCGGCCGCACAACTCCGACGCGAAGCTGCGGCGCATGCGTTACAGCATGAGCCTCTTCCTGATCTACTTCGGGACGAAGCGCACCTATCCCGACCTCGCCCACCACACGATCCTGCTCGGTCCGCGCTACGAGGGGCTGCTCGACGACATCTTCACGAAGCACCGGCTGGCGAAGGACTTCAGCCTCTACCTTCATGCTCCGACGCGCTCGGACCCCTCGCTCGGCCCGCCGGGCTGCGAGGCCTTCTACGTGCTCTCGCCGGTGCCGAACCTGGCCGGGACGACCGACTGGAGCCGCACGAAGGAGTCCTACCGCGACGCGATCTACGACTACCTCGAGCGGACCTGCGTGCCCGGCCTGCGCGAGAACCTGGTCACCGAGCGGCTGTTCACGCCCGACGACTTCCGCGACGAACTTTTGAGCCACCTCGGCGCCGCCTTCAGCTTCGAGCCGCGGCTCACCCAGAGCGCGTACTTCCGCGCGCACAACGTCTGCCCCGACATCGCCGACCTGTTCTTCGTCGGTGCGGGCACGCACCCGGGAGCCGGGCTGCCGGGCGTGCTGTCGAGCGCGCGCGCGACCGACTCGCTCATCCCGGCCGTCGGCCGGCGCACCGTCGGCGCGGGCGGGCCCGGTGGACGCCCGGCGGCCTGAGGCGGGCACGGGCCCGCGCGGTCCGGCGGCCGAGGCGTCGGACATGGCTGGCGCACGGGGCCCGGGAGGCCCGCGAGACCCGAGGTCCGCGTCAGCGGCGCCGCTCGCCTCGGCCTTGGACCTCGCCTTCTGCGACGAGGTGATCCGGCGCCACTCGCGCAGTTTCCACGTCGCCTCGCGGCTCCTGCCGCGAGCGATCCGCGAGCGCGCGATCGCGACCTACGCCTTCTGTCGCGGCGCCGACGACGACGTGGACGTCGCGTCGGGGGAGGGCGACGCGCGCGCGTGCCACCTCGCGACGCGCGCGCGCCTCGGCCGGCTCTACGCCGGCCTGCCGATGGACGACCCGGTCGGGCGCGCGTTCGCGGCGGTGGTCGCGGCGGCGCGCATCCCGCGTGCGGAGCCCGAGGCGCTGCTCGACGGCATGGCCCAGGATCTCGGCGTCGTGCGCATGGCGAACGCGGACGAGTTACTGGTCTACGCCTGGCGTGCGGCCGGCGTCGTCGGCTGCATGATGAGCCGGATCATGGGGCGTTCCGACGAGGAGGCGTTGCGGCGCGCGGTCGACCTCGGCATCGGTATGCAACTCACGAACATCGCGCGCGACGTCGGCGAGGACGCGGCCCGCGATCGCGTGTACCTGCCGGCGGACTGGCTCGCCGAGGCGGGCAGTTCGGTCCAGGAGGTTTTGCGGTGCGCACCGACGCCGGGCGTGCTGGCGACCAACCGCCGCGTGCTGGCGCTGGCCGAGCGCTACTACGAGAGCGGGATCGGCGGCATCCGCCTGCTGCCGGCGCGCTCCCGCCCCGCGATCCTGACGGCGGCCCTAACCTACCGCGAGATCGGCCGCCGCGTGCAGGCGCGTGGCGGCGACGGCGTCACCGCGCGAGTCGCCGTGCCCGATGCGCGCAAGCTCGCGCTCGTGGCCGGCGCCTGCGCCCGGTGCGCCTTCGACCCCGGGCTGCGCGGGGACGTGCGGGAGCCGCACCGCGCGGAGCTGCACGCGGCGCTGGCGCGGGCGGGGATGGGGGTGGGCTCGGCCGGCGGGGTGTGAGTGCCGGGCGGGAGAGCAGCGGGCCGAGCAGGGCCCCGCGGTACCTTCCTGCGGCCGGGGTTCGAAACCTCGCTCCTCGGCAAGTTCCGCTCGACAAGCAGCAATCCCGCTGGCATCGTCGGGGATCGCGACCATCCAGTCGCCCACCGATCCCGCGCCCGGTGCTGGCGTGGCGAAAAAGGGACAGACCATGAGATTTGGAATAAGGGCGTCCGCGTGGGCGCTGGTGGCTTGCGCCACGTTCGCCATGGCCGGTCGGGCGCAGGCCCAGGTCGCGATCTTCGCGGACGGATTCGAGTCGGGCGACCTCTCGAAGTGGAGCCAGACCTCAACCAAGGGCGGGCACATGAGAGTGAGCCCGCCCGCCAAGCTGACGGGTAGCTACGGCCTGCTCTTCGACGTCGCCGGGCTGCCGCCGCCGGCCAACCGGGCGAAGCTCTGGGTGAAGGACACGTCGCCGACGGCGGAGTCGCGCTACGCGGCCGCCTTCGCGCTGAATCTCGACACCCTCGAGGTGCCGTCCGACCCGCGCATCCTGCGCCTGATGGCCGGGCGCGTCGCCGGTGACCCGTCGCAGCGGCCGTTCGAACTTCGGCTGCGCTATTCGGCGGGGGTCTGGTCGATCTACGGCGTGGTCCGCGACGACTCGGGCAAGGGCACGCAGACCGCACCGATCGCGATTCCCAAGAGCTGGGTCGCGGTGTCGGTCGACTGGAGACGCGCCACCGCCGTCGGAGCGACCGACGGCACGCTCACGCTGCAGGTCGAGAGCACGCAAGTGGTCTCGGACGGCGTCGCGAACCACGGCTTCGCGATCGACGGCATCCAGCTCGGATTCCTCGGCGGACTCGGTCTGAACTCGACCGGTAAGGCGTTCATCGACGACTTCGCGTCGTTCAGCTACCCGGCGCCGACGCCCACGCCCGTCCCGACGCCCACGCCCACGCCGACGCCGAGTTGCACTCCGTCCGCCGTGAGCAACGGCAAGGGCGGCACCTACACCGACAACTGCAACGGCACGGTGACCGACAGCACGACCGGGCTCATTTGGGAGAAGAAGACCGGGACGGCTGGGACCGGCGTGGACTGCATCGACGGCGCGACCTGCCCGGACCCGCAGGGCGGGAACAACGAATACACCTGGAGCACGGGCGACAATTCCTTCAACGGCACGGCGAAGACGGTGTTCCTCGACCAGCTGAACTGCCAGGGTGCGTTTGCGACTGGCTGCACGCCGTGGCTCGGGTACTCCGACTGGCGCCTGCCGGCCATCGGAGAGCTCTCGGGCATCGTCGACACGTCGGCCCCCGGGTGCGACCCCGGCCTCGGGACCGGGCCGTGCATCAACCCGATCTTCGGGCCGACCTATTCCGGAACCTACGTCTCCGCCACCTCGTCAGCCGATCCGACCTACGCGGACACGGTGGTCTTTTACTACGGCGTGACCAGTTCCAGCCGGAAGACGAACTACCGCTGGTTGCGCGCCGTTCGCACCAGCAACTGACCTCGTGACCTCGTGATCGGCGTGGTCCCGACCTGATCCTCGTGCCCCCGCCCGCGGCCCTGCCGCGGGCGGGGGCGCCGTGCTTGATCGCCACGGTCGTGGCTGCGACCGGGGGCCAATGCTTCCCCTGGCCGTCTCCTCCGCTACTCTATCCCTGTGCCCCCCCGTCTAGACCATGTCTTCGCCCGCCCCTTCCGAGGCCGCGGCGACCGCCTCGCCACCCGGCTCGGCCGGGCGATCGGCCTCCAGCCGGTACAGGTGACCGAGGGAGTCGGCATCGGCAAGCCCCGCCTCGACGCCCCGCTCGACGCGGTCGTCGTCGGCGGTGGTCTCGCGGGTGCGTCGGCCGCGATCCGACTCGCGGAGCGAGGCTTCCGCGTGCGGCTGCTCGAGCGCTGCCCGTACCTCGGCGGGAAGCTCGGCGCCTGGAACATCGACTTGCCCGGCGGCGAGCGCGCGACCGTCGAGCACGGCTTCCACGGCTTCTTCCTCCAGTACTACAACATGTACCGGCTCTTCCTCGACTGCGGGGTCGACCCGGCGGACTTCCCGATCGTCGACGACTACGCGATCCTCGCCGCCGATGGGCGCGAGGAGGGCCTGCGCGACTACCCGCGCGTCGCACCCTTCAACGTCGCGGCGATGGCCCGGCGCTCGCCCTTCATGAACATGCGCGAGGCGCGCCGCATGAAGGGCTTCGCGGTCATGCGCGACGCCTTCCTGCGCTACGACCCCGAGCGCACCTTCGCCGACTGGGACGGCATCTCCTTCGCCGAACTCTCCGAGCGCATGGGCCTCGTCGACACCGGCTTCGACGCGGTCTTCAAGGTCTTCGGCCACTCCTTCTTCTCGGAGTCCGCGCAGGTCTCGGCGGCGGAGATCGCGAAGAACTTCCACTTCTTCTTCTTCGCGAATCCCGAGGGACTGCTCTTCCGCTATTGCCGCAGCGACTTCGAGCAGGCCGTCTGGACGCCGATCCGCAGGCGCCTCGAAGCGCTCGGGGGACGGGTCGAGCTCGGCACCGAGGTGGTCTCGATTTCCCGCGACCCCGCCGGCCGGTTCGCCGTCGAGACGCGACCGGCCGCCGGCATCGACGGACACGCGGCGTCGCCGGGCGAGCCCGCACGTCTCGTCGCCGACGCCGTCGTACTAGCCGCGGACCCGGCAGGCCTGCGCCGCGTGCTCGAGCGCTCGGTGCCCGGCCTGCCGGAACTCGCCGACTACGTCGCACGCGTGCCGGCGCCGCAGCCCTACGCGGTCGTGCGCCTCTGGGCCGACCGCGAGTGTGACCCGCGCCGGGCCTGGTTCACGAGCCTGCACGGCCACAACCCTCTCGACTCGATCACCCTCTACCACCGCATGGAGCGCGAATCGGCCGAGTGGGCCCGCGTCCACCGCGGAGCGGTCTACGAACTCCACGCCTACACGCCCGATCCCGCGGACGCGCGCGAGCCGGAACGACTCGTCGCGACCCTCGAACGGCGCCTCTACGAAGCCTTTCCCGAATTGCGCGGCATGTCCGTGCACCACCGCTTCCCGCAGGTCCGCTGGGACTTCCCGAGTTTTCCGCCGGGCAGTGCGGCTAGCCGTCTGCGCACGCCGGGGCCCGTGCCGGGTCTCGCCTTCGCCGGCGACTGGGTTCGCCTGCCGGTGCCGGCCGCGCTCATGGAGGGTGCGGTCACCGCGGGAATCGAAGCGGCCAATTTCCTCGGTCGACGCCACGGACTCGCGCCCCACGCTTCCTGGAGCGTTCCACCGCGCGGCGTGCTCGAACGGGTGCTCGGCTGATGTCCGCGACCGTGCAGGCGGTTTCCGGTGCGACACCCTCCCTCGCCGGCGAACGTCGGCCGACGGCGCTCCTGCGGCGTGCGATTGCCGCGTCGCGCCCGCTCTTCTGGTTGAACAGCGCCTCGCTCTGCGTGGTCGCCGCGATCCTCGCCGTCCCGGAACCCGGCTGGCGCGCCGCCCTCGCCGCGCTCTTCGCGACCTGGCCGCTGAACCTCCTCGTCTACGCCGTGAACGACCTGCACGACCAGGCCACCGACGCCCGCAACCCGCGCAAGGGATCGGCCGAGGGCGCGCGCATCGACGGCTCCTCGCTGCGCGCCCTCGTGGCGCTCGCGGTCGCGGCGAACCTCCCCTTCGTCGTCCTGTTCGTCGCGACCGGCACGGCCGCATCGAGCGTGGCTCTCGCCCTGCTGCTCGCCGTGTCATGGGCCTACAGCGCGCCGCCGCTGCGCCTCAAGGCGCGACCCGGCTGGGATTCCCTCGCCAACGCCGCCTACGTGCTGCCGTTCGTCTTCGCGGCGCTCCTCCTCGGCGTGAAGCCCATGCCCTGGGTCGAGATCGGGGCCTTCGCCCTCTGGGCGATCGCCTCGCATGCGCTCACCTCGATCCAGGACATAGAGGCCGATCGTGCAGGCGGCGTGGCCACGGTCGCGACCACGCTCGGACGCCGCCGCGCGGCGCTGCTCGCGATGGCCCTCGACGCGCTCGTTGCGGCCCTGGTACTGGCGACCCACCCGCTGGTCGCCCTGCTGCCGATCGCACACGCGGCGATCGCCGCGTGGATCGCGTTCTCGCCGCGCGCGGACGCGCCCCGCGCGGCCTACCGCGCGTTCATCGCGCTCAACCTCGCGGCGGGCTTCGTGCTCGTCACCTGGATCGCGCTCGCCCATCCCGGGCGGACGCTCTGGGCGGCGGTCGCGATGCTCGCGCTGTGCGCGACGGTCGCGGCCGCGCTCGTGGTCGCGCGCGGCGCGAGCGGGGAGGCCTGAGCCGGTGCCGCGCGCGGTCGTCATCGGCGCCGGGCTGGGCGGGCTGTCTGCCGCCGTGCACCTGCGGCTCGCGGGCTTCGACGTCGAGGTCGTCGAGGGGCGCGATGCGCCCGGGGGCAAGGTGCGCCGCCTGCGCGACGCGGGCTTCACCTTCGACATGGGACCGACGATCTTCACCATGCCGTGGGCGATCGACGAACTTTTCTCGGCGGCGGGGCGCAACCCGCGCGACTACCTGGAACTGCTGCCCCTGCGGCCCTTCTACCGCGCCCACTTCCCCGATGGGCTGGTCTTCGAACTCTCGGACTCGCTCTCCGAGGTGCTCGCCCAGGTGCGGCGCATCTCGCCCGACGACGAGCCGCGCTGGGTCGACTGGCTCGCCCGCGCCGGGCGCATCTACCACCTCGTCGAGCGCCACTTCCTCGACCGCCTGTTCGATTCCTGGACCGACATCCTCGAGCCGCGGATGCTCATCGCGGGGATGCAGATGGACGCGCTCACCTCGCTCTCGAAGCGCGTCGCCCGCCAGTTCCGCGACCCGCGGCTCCGCCAGCTCGCGAGCTACCAGGCGATCTACGTCGGCGCCTCGCCCGACGAGGTGCCGGCGACCTATGCTCTCATCGCCTGGCTCGAGGCCGCGCAGGGCGTCTGGTTCCCGCGTGGCGGCATGTATGCGATCGCGGAGGCGGCGGCGCGCCTCTGCGGCGAACTCGGCGTGCGGCTGCGCTACTCTTGCCCGGTCGAGCGGATCGCCGTCGAGAACGGTCGCGCGCGCGGCGTCGTGCTCGCCGACGGCTCGCGCATCGACGCGGACGCCGTGGTCTCGAACGCCGACCTGCACCACACCTACGGGCGCCTGCTCGGCGACGCACCCCGCCGCCACATGGACGACGCGCGGCTGGCCCGGCTCGAACCGTCGTCCTCGGCCTTCATCCTCTACCTCGGCGCGCGGCGCACCTGGCCCGGCCTGCCGCACCACACGATCGGCTTCGGACCGGACTTCGCGCGCGACCTGCGCGAGGTCTTCGTCGAGAAGCGGCCGCTCACCGAGCCCTCGTTCTACATATGTGCGCCGAGCGTGACCGACCCCGCGCTCGCCCCCGAGGGCTCGACCTCGCTCTACCTGCTCGCGCCCGCGCCCGCGCTCGCCCACGGCGTGCGCTGGGAGGATATCGCCGATGCCTACGCCGAGCGGCTCATCGAGCGCGCGGAGCGGCTTTGCCTGCCGGGTCTGCGCGAGTCGATCGTCGTCCGTCATCGCTACACGCCGGTCGACTTCGAGCGCGACTACCACTGCCACGCCGGCTCGATCTTCGGGCTCTCGGCCCGTTTCAACCAGACCGCGTTCCGCCGGCCCGCGCCGCGCTCGCGCGACGTCGAACGGCTGTGGCTCGTCGGCGGCAGCACGCAGCCGGGTGGCGGCGTGCCGATGGTCATGCTCGGCGGCAAGCTCGTCGCCCGCGACGTCGTCCGGATGGTGTCGTCGTGAGCGAGGTCTCGACCGCCCTCGACATCGTCGCGGCGACGCTCGCCTCCGGCGCGGCGCTCTGTGCGTGGCATTCCTGCCGCTGGCTCGGTCGACACGACGGGGCCCCCGGCACGACCGTTGCGCGCGCGGCGACC
>Ga0114969_10005304_pt1 | contig 10115 bp, 9 predicted proteins | sample M_130807_MF_Meta_FD_87316 | JGI IMG/M metagenome (GOLD analysis project Ga0114969, IMG submission 87316) | Freshwater microbial communities from Lake Montjoie, Canada to study carbon cycling - M_130807_MF_MetaG | ecosystem: Environmental > Aquatic > Freshwater > Lake | place: Lake Montjoie...
GACCTCTAAAATGGACATAGTAGTTAACTTAGAAGGCCATGCTTTAGAGCAAGTAATTGCTCAGTTGGACAAGTTAATCAATGTAATTGCAATCAAAGAGATAGTGCCTAACTCAGCTCAACCTATTGTTCACGACACACAACCCGACTACCAGAACTAAAAGGAGAACACCGTGGCAGCAACGATGTATCACGAAGAGGATGCCGATCTATCTATCATCCAGGGTCGCAAAGTCGCGATCATCGGTTACGGCTCACAGGGACATGCACACGCACTTAACTTGCGCGATAGCGGTGTCGATGTTCGCGTCGGTTTAAAAGATGGGTCACCATCACGTGCTAAGGCTGAGGCCGAAGGTTTGCGCGTTGTTAGTGTTGCCGAAGCTGTGCAAGAGGCAACAGTCATCATGATCTTGGCACCTGACCATGTTCAGCGCCATATCTACACAGAGTCGATTTTGCCTAATCTTAAAGATGGGGATGCACTTCTATTTGGTCACGGATTTAATATTCGCTTTGGTTACATCAAGCCAACAGCGTCAGTCGATGTCTGCATGATTGCACCTAAAGGCCCAGGCCACTTGGTGCGTCGTGAGTTTGTTGCTGGTCGTGGAGTTCCAGTAATTGTTGCAGTAGAACAAGATGCAACTGGTAGCGCTTGGCCACTTACACTTTCTTATGCACGTGCAATCGGTGGACTTCGCGCTGGCGGAATCTTGACTACCTTTACTGAAGAGACCGAGACTGATTTATTTGGTGAGCAGTCAGTACTATGCGGTGGCGCATCTCAGCTTGTTATGTACGGCTTTGAAACTCTCACCGAAGCGGGATACCAGCCAGAGGTTGCATACTTTGAATGTCTTCACGAGTTAAAGCTAATCGTGGATCTTATGTATGAAGGTGGAATCGCAAAGCAGCGCTGGTCAGTATCTGACACTGCCGAATTCGGTGACTATGTTTCAGGTCCACGTGTTATCGATCCACATGTTAAAGAGAATATGAAGGCCGTCCTTGCAGATATTCAAAGTGGAGCTTTTGCTAAGCGCTTTATCGATGATCAAGAGGCTGGGGCACCTGAATTTAACGCACTTCGCACTAAGGGTGAGACTCACCCAATCGAGACTGTCGGCCGCGAACTTCGCAAGATGTTTTCATGGATGAAGCAGTCAAAGGGTGATGATTACCAAGAGGGCAGCGCGGCGCGTGGCTAAACCAGTTGTTCTGATTGCAGAAGAGCTAAGCCCAGCAACGCTAGATGCGCTTGGCCCAGATTTCGACGTCGTTAACTGCGACGGCGCAGATCGTGGCCAACTTTTAGCAGCACTTGCTAAGGGTGTAGATGCAGTTTTGATTCGTTCGGCTACAAAAATGGATGCCGAAGCAATCGCTGCAGCTAAGGGTTTAAAGGTTATTGCTCGTGCAGGAGTTGGTTTAGATAATGTGGATATACCTGCAGCAACATCTGCAGGTGTGATGGTGGTTAATGCACCTACTTCTAACATCGTCAGTGCAGCTGAACTTGCAATCTCCTTGCTCTTAGCTTCTGCACGTTTTATCTCACCCGCACATGCCGCTTTACGTGCTGGGAAATGGGCACGCTCTAAATACACGGGCGCAGAGTTATTTGAAAAGACTCTAGGAATTGTTGGTTTTGGCCGTATCGGTCAATTAGTTGCACAACGCATGCAGGCATTTGGTATGGATGTCATTGCTTATGATCCATATTTACAGCCAGCCCGCGCTGCTCAACTTGGTGTCCGCTTAGTAGATCTAGATGAACTGTTGCGCACGGCAGATTTCATTACGATCCACTTGCCAAAGACTAAAGAGACGGCCAATTTAATCGGCGTTGAAGCGTTAAAAAAGGTAAAACCATCGGTGCGGATTGTTAACGCTGCACGCGGGGGAGTGCTAGATGAAGCCGCACTCTATGACGCAATTGTTGAGGGCCGCGTTGGTGGTGCAGGCTTAGATGTATTTTCAACGGAGCCGTGCACGGATTCACCACTTTTTACCCTCGATAAAGTCGTTGCCACACCGCATTTAGGTGCATCGACCGATGAGGCGCAAGAGCGCGCAGGTATCGCCGTTGCAGTTTCAGTGCGAAAAGCGCTAGCGGGCGAGCTTGTTCCGGATGCCGTCAATGTTAAGGGAGGCGTGATTGCCGAAGAGATTCGACCAAGCCTACCCCTTGTTGAAAAAATGGCTCAGATTGCTACCGAGCTTCTCAATGAAGTTCCGGTCAATATGGATATTCAAGTTCGTGGAGAGATTGCAGTTCATGACTCATCAATTCTGGCAATTAGTGCGCTCAAAGGTTCATTAATTGCTGTGGGCGCTGAGGAAGTTACATATGTAAATGCCCCTGGACTTGCAAGTGAGCGTGGAATGACTTCTAGCGTTACTACAACTGCCGATAGCGCTGAATATCGTTCTATGATTTCGCTGCGTGCAGCAACGGGAAGTGGTAAATCAATAACCGTTGATGGTACGTTGATGGGAATCAAGCAGACACAAAAAATTATTGGAATCGATTCATTCTCACTTGATCTTCCGCCAACTTCGCATATCCTGTTCTTACGTTATATAGATCAACCGGGTGTTATTGGCACAGTGGGTCATACTTTGGGCCAGGCTCATATTAATATCGCCGGAATGCAAGTTGCGCGCAGCGGTGCTGGTGGCAAAGCTCTGATGGCGCTCTCGGTTGACTCTGATGTAAGTGATGAACTATTGGCAACGATTAAGAAAGAGACAGCTGCCGAATCCGTTCGTGCAGTTGTCTTGGTGGATTAATGACTACAGTTAACTTAGCTATTATCGCAGGCGATGGAATTGGACCTGAAGTTGTAAACGAGGGTCTTAAAGTTCTAGATGCAGTCTCTAAGAAATATCACATCACCTTTAACAAAACTTCCTACGATTTAGGAGCGGGCTTCTGGCATCGCACGGGTGAGGTTCTGCCCGATGCAACGCTGGCCGAGCTTGCAACTAAAGATGTTATTTTGCTTGGCGCGGTCGGAGACCCAACAGTCCCCAGTGGAGTTCTAGAGCGTGGCCTTTTACTCAAGCTACGTTTTGCCTTTGATCACTACATCAACTTGCGCCCAGCCCGCTTGATGCCTGGAGTCACCGGACCCCTTGCAACCAAAGCACCGATTGATTTTGTTGTTGTGCGTGAAGGTACTGAAGGTCCTTATGTCGGTGCCGGTGGAGTTCTTGCAGAAGGTACGGATGCTGAGATTGCGACGGAAGAAAGTTTGAATACTCGTCGCGGTGCAGAACGGGTTATTCGTGATGCATTTGAGCGTGCACTAAAACGTGATCGTAAAAAACTTACTCTTGTTCACAAGAACAACGTATTGACTCGTGCTGGTGGTCTGTGGACTCGTACATTCAACGAAGTTGCAAAAGAGTATCCAACTGTTACAACTGATTACCTGCACGTTGATGCAGCTTCGATGTTCTTTGTTACTAATCCTGAGCGCTTTGATGTAGTAGTCACCGATAATTTATTCGGAGACATATTGACTGATATTGCTGCCGCAATCTGTGGTGGTATCGGACTTGCCGCATCTGGCAACATCAATCCAACACGTAAGTTTCCATCTATGTTTGAGCCAGTTCATGGTTCAGCACCGGACATTGCCGGTAAGAACATTGCCGATCCAACAGCCACAGTTATGTCAGTTGCCATGATGTTAGACCATTTGGGTTACAGCGATGCTGCTCGCGATATTGAGCGCGCAGTTGCATCGGATCTTTTAACACGGGCTAATAAAAAGCGAAGCACAACCGAGATAGGAGATGCGCTAGTCGCAGCGCTATAAGACTATGAAAATTACACTTAACCCAAACGCCAAAGATGCTGCTACGCGTGATGCCTTAGTTGCCGAAGGTGGTTTTGGTAAGTACTACACCGACCACATGGTTGTATGCGAGTGGAGTGAAAAAGATGGTTGGGGTGAACCTGAGTTAAAGCCTTACGGCCCCATCTCTTTAGATCCAGCAACAGCGGTTTTTCATTATGGTCAAGAGATCTTTGAAGGCTTAAAGGCTTACTGCCAACCCGATGGCTCGATTGCACTGTTTCGTCCAGATGCAAATGCCAAACGCTTTGCTAAATCAGCGGCCCGCTTAGCTTTGCCGCAGATGCCAGAGGCGCTCTTCCTTGAGACTGTTGATGCTCTTCTTAAGCAAGACGGTGGCTGGGTTCCAAATAAAATTGGTGAGTCTTTGTATATTCGTCCATTTATGTTTGCAACAGAAGTTGGTTTGGGGGTTCGACCAACTAATAAAGCTTTATATATGTTGATTGCCACGCCAGCAGGTGCCTATTTTGATCCATCAAAGGCAGTGTCTGTGTGGATCTCAACAGAGTACGTTCGTGCAGCCCTGGGTGGAACTGGTGAGGCAAAGTGTGGTGGAAACTACGCAGCATCGTTAGTTGCACAAAAAGCTGCCGCTAAAGAGGGGTGTGATCAAGTTGTATGGATCGATGCAATAGAGCGTAAGTGGGTTGAAGAGATGGGTGGAATGAACCTTTACTTTGTTAAAGGTAGCGGAGCTAATTCAACTGTTGTGACACCAAAACTTACGGGCACGTTGCTACCAGGGATTACTCGCGATTCAATTTTAAGTGTGGCCAAGGACTTGGGATATAAAACCGATGAAGTCATGATCAGTATTGATGATTGGCGAGAGGGTGTTGCATCCGGTGAGATAACCGAAATCTTTGCATGTGGAACCGCTGCTGTTGTGTCACCAGTCGGTCAAGCGAAAAGTGCAATGGGTACATGGGCAACAGGTGATGGTCAACCTGGCATCATTACCATGCAGATTCGAAATGCACTCTTAGCGATTCAGCATGGCACCATACCTGACACGCATAATTGGATGAGCGCGGTTAAGTAAATGCCAATATCAGATGCCTTCCATATCTATGACACCACGTTGCGCGATGGTGCGCAGCAAGAGGGACTCAATCTCTCGGTCCATGACAAGTTAGCGATTGCGCGACACCTAGATGATCTAGGTGTTGGATTCATCGAAGGCGGTTGGCCGGGTGCTAACCCAAAAGATACCGAATTCTTTGCGCGCGCTAAAAAAGAGTTAGTGCTAAAAAATGCAACTTTCGTAGCCTTTGGTGCTACCCGCCGGCCACACGTAAAAGCCGCCGATGATGTACTCCTGGGTGCACTTCGAGACAGTGGGGCACCTGCCGTAACGCTAGTAGCCAAGGCATTTGATCGCCACGTTGATTTAGCACTCAAGACAACTTTGGATGAAAACTTGGAGATGATTCGTGACTCAGTCACGCACTTAATTCAAGAGGGTCAACGAGTATTTTTAGATGCCGAGCACTTCTTTGATGGTTATCGCAACAATCGTGCATATGCCTTGGAAGTTGTACGCGTTGCCGCCGAAGCTGGCGCTGATGTAATCGCATTATGCGATACCAACGGTGGAATGTTGCCCGATGAGTTATCGCAAGTCGTCCACGATGTTCTCACTGCGAGCTCTGCGCGACTCGGAATTCACTGCCACAACGACACAGGCTGCGCCGTTGCAAACTCGATGGCCGCTGTTGCTGCAGGTGCAACTCATGTGCAGGGAACCTTGAATGGCTATGGTGAGCGCACAGGTAACGCTGACCTTGTTACCATTATCGCAAATCTTGAATTAAAAAAGAAGCAATTAGTTTTGCCGAAAAACGCCTTGCAAGAAGCTTTTAGAATTTCACACGCTATTGCTGAAGTGACAAATGTTTCATCCAGTGCCCGCCAACCGTATGTTGGTGTTTCGGCCTTTGCCCATAAAGCCGGGCTACATGCAAGTGCAATCAAAATTGATCCATCGCTTTACCAACATGAAGATCCAGAAGCAGTTGGTAATGACATGCGCATGCTAGTGAGCGATATGGCTGGACGTGCATCGATTGAGATGAAATCACAAGAGCTAGGCGTCGATTTAGGTGGAGACAAAGAGCTCATTGGACGAATTGTCGCTCGAGTAAAAGAGATGGAGTCGCGCGGATTTACCTTTGAAGCCGCCGATGCCTCTTTCGAACTTTTAGTACATGAAGAAATCAACGGCAAGCGCCCTTCATTTTTTACTATTGAACACTGGTTAACAACGGTAGAGCGTGCCCAAGATCAAAGCATTCTCACTAAAGCCGAAGTTACAGTGACCGCTATGGGTAAAAAAATTATCTGTTCAGGAGTCGGCAATGGCCCGGTGAACGCATTTGATAACGCCCTTCGAACGGGTTTAAATCAGCTTTATCCAGAGTTAGAGGTTCTAGAACTCACTGATTACAAGGTACGAATTCTGGAAGGCCGTTTAGGAACTGGTGCTATTACGCGCGTGTTAGTTGAAACCAGTGATGGAAAGGGCGAGTGGAACACTGTTGGTGTCCATGAAAACGTTATAGCCGCTTCAGCCATGGCGCTAGAGGATGCGTTGACCTTTGGCCTACTACGTCAAGGACGCAAGCCCGAGTAAAGTTGCACCTGTGAGCGAGCAATTTGAAAAGATACTGGATGCTTTTCAACGCCACTTAGAGGCCGAACGTAGCCTTTCGGTACATACGGTCCGTGCCTATAGAGGCGACCTACACTCTCTGTTTGAACATTTGGAAACTCTTGGAGTAGGCCAGATTTCAGAGTTGCAGTTATCACACTTGCGATCCTGGTTAGCTAACCAGCAGATCAAGGGCGGAGCGCGTACAACGCTTTCGCGTCGAGCTGTAACGGTACGACTATTTACTAAGTGGGCACTTAAGAATAAATACATTCCAATCGATGTGGGTGTATCTCTGGCAACTCCCAAAGGACATCGAACTTTGCCGGAAGTTTTAGATATGAACGATGCCAAGTTAGCTATGGATTCAATGGCCATGCGAGCTGGAGAAGAAGAAACGCCTCTTGCGCTGCGCGATGTGGCTATGCTCGAACTTCTGTATGCAACTGGTGCACGCGTTGGTGAACTATGCGGCTTAGATATTGGGGATATTGATTACAACCGAAACACGATTAGAGTTTTAGGTAAGGGCAATAAGGAACGCACAATACCTATGGGTCGACCCGCAGTTGCCGCATTACAGATATGGTTAAAAGATGGTCGAGAATCTGTGGCGAATGCTCAATCTGCTAACGCAGTGTTTCTTGGTGCCCGTGGTAAAAGAATTGATCAGCGCACTGTTCGCACGGTTGTATACGAAGCGTTATCGGCAATTGAAGGTATAGAGCGAATGGGCCCACATGCATTGCGACATTCGGCCGCCACGCATTTATTAGAAGGTGGAGCCGATTTGCGTACTGTTCAAGAGATTTTAGGTCATGCATCACTTGCAACGACTCAAATCTATACACATGTTTCAACGGCGCGATTGCAAAAAGTATTTAAACAGGCGCACCCGCGGGCATGAATACTTCTTTAGTTGTTATTCCTACGTACAACGAAGTTGAAAGCATCGGCTCACTTTTAGACTTGCTTAGGACTCTTGCCGTTGATGTTTTGGTGATCGATGATGGTTCACCCGATGGAACAGCCCAGGTTTGCTTGGCGCATGGAATTGAAGTTATTTCTCGCTCAGGAAAAATGGGATTAGGTAGCGCATACCGCACGGGGTTTGCGATTGCGCTCGAGCGCGGATATACAAATGTCATAGAGATGGATGCAGATGGTTCACACCAAGTAGAAGATTTGATAAGAATGATGGAGTGGATCGGTACTAATGAATTATTGATCGGATCGAGATGGGTAGCCGATGGCGCAATCAAAAATTGGAGCAAGTTCCGCGAGTACTTATCCAAAGGCGCAAACGCCTATGCCAATCTTTTGTTATCCCTAGATGTAAAAGACACAACATCTGGCTTTCGAATCTATAGCGCCGATCTACTGCGGCGAATGGAGGTTGCCACAATCAAGAGTGAGGGTTACTGCTTTCAGATTGAGATGACCCGACGGGCCATTGCGCGGGGCGGCTCTGTAGGTGAGATACCTATTACTTTCATTGAAAGAGCTCACGGGCAGTCAAAAATGTCGGCAGCCATTGCCCTCGAGGCGGTCCTACGGATCACATCATGGGGGCTTTTACGCCTAATCGGGCGGTAAATCTGCTCGCGCACCTCAGGTAAGATTCCACCTGCACCAGCAGAGCAATCCACTGGTGACATCTCAGCACTGCCTTGGCCTTAAAACCAGGTGAATCATCTCGGTCCGTTTATTCGGTCGATGAATCTCAGTGCGACGGGCCTAACAAATAGTTAAGCCACAACCGAGCGGGTTTTGTTAGTGCTGCACGCACACAAAACCTAAGAAGGAGTATGCCGTCATGGCAGTTGTAACAATGCGAGAGCTCCTCGACAGCGGAGTCCACTTCGGACACCAGACTCGTCGATGGAATCCAAAGATGAAGCGCTTTATTTTCACCGAGCGCAACGGTATTTACATCATCGATATTCAGCAATCACTTGCACTTATCGATAGTGCATATGAGTTTGTAAAGGATACGGTCGCTAAGGGCGGTCATATTCTTTTTGTTGGAACAAAGAAGCAAGCACACGAGCCAATCATTCAGCAAGCAGCACGCGTTGGTATGCCAACAGTGACTGAACGCTGGTTAGGTGGAATGCTTACTAACTTCCCAACTGTATACAAGCGCATTCAGCGCCTCAAGGAGCTTGAAGCACTTGAGAACACCAACGATCTTCTTCTGACAAAGAAGGAGCTCTTGATGCTTCGCCGCGAACGCGAAAAACTTTTCAAGAACCTCGACGGAATTCGTCACATGACCAAGTTGCCTTCTGCAATTTGGGTAGTCGATACAAAGAAAGAGCACTTAGCAGTTCAAGAAGCTAAGAAGCTTGGTATTCCAGTAATTGCAATCTTGGATACAAACTGTGATCCAGATGAAGTTGATTACAAGATTCCTGGTAACGATGATGCAATCCGTTCAATCGGTCTGCTTACGCGCGTAATCACCGATGCGATTGTTGCCGGTCTTGCCGCACGCTCTGCAGTGGTTAAGGAAGAGACTAAGTCTGATGCACCAGCAGAAGTTGCTGCCGGGGAGCCTATGGCTGACTGGGAAAAAGAGATTGCTTTGTCCCAACCAACAAGTGACGTTCCTTCGTCCGAGGTTCCAGCTCAAGTAGCGATTGCAGAAGAAGTGCCTGCATCCGAGCCAGTAGAAGGAGAATAAGCACTATGGCTGCATATACAGCTGCCGATGTAAAAAGACTTCGCGAAGCAACTGCTGCGGGAATGCTTGACTGCAAAAAGGCACTCGATGAAGCAGAGGGCGACTACGACAAAGCGATTGATTTGATCCGTGTTAAGGGGCTCAAAGGAGTTACCAAGCGCGAAGGTCGCCTGACATCTAACGGTGCGGTTGTAGCAAAGGTCGAGGGCAACCTTGGCGTAATGCTAGAGCTGAACTGCGAAACAGATTTCGTTGCTAAGGGCGATCGCTTCGTTGCACTAGCCGATGAGCTCCTTGCCCATCTACAAAATGCGCAATCAGATTCAGTCGAGACATTCCTTGCATCAACTATGGCCAGTGGAAGCACTGTTCAATCAGTAGTTGATGAGGCAAATGCAATGTTAGGCGAGAAGATTGAAGTTCGCCGAATTGCAGTTCTTAAAGACTCACCAGTTGGAATCTATCTACACCGCACAAGTCCAGATCTACCACCACAGGTTGGCGTACTTGTTCAGTTAGCAAAAGATGCTGGCGACGTTGGAAAAGATATTGCTCAACACATCGCAGCCTTTGCACCGCAGTTCGTTAATCGCGAAGATGTGCCTGCAGATCTGATCGAAAATGAGCGTCGCATCGCACACGAGACAGCTATTGAAGAGGGTAAGCCAGAAGCTTCACTTTCTAAGATTGTCGAAGGTCGCGTGACTGGCTTCGTAAAGGAAGTCTCACTCATCGAGCAGTCCTTTGCTAAAGATGCTAAGAAGACCGTTAAGCAGATTCTCGACGAGGCAGGAACGGCCGTTAAGGCCTTCCATCGCTTCCGCGTGGGTCAATAGGCTTTAAAAGGGTTAACGCTTAAGATTTACGTATAGTCCTACTAGTTATAAGGAGCACTCATGCCCGGTACA
>Ga0114969_10005306_pt1 | contig 10111 bp, 10 predicted proteins | sample M_130807_MF_Meta_FD_87316 | JGI IMG/M metagenome (GOLD analysis project Ga0114969, IMG submission 87316) | Freshwater microbial communities from Lake Montjoie, Canada to study carbon cycling - M_130807_MF_MetaG | ecosystem: Environmental > Aquatic > Freshwater > Lake | place: Lake Montjoie...
ACCCTAGTTTTGACGTATTTGTTGGACCTGTTGGTCAGTGGTTGTGCTGGGACCCTGAGGCTTACAAGACTGGACGTGTTGAGTATATGGAGGAGGAGCTTAATCAATTGGCGCAGGAGAAGCAAAAGAATGAGGTTGTTGCTAAGTCCGCATTTGAGCAGCGCGTTAAGGAGACCAAGCAGAAAGCAATTGACGACAATAAGAAGAATGCCGAGAAGCATGGTAGCTCATTGACTCAGGATATTGATAAGGACGGCAATTTGGTTGGTGTTAGCAATAGTCAAGAGGCTAAATTGTCTGGCTCCTCAGAGACTATCTCGGTTGCGGATATTCGTAGTGAGCTCTTTGATGGTGACAATATTGTTATGGGGCAATCGGATTATGGTAGGTCTGAGCTTGTCAGTGGACCCTTTGCTATTCAAAAGACTGATGATTCTGAGATGGATCGCGTTGATTAGACCTTTTTTCACAAAGTTATGAAATATTGAGCCAAAATAAAATTGAAAATATATTTTACCTTATTTCAAATTGATAAAGTAAAATGATTTATTGTTTATGCGCAAGTTTAATATTTATGGTTCTAATTATGATAGGTACGTTATCCGAAATAGGAAAATATATTAATGAAGATGGAAATCCAATATTAACTACACAACATCTGCGCAGTATGTATATTGAAACTATTATAGATGAAAGATATAACAAAATACGCAATTATGTTATTGAAAGTGCGGAAAAAGGGAAAACTAATATTGATTTTACAATTATGTGTATTCGTAACCAATACAACAATTGTGACAATTATGACGGTTATCAAGAATGGTGGGGGCGTTATATTTTGAGAAATGGTGGCGAGCTTATTCCAAAGAATGATATTCGTTTAGAACAAATTAAAATGCGTATCATAGAAAAAATACAAAACTCATTTACTGACAGTAATATTACAAAGGGTTATAAAAACTGCTGCGACGCCTACAATATAACTTGGTAAATTAATGATTAAATAACACTATAATAATAATCATTTATTATAATTTTATTTTTAACACTGCGACTCATTTTAGCAGTTGAAATGCCTTCAGCTAGTGCTGCTTTTGCGATTGTATCCCAGGTTGCTAGTAATATATCTGTTTTTTCTTCTCGCTTATAGACTTTTTTACCAGTTGAACAAATTAATTTTGGTATGTATTCATGTTTTTTAATTGATAATCCGTAATATCCTTCATTATTACCATCATCTGTCCATACTACAGATTTCAATGCGTAAGGCGACTGATTTAAATAGTCCTTAATTTCTTTCATATCATTTTCAGACAATTCTTTACCAACAGAAACTTTCCATTTTTGATATTCGCTCAATAAAACTGAATTTAATACTTTTCCACAATCAGAAAACTGACATACTTGAAATACAAATGTCTCAACATTTGAATTTTCTTTTATTTTTTTATATTCAACGGGTTTTAATTTAATTCCACTATAACCATGATTTGCTCCAATGCGTTTTGGCTTAAATCTTGCGTCTAAATAACTTTTAAATGCGTGAAAAACTTCTTTTGTTGGTTTCACTTGGCTCCATAAACGGTAACGTCCTTCCATATTAACAGAGTATTCTTCTACATCTGGACGCACAATACAATCACTAATTATAAACTCATTGAATTTTTTATTAATTTCATCTTCTGGTATTAAAATGTTTTGATATACTGATTTATTATCATTATTTACAGTATCAATTATTTTTTGATTTGTTTCTAATAAATCATTCAACTTGTTAATTTGAATATTTTTTTCAATAATAATCATTTCATAAGACTTATTTTTTTCCTTCAATACTTTATTTTCATTTTCCAAGTCTTCATTTAGTTTCATTATTCTATTAAAATTATCTATGCTATATGTTTTTGAATGTATTATATCTCGAATATGTTTGGTTAATACATCAATAGTAAAATTTGTGGCATCATAAGCAATTATTTCTGTTTTATTTTTACCATTTAATTGGATACTACGAATTTGTCTTTTAATTTTTGGATATGTTTTTATAAGATTCTCAATCTCCACTTTATTTTGAACTTTAAATGCTTCTACTAATGCGAAATTATTGTAACCTTTGCGATGGTCATTTATTCTAGTTGCCAGGTCATTAGTATGTCCAAATTTTATTAGTTTTTCATTTGCTTCATTTGTGTTATCAATTGTTCCAATATATATACATTCAGTGTTTAATGGAAAATGAGCAATTATTGCTTGTTCTATTGCTTTTTGCTTTTCTTTTTTTGAATTTTGTATTAGCTGTTGTTTTTCTTGTTCAGAATTTTGTTTTATTTCTAAAATAATATTTTCCTTTTGCTCCAATTGGAGCCTTAATTCGTCAGTTTCTTCTTCTACAATTTGGTGTAAAACTTCTTCCATTTTCATATAATATTCATGTATTTCAGATGCTTTCTTTGTCTGAGCTTTTAAACATAATGATTTGAAGCATTTAATTGTTAATAATATTGTTTGTTTGTTGTGTCCACCCCATTTTTCATCATTTGAACTTGCTCCTCCAAATTGATAAGCAAGATTTTTATAATCTACATTCAACTTAAAATGTTTTTCCAAAACTCTTTCAGAATTTTGTTTAGTAGAAAATCCCAACCATTTCCATATATTATCTAAATCAACTACGAAATCTATATTTTTATTATAATTTAAGTAGCAATAAAAACTACTTACAAATAATTGTTGTTCAAAACCAGTAAAATTTTCTTGAATTTTATTTATTAATTTGCTATTATATGCTTTTGATAGCTTAGATATTGGATTTTTCTCTATTAATTCTATAATGTTTAGTTCCTGCATCTTATTATATACTTTATAATAGGATACTCTTTAAGTTATTTAATCTTGCTTATATATTTTGAAAGCAAGATTTATATAACCAAGATACTGTTTACCACTTTGTCTTTTTAACCGCGATTTTGGGTCCCTGACCGCGTTTCTTCACATTATTTGGGTCATATTGCTCCTCTTCGTCTTCATCATTGATTGATTTGGATAGCTCCCAGAACTCTTTGGACCCTAATCTGAAGTCATTATGTGCGTCGGCTTTATACCAGAACACTTGGTCCTGTAATTTATTGGACTTGGAGTTGTTATTTATTACTAGACACTCATAATTTTCGGTACATTGGTCCATCACTTGACAAAATGACTCCAATGTAGGGAACATGCCGGCATAATTCTCGTAAATTCGCTTCCTATTGGCAATGTAGGGCTCTCTTAATATAAAAACATAATCAATATTGGTTCTTAATGTTGGTGGAATACCCAACGGATATTGCATTGTGATGATTAACATGACCTTCCAATGTCTCCCGTTCATAAAAAGTAACCGCATTAATTTATCGCGTGCCCACGTGTTGTCGTATAAGCAATCATCCAGAATCACAAAAGTTCGCGGGTCAATTGTTGTGCGCTTAAATTGCTCCATTTCCTTCTTAATCTGTTTCATCACCTGTCGCTGTCGCTTCAAAATGTTCTCAATAATTGCCGTATTATATTCATTATGTATAAACAACTTTGGCACCAATTTGCCGTAAAACCCGTTGCCCTCTTCTGTGCCAGAAATAACAGTGCCAATTGGAATACTTTGTTGATAGTATAGTAAGTCCTTGACCAAAAAAGATTTACCAGTGTCACGACGACCAATTAAAACCACGACTGGACCCTTTGATTCATCAGGCTTGAAACTAATGCTTTTCATATCAAACCGTTTTAGTTCTAAATTCATTATATGTATACATTTATAAAAGATTTATTTTGTGTAACGCAAACTAACAAAAAGACAAAAGACAAAAGACAAAAGACAAAAGACAAAAGACAAAAGACAAAATAAGAAATAAGAAATGGCTAAAAAGTAAATTATAATAAATAAATTGTCTGTTTGATAGTTGTTTAGGAGAAAGAAAATAAGTTAAATATTACTATTATTTATATTTTAATTAGCTAATGGCAACAATACTGACAACTACTACAAATCCTACTTTTGGCATTAATTACCAAAAAAGAAAGAATATAAACCTCTTTTCAAAGTTTCAAACTAACAAAACTATTAGTTTAGACCAGATCCAAAATTACTTGCCTATTTACGACCGATTTTTTTCACTAAATGACAACAACTATAATAGTATAAATCTAAACCATTTATGGTATGTATCGGATTTAAAAGATGAAAAATCTGGGAAAAATACTAATACTAATACTAATACTAATACAAGTGGCGACTTTTTATCAGAGCATGTTCACATGTGTAAATTAAAGAATAGTAATGATAACAGTGGTGACTTTACTAGCAGTCAAAATGTGTTTATTAAAATGGCACCATTATTAGACCCATTTAAATATATTATAGGCAAATATAACTACAATGATGCCAATTTATTCAATCTGCCGTCGATTGATAAAAGTGTACCAGTTAATCCAAAAATATCGGATGTCAATAATTCCGCATATGTAGATGGATTCTTTTCATTTTTAACTAGCCAGTTATTAAACACACACAGTTTTATTCATGGACTTGATTATTACGGGTCTTTTTTAGCCATAAAGAAAAATTACAAAATTAACATTATTGATGATATTGATTATTTAATCCATTCCGATTTTTTTATGAAACAGCAAAATGTATTGTTCAATGTTGAGGATTATTCACATTTATTAACAGATGATGATGATGTAGTAAAACCATTGAAGCCATTGAAAATTATGTCGAACAAATCTGTGTTATCAATAAAGTCATTTGATGATACTATTTTTGATAATATTTTTGAAAATATTTTTGAAAATCATGAGCAAAATCATGAGCAAAATCTAGTTACTTTGTCTGATATTAAACATATGAATGTTGAATTGGTTGATATTATGAATTCGTCGGAGCTTTTAGTCGACACTAAAAAATCAGAGACGCTAAAATCCGGGTCGTCATGTTCGTCTAGAACATCACATACGGTTGAAGAAGATGATGAAGTTGATTCTAATGTTGATTCTAATGTTGATTCTAATGTTGATTCTAATGTTGATTCTAATGTTGATTCTAATGTTGATTCTAATGTTGATTCTAATGTTGATTCTAATGTTGATTCTAATGTTGTAATAAAAGATGCTGTTAACAAAACTAGTGAAAATGGCAGTAATATAGATGAATCAAAGAGTGATAGTGACACTAACAGCAGCGATTATTCCGATATTGACGAAGAAACATTATATCTTACATTTCCAAAATTTCCAATTCAGATGATTTGTCTAGAACACTGTGAAAACACATTCGACAACTTAATTTTAACAACTGAACTAACAACTGACGAATGGTTTTCAGCCTTATTTCAGGTTATAATGACACTAATTACATATCAAAAGATGTTTTCATTCACACACAATGACCTTCATACAAATAACATAATGTATATCAATACTAATAGAAAATTCATCTATTATTGCTACAAAAAGAATTATTACAAGGTCCCTACATTTGGCAAAATATTCAAAATAATAGACTTTGGTCGCGCCATTTACAAATATAATGGCAAGACATTTTGTAGCGACAGTTTTCAAACCGGTGGCGATGCTGCCACACAATATAATACTGAACCATATTTCAATGAAAAAAAACCGAGACTTGAACCCAACTTCAGTTTTGACTTATGTCGTTTAGCGTGTTCTATTTTTGACTATGTTATTGATGATATTGAAGATATTAAAAACTTGGATTTATGCAAGCCTATTGTAAAATTAATTGTTGAATGGTGTATCGATGATAATGGCATTAATGTTCTGTATAAAAACAATGGCTCTGAAAGATATCCCGATTTCAAGTTGTATAAAATGATTGCTCGATGTGTCCATAATCACACACCTGTAGCGCAATTGGAACGACCAGAATTCAACAAATTTGTAATATCTAAAAATAGTATTGGTAATAATAGTATTGGTAAGAATAGTAATGGTAAGAATAGTAATGGTAATAATAACGAGCAAATCATTAATATTGATGAATTGCCGTCATATATAAATTAGAATAGTTTTGTAAAAGAAAGTAATATAATTACTATTTTTATTGTATTAACAATATATAATATAATACAATAAAATGAGTTTTGGATTTATAATAACCAGACATGTTAATTCAGAACAAACTAACAAATATTGGAATCATAATGTTAAACTAATTAGAACAAATTATCCTTTAAAAAAAATAGTTATTATTGATGATAATAGCAATTACAACTTTGTTAAAGCTGATTTTAATTATAAAAATGTGGAAATTGTACAGTCTGAATACCCAGGCAGAGGTGAATTGCTGCCATTTGTATACTTTTTACGACACAAATGGTTTAACAATGCCGTGATTATTCACGACAGCACATTTATTCATAAACGCATCCCATTTGAACAAATTAAAATGCCTGTATTGCCTTTTTGGCATCATCCTTACGACAAGGAATATTTAAATAATTTACTTCGTATTGGGGCATATTTAAAAAATGCGTCGTTTATCCGACAGCGATTGTCTGGTAGTGAAATTAATATACTAGGCATGGGTGATGAAAAATTTAATTTATGTTTTGGTGGACAATGTTATATAAATCATTCATTTTTATCAAATTTAGAGCGTAAATACAGAATTACCAATTTAGTAAACGCAATCACTTGTCGCAAAGATAGATGCGGTTTTGAGAGAATTTTAGGACTATTATTTAACAATGAATATAAAGGTATAAAAGCATTTCCTTCATTTTATGGTGATATTAGGACACATCATTTATCATTCAACTATAATTTTGACCAATATATCAATGATTTCAATAATAAAATTATTCATGGAACGATGATTAAGGTATGGACTGGGAGATAATAAATATAAAATCTTAGGAAGAAAATAAGAAAATAAGAAAATAAGAAAATAAGAAAATAAGAAAATAAGAAAATAAGAAAATAATAAGTATAAATTTACTATAAAAAATATTGGTAGGTTATAAATCAATAAAAATGGATTTAAAACCATATATACAAGATATTATTTCCTTATTAATGTCATTATTTTGTTGTTTTGGGCTTTATAAATATAAACAAACTAACAACATTCAATGGTTTAAATATATTTGGTATTTCTTTATTGTTTATTTAGTTTATGATTTATGTTCAGAAACTCGCATTGATTTTTGGATTCATCACATATGTAGCATTATTTTAACATTGGTATCAATATTTATTCCATCAATACCATTTTCTATTATAGAACCCATATTTACAGCAATTGTAATTGAATCTAGCACTATATTTTTAAGCATTAAAATGTTAATTAGGACCTATTTGAAACAACCATCAACTGATTTGACAACAGATTGGGCCAAAATGTTGAAAAAAATACAGCCAGGAAACGATATATTGTTCTTTCTAATATTCACTTATACAAGAGTATATTTGTTCAACAAAAATATTTTATTCAGTCCAGATTTTTACAACAATTTGGCAAATTCAGCTAATTTTTGGATGTTAGATAAAATAATTATATTGGTTTTCTGGATTTTAGGATTTTTAAATCTATATTGGTTTGCTATTGTTGGTAAAAAAGCAGTAAATATGGCTGCTGGACGTGATGTATTTGAATATAAGCCGGATAACAATAAGGACCCGTTTTTACAGAAAATTGAGCAAATTAAAGACACTCTTAGTAAACAGTAAACCGTAAAATATTCGTTTTCAATCTTAGTTATTTATAAATAAATACTTATAAATGACTAATCTAATTAAAAATATAAATAATCAAGACATAATTAATCAAAACATAATTAATCAAGACATAATTAATAAAGAAACAACCCAATACATAACAACACTAATTGTGTCTTTATATGCTTGTTTCTGTTTATATCATTTTTGCTCATCAGATAAAGACATAAAATGGCTAAATTATCTGTTTATAATTGTTATAATATATCTAGCAATACATTTATTTTTTGTCGAAAAAATCGAGTTAAAAATACATCATGTTCTTTTTATCTTTGTAATAGGCTGGTATCTATTGTGCCCTGATATAGGTCCAATTATTAAAAATGAATTGTATATTTTGGCTTTGGCTGAAGTCAGTAACATATTTTTGAGTATTCGGAACCTAATTAGAGACCCAACAGTTATACAATTTGTTAGTTTGCCTGCTTTTATACAACCAATTAATGACGGATTATTTGCTATAACATTTTTCTACGCAAGGATATATTTGTATTTTAAATATATTATTACTAATCAAGAATTGTTTGAAAATATAACTAAATACAACCAGTTTTTCATGTGTGATAAAATAGTTATAGCAATTCTATTTGGTCTATTTATTTTGAATTTATATTGGTTTTTATTAATTTGTTCTGGGGTAATAAAAATGATTGGATTTGATTATGTGGTTAAGAGACATTTTTTGGATAACAATAATAGCGCATTTTTTTTACAAATTGAAGAAATAAGGGCAAAAATGGGGGTTACACAGTTTAACCTTTAAAACGGTGCCTCATCTGTGAAAGCAATTGGCGCACTTGGCGTCTTTACTGTCTCTTCTATTACCGGCGTAACCTGTTCATATATAAAATTGCCCGTAACTACGCTAATGTATACTACTAAAGTATCGCGAATAAGGAATTTTAATGGTTTGCTTTCCTTGTCAACATACCTCATTTCCAAGAATTTTACAAGAAAAAATATTACGGATATAATACCTGCTATTAAAAATATATTATCCATTTTACAATATATTTTTAGTTTCTTATTTGTAAATTAACGCATTTTGTTTTGTTTCGTTTAAGTCAATATTTCAACATCATTCAATAAAAATGAATCATCTAATTTGATTTCTTGCTGTCCAATTACATGTACATCTAAACTACTCAAGTCAACTGACTCATCTGAAATCTTTAAAACTTCGTCATCATCCTCTTCATCCTGTTTTCTTTGTTCGTTTCTCATTTTGCTAATTTCTTCTAATCTGTCATATGATTTGGGTGCGTTAACAAACTCTTCTTTGTTATTATTGTCTAGCACTGAATCTACGTCGTTAAATTTCAGAGATGATGCTGCTAACCCAGTTAATGCCGCGGTTTCAGTAGCTTGTGCTAAAATTTGACTTTGTTGTTTATCATCTTTGTCTTTTGATTTCACTTCCGAAATAAACTCCGTATCACCTCGCGCATTTACAGGCGCACTCTTTTCTACAACTTGTTCCTTAATTTCTTCAATAACATCTTCCTCAACAGTTTCATCCATGTAGGCTCTTAATATGCCTTCAATTGGAATGCTTTCTCTGACTGCGTTCAAAATACATTCTTGGACAATTATTTCTAATTCTCGGTTATGCCTCTGGACTTGTAATGGAACCGCATTGATTTCAAAAAGATACACATTCTTGTAAACCTTTCTTGCTACATTGATATAAGATTTGTGAATGAAGTCGTCCAACTTGGGAATATTAATATCGATTTTCTTTTGTTTTTGCCCTACACGCATCGCAGTCAATAATTTGAGTTGAATAATATGAACACATGTAACTAATTCTTCTAAATAGTTACAACAACTTTTCTCAATAATTCGTTTTCGTTCAGTCTCAATAATGGTGGCGTTCCATTTTGGAATACGCGTAATAAGGTTTTGAAATGTCATTAAATACTTCTCCATTTCGCTGTTTGTTTTGCAAAGTGTAACGGATTCGTCGAAAATTGACTTAAATCCTTCAATAATTAGTGGCGTCAAAATTGTTAGCAAACGAGCCCCCCATTCGTTCTTTGATTCGTGTAATGAACTAACATTGAAATCATCCATGTTTTATAATAACAACGAACCTTTTTTTTTGGAGTTTTAAACTTATTTTTATCTTTTTTTCTTTCCTTTTCTTTCCTTTTTTCTTTCCTTATTTCTTTCCTTTTTTCTTTCCTTTTTTCTTTCCTTTTTTCTTTCCTTTTTTCTTTCCTTTTTTATTTTGAAAAGTGAAGAAAAATTCCCAAAAGTAAAAAGGGAAATGAAATTTGGACATTTATAAATGTCCAAGAAATGTCCAATTTTAGAAACCCAAATATAGTTTTGA
>Ga0114969_10005308_pt1 | contig 10109 bp, 15 predicted proteins | sample M_130807_MF_Meta_FD_87316 | JGI IMG/M metagenome (GOLD analysis project Ga0114969, IMG submission 87316) | Freshwater microbial communities from Lake Montjoie, Canada to study carbon cycling - M_130807_MF_MetaG | ecosystem: Environmental > Aquatic > Freshwater > Lake | place: Lake Montjoie...
ACGGAATTCTTCGCCTCATTACGAACGATCTTCTCAACGAAGACATTCGACTCGCCGCGCATCACAAACTCATCACCTTCCATAAGGTTCTGTGCGGAGATGTATGAACGGCGGGTTCCGTTGCTCTTCGTGTTCTTAACAGCCTTGCGATTCATTGTACTCGTAGCCATAGTTTCTCAATCTCTTTCTGAGCGATAAGTCGCTCTCACTTGGGTAAAACTGCTCCACTAGCAGTTGGTTTAGATATCCCGTTCCTTCGGAGTTACATCTCCGATAGGTCAGGGGTGTGGCTTGCTTCCTCGCTGCCCGTGGCAGAAGTATGTGTCGAATGTTGAGTCGCAGAATTGCTCTGGCTCTTCCATTCGTTATACTCTACCCATGCCTTTGTCATCAAGAACTGCCCCCTTCGGAGAGACTTGTATGGACGGTCATCGGGTTGGTTGTAGGTCAACCACGCGGGCCATCTCAGCATATAGCCGAACTGACCTTTGTTTCCCTTATGCTTCTCAACAAACTCAAGGAGTGTTGGTCGAGAAACATAGTCGGGCTGACCATGCTCTGCCTCAAAGGCAGCGAGGAAATTAAATTGGCGGGGTCGCAGAGACATAATGTAATACTCCTTGAATCAAGCAACCGCCGCCAATGAGGGTGAACAATTCGTTTGTGACTGTGTAGTGTTCAGATTGCGAGCACCACCGTTACGACCTGGAACAAAATCAATCTTGTCTCCGTAAAACTCAATCAGACATCGCTTGATTACGGGAGGACATGTTCCATACTCCGCAGCAAGAACCTTCAACTTAATGGTGTCTCCGCTGTTCAGTGCGGTTGAGATTGCGTCAAAGTTTAGGACGATATTCTTTCGTGGACGAGGCATTCGATCTGACTCCTGTGTGTTAAGGTTATCTCTAAAGTATACACTAAGTTTTGGGTTTGTCAAGACCCAATCGCAATTGTTTGTAAGATTTTTTACAGCCCAAACATCTTTCCAACGAAACCAACAATAATAAGAATCGGGGAAAGCACAACAGCAAGAACCAACCATACAAGGACACTCAAAAAGATCCATCCAAAGAATCCACTGCAAAGGTTCGCTGACCCCGAGTTGAGCATTACTACTCCGCTCATAAGGAGTGAGAGAAGAAGAAGACCCTTGAGGATGGTTGTGACGGGTGTCATGTGTTCTGTTCGGTTTTTTACTTTGATAAAACAGAGTATAGCACAAATGCAATACCCTGTCAAGCCCACTGTTCAATTTTTCTATAGTCCGATAATAACAGGCATATCACTCAAGTCTGAAGTTGAGGAATCCATACGAGCCTGATGTGTCCCCAAGTGAACCCTTACCTGGGTCAATCGTAATTTTACTGATGTGTGATCGCAGACCCTTGAGGAAGAACTTCACAGATCCTGTTCGCATGAATGCTGTGTTGTCCATGTGGAGTTGGAAATACTCATACATTCTAAGAATCATCAACATTGGTTTTTGACTTTTCTTATCGCTGTTGAGTGCATCGGCAATGATATACCGAACAACAATTGAGAGAGCGCAGAGGTTTCCATCTCGCAATGCTTGAAAGTATGACTTCGACATTAGATTTTTAGTCGCGGCATATGAAGAAACTTTTTGAATCATTTCCTCTCGCTCTTTCTGAGGAATACTTCCGATATCACAAGTTGCTCCTGCGGTACATTTAACCCATGTATCTACATTGCCCATTCCGATTAGTGAAAAGGCATACTCATATGCAGCCTGTTTCAATTTGTTTTGTCGAGATCTAAGAATGTCGGTGAACTTACCAATTTCCGTTCCCTTCAATAATCGATTCGCTGCTTTATGAATAGGGGAATTTGGATCTGAAGTGACAGCAGCCCATACGAGTCGCGGGCCGAATGCTGCGGCAGCACCTTCTTTGACCTTCGAAGAGAACTTAACAATATTTCCATCGCGCAACTTCAGCACAAAGTCAATAGTTGCAAGGAAATCCTTTACGGGAAGATAGAACGATTCGACCGAACTTGTGAATGGAATTTTACTTGATAGAACAAATGCGGTATTCTTCAGAAGACACACACCAACAATGAGTTCAGACAGAATCTGTGTTATTGCTACCTTGAGAGATTCGGGAGTGTCCGAGGGCCAATTCATATGATCGCATCCGCGACTAAGAAACGACTCGACTGCCGATACAAGATTTGTATTTGATTGAAGATGTGTCTCAAGATTTTTAACAACCAAATCAATCAACACATTCGCATCACTGAATGCATAAAACTTTTCTACTTGGGGTGCGCCGACTCTACCGATGTCCATGTCCATTGTTGGAGCACCCACAAGCAGTTGCTTGGTGCTAATCTTGAAGGACTCTCGTGTTCGCTTCAACCCGACTTTAATTTTGAATTCGGTATTTGAGATACCACCCTCATCGGATGACAGATACTTCGACACAACAAGCCGATTGCCTGAATCTGTTTGAAGAGTCAGGTTCATGAGAAACACCTTGCTCTTATTTTTCGAATTCAGGATCGTAGCATTTGGTGGTGGTGCTACATCTGCCGACACAACTTCAGGAGGGCCAACGGGTGTCCATATATTGGATGATCCATCGACAAAGGATTTGTTCCATCCCGATGCAGTAAGAGTATGTCTCTGCTTGCCTGTGCCGTCACTCTTTTCCATCAATGGAACACCCCATACTTCCATCTCCTCAGTATATGATTTGATGTATGAGGTTAGAGACTTCATGGAATTCTCACAATGATGTTGCCATTCCATATATGTATAGATGTTGCATTTGGGTACATCGTGCGGACAAGATCAATGAGTTGTTGTTCGCGTTCCTTCTTTGTCTTTCTACTAGAAGCCTTACCTGCATTCCCTACAGGAACATTACCGCTCACGGAAGGAGCAAGATAAAACTCGGGAGCATTGCTAAAGGTTGGAATCTCCATGAGAAGATCATGAACGGGAATAACAACTGTTGCTGCTAAAGAAGCAGGACAGAGCATAAGAGAAAGAGAGAGAACAATAGACTTCATCAGATGATTCTTATGGGGCTACAAGCATAGTAGGAACACCATCAACAATTGGTGCATCGGGAGCAGCACTCGTTGGTTGTGGGCATTCGACTACCACGCATACAGTATCCTTCATTCGGTTTACTTTGCGAATAGCAGTAAAGGAAAATACAAGAGACAATCCTGCAAGGACAAGAGTCGCCCACTTGAAGGTGTTGTCAGTCGCATTCTTACTTGGCATATTTTTCTTTCGATTCATAATAATTCCCAATTACAGTTCAAGTTGAGTTCGTGTCAGGGATGTGATCTTAGCAATCTGCTTGTTGATTGCTTCGGTACGATTTCCCCATTTGATATATTCTTTATCGGGGTTCTTCAAAAGATTATTTAGGAGTGGCAAGATCATGCCCTCCACCTCTTTCATCTTTTCACCATATACCCGTATGGCAACTTCCTTCTGAGTTTCCATCTTGCCGACAGCAGCACGAACATTCTCCTCGGGTGAGTCTACCACCTCGAATGAGAAATTGTCTTCAAATGGATTATTAGGATCGAACGATTTGCCCATATGGTAATACCCTTACCATGTATTTATGGAACACGCTCATAGGTCTTTTCAAACTCTGCCTTGGCAATGCGATAGTACCCGTTGCCATCTGCCTCACGAACGACATAGTCTCCTGCCTTGCAGACCATCTGTTCACCCCATGGGGCTTCGAATGTAATTGTTTGGGGTTTGGTATAACGAGCCACCATGCGAGGGGTCTGTTCAGGAATCACAGTCCTGCCGATTGGGCCCATATACAACTTCGGAAACTTCGCCGCCTTGATCACATACTTCTCTCGGGACACACCACAAACGATGATGTCGCCATACTCGGCGGTATTGGATGTCTCCTTGCCATCGGGAAGAACGGTGACTACTGCCATTCCATTTTCCACATTCACGCCATAGGAAATGGGAGGCATCTTCTTGATGTCTGTCGTTTTTAGATCGACATACTTGTAGGACAACTTTTTCTTATATACGGGATGATAAGAAAGAGCGGCAAGGATGGCATGGGTCGAGAAGTTTTGCATATGGGATACTATATCACACCTTTGCCTGATTTGCAAGCGGATTGAATTGCTTTGTTTTGTCGAACCAAATCATGTTTCCTTGCTTCATTCCATCGCGTGGAGGGTATGGAATTTGGATGACTTGTCCTGCATTTCGAGTTGCCATGCCTGAATATATCCGACCCCGTACATCCTTTGCCGTACTCTTGGTTCCGATAAGAATGCCCTTGGGATTGTGTTTCGCCGCGAATGCCTTGGTGATATCAAGAACTGTACCAAACACCTTTGCTGCTTCTCCTCCGCTCATGATGTCCATGTCTTCATCGCCACCACCTGCCGTATTATCATAAGACCAATACCATCGCGAACCCGAACGAAATGGAAGTACACTCGTACTCCATTTTACAAATGAATCCATTCGTTGAAAGTACAGTTCCCACACCTTCGACATATCGGGTTTCTCAAGGTTTGATTTTTCCATCATGTCGGTATAGAGGGTAGGGTTGTGTGCAAGATTATGAAGTCCGACTTCATATACCGCTCCATGAAGAGGTGTTGGCTTGCCGTTTACAATCGGTATGTTGTTGGAATCTTTTCCTGTAATCTCTAATCCGTTTTCCTTATAGAACTTTTCGATCCCAAAACCACCTGAACCAATCGGACATGGAATCATCTTTCCACCCCGCATCTTTGCAAAAGCAAATCGAAAGATTTCATGACCACCGCCCGTCTGTATCGCACTCCACGGGTGTGAGGAATCAAAGAGTTCGGTGATATGTGAACTGAAAGATTTCATACTACTGTGCCTTTTGCTGTTCTATGAGAGCAGACAAATCCTTGGTCTTTGTACCGCCATCATATTTCCATGCATAACCTGCAACCACCATCTTCTCGTTCAGGCATTCTGAATTGTCGCCATATACCTCTGCAAGAATCCGACCATACTTGTCATCCTTGGTAGTCTTTGCTCGAAGAGTCTTTTGATTGATGAGCCATGTTTCGACATATGCCTTTGCTGCCATTCCCATCTTCTTTTCTTCGAGGTTGGTGGTATGAGTTTCGGGGGTGTCAATTCCCAACAATCGAATTCGTTCTTTCCGAAACATACTAAAGCCGACATCAAAGAGAACATCTATTGTATCTCCATCAACAACCTTCTCAACTTTAGTTATGGTGTATTCGTACATGGGGGATTCCTTGGTCTTCGTATTTATGCCATACACCTCTGTGAGGTTTTGATGTTTACTTCTTAAAGGTAGTAAAAGAAAGAACGGCACCTTTCGATGCCGTCCTTTGCGTGAATGTGTAACTGTAACTATAGTACTGAAACTTATCCTCCCTTACCATTAAAAGGCATGAATACAGCAGCCTTAGAAACAGGAAGGTCAGTACTAGAACGGAAGTCATATCCTGCAACAACCTTGGTGTTGTACAGACGAACTCCCGCAGAACCAAGAACAATATTTGAATCATCAAGGAAATTAATTCCTCCGATAATATAGTTCCCTGTAGCAGAACCAAAATACCACCCATTGAAGTCGGGTGCTTGTGTGAGATCCAATACAGCATTGTTTCTCATCTGCAAATCTGTAATTGTTACGGTAGCATCACTCTTAATATCTCCATATGCCGATACAATTCCACCATCATTCGCAACAGTAGTAACGGTAGCATTGCCATTAAACAATATGTTCCATCTGCGAAGAGTATCAAGATTTGTAGGGGCACCTGTCGGCCCTGCTGCAACAATCTGAATGTTTTCGATTGTTACAGGTGCAGAACTAAGCCCATCAGGCGATCCAATAACAACAGTTGGAATATAATCATAATGCCCATCATTAAGAGCAGCATATTGCTTATTCACATATATGCCCGATACATATGGGCCTGTAGCACCTGTAGATGCAGCAGTGATAAACCCTAATGTGGAATTAGCAAGAGGTGTATTGGCTTTTCCCAAGAAAGTAATCTCTCGATTGTCAACTGCTAGATCCTTCTTACTTTTTGCATAGTATGGCAGAAACCCTTCAGTTACAGTAAGAGTTCCAACCGTACTATCCGCAGCAACATTAAAATCACAATTAGGAGTAACAACAGACCTAACCACAGTATTATTCAATGTAATCGAGAGGGGTTTTCCTGTAGAAGTAGCAAGAATGTTCTCAGCGTAGTACTGGCTGTTGGCGATTCGCCGATCATGTTTGATCATATTAAACCTTCCATCAGTTATCATAACATTTCCCAAACCAGCATTTTGCTGTCCTGCTGTTTCTCCTGCTTGACTCAGATACATTTCAGTATAACAAATTCCCGCAGTAAGTCCCGTTTGCTGTATTCTTGATTGAACAAAGTCAATATCAACAACTGAATAGTTTGGATATCCATCAGTGGTTGTTAATCCTGAAGCATATGCAGAATTAATTGCTCCAGTAGTATAAAGGTAGACTCCAGAAGTCACCTTGAGTTTGAGACCCAATTGTGATCGGGCAATATCAAGAGCACTGCCGAGTGTAGACTCATTTGTCAGTCCTGCACCATTTTTTACATTCTCAGAGAAAAGGTAATTGTAAACATCTCCCGTTATTCCACCACCAAAATATGGGAATGGATAATTTGATGGAATGAGTGCAAGAATCGCATTACTTAAGGAAGAAGTGAAAGTGGTTCCTGTAGCACCAACGCCGTTTTGTCCCCATCCACCCGCTGCCATGGTGCCCGTATATCCTCCAAAAAGAAGAGGAGTTCTTGCAGTAACATAAACTCCGACTACAATATTATCTTGTGGTCTTGGGCCCGTTAGTGATGTAGGCCAGTTGGAGACAGCCTGATTATATGCTTGAACTTTCCAATTTGATGGAACATTAAAATCGTATGCTGCGACTGATGTATGACCACCCGTTCCTGATATTGCGCCTTGCCAATGTAGTGTTGCCATGTGAGGATTCTCCTTGTTGAGGTTGTTTGAAAATTCCCATTATATTATTTGTTACATCTATATATTAAATAGTATAAATCCAAAAATCCACAATCAATCACATGGTGATTGCAATCACTTACGCCACTTATTGTTGTTTCGAGAGCGGTTCTCTGCTCGACTGATGACTCGAATATTACTTGGATGATTGTTCAAGGCATTACCATCTTTGTGGTCTATCTCCTTGCCATCATTGCTTTTGCCTTCGCGCCCAAGTTCACGAAGAATACGCTTGCGCGATGTCTTCTTCTTTCTTGCGAGTTTCTGTTTGGCTGTAGGATTACTACCGCCATACATCTTTAAGTATTCTGCTTTGCAGTCGCGGTCTTCTTCGAGATATTCTTTGAATGATTTCATTGCTTCACCAGTACATATAGTTGGACGAATTGATCTTCTGACTGATCCTTTAATCTATATCCGTGCTGTCCTGCAAATCGCTTTACCATAGAATTATACAGACGAACACGGGAATCATTTTTCTTTCTTTCTTTTGCTGCCGTAAAACGAATCATCTTTGGGTTATATTCTTTGACAAGTTGCCGAAGAGCCTCAAGGGCTGTTGCGAATATTCGTCCTGTTTCGGATTTCATCACTGCTTCCTGATTGGGTGGTGCAGAAGCCTCGTCATCAACAGTAAATCCAAACACCCAACCCGTAATCTCATCATCGGATTTGATGGGGCGAGCATATGCTTCAAACGAATGACGCTTTCCATTCACCGACCAGTTTCCGTGCCACACCGCACCACCGCTGTTCTTAGGTATGTGCGGCTGCACCATTGTTAATGGGATAGGAGTGGAGTTGAATATTTCGTGAAGATGTTGACGGAATGATTTCATCTTTACCATTCCTTTACTACTGCTGTAGGATCAAACGGCTTCTTGCCAATCATCAGTCCACTATAGAGATGTGAATATATGTCATGCGTTTTTGTTGGATCCCCTTTGCGGCTAAACTGTGCCTTAGAGCGATTGAACTCTTGAACAGTAGGAATCTTTCCCTGACTCATGCGAACTCTGTATTCCTCAATGATGTTGCGAATGTCTTGAGTGAATGACATGATGCGAAGCAAGAACTTCTTCCTCTTCGCAGGATCTTCAAGGAAGTATTTGCTTGTGCTATATGCTTTCCATGATACGAATGCCATGCAGAAGGTAGGGATGTTGCCTTGCCCAAGTTTGTCGATACCCATATTCTTTAGGTGTTCCCATATCCATGGCTCTGTAAGGTTGTCATCAAACTTGCGCCAAAGATCTTGAATTACGATGTCGCCCACTTCCTTGCACTTTGCTCCATTGGTCATCGTGTTAAAGTTCTTGTTGAATCTATATGCCTTTATCGCAGCCTGTTCATTCGTTGCTGCAATCAGGAAAGAAGCAACGGCATTCTCAACTGAGGATGCAGCACCTTGGAAGAATGCATTCCACTCTGCATCACTAATGTAATAGTCCTTCTTGTAAAGGTCTGTCTTATCATGAGAAGATTTAATTCCGCGCATGATGTTTCCAGGATGGCTAGTCTTTGACTTATATCGAAAGTCATCGAACAGATGGATGAACTCATGCACATAGGTATCACGAAGATGAGATAGTTCTGTCTCAAATTTATCAAGCCACTTGTTTAGTGGACGGACGAGTGCTTGTGCTGATTTTCCTGCCTTCTTGCCATCGATGAATTCGATGAGTGCTTCCTCGAAGGGATGTCCTCCATCATGTCGAAGTGAACTCATACCCGCGAGTTGAACAAGTGGGTTTCCCTGAGATGTCTTTCCTGAAAAATACGATCCCTTAAAATCACCAAAGGAACCAAGCAACTCAATCTTAAGCAATAATGGCATATTACTCTTGTGCACATTTTGTTTATAGGTACTCATCGAAATATTCGAAGGAAGAACAATCTGCGATTCGTCCACTACAGAGTAAGTAAGGATTGCATACTTATCCGCAAAATACAGGCGTAGTTTATAAGATGATGGTTGATTGTTCTGTATGCTACTGACCATATACGATGTGGCTGATGCTCGTCCTATTCCACCCCATGGTCTAAAATCAACTGTATTGTGAAAATTTTTCGCACAGTCATTCACCGATTTACGAAGAACACTCATGATGTTCTTTTTGAACTTATCAAAAGAACGACCCGCCGCCTCACGCATTGGGCGGTCGAGTTCTCGTTCGAGTAGGATCTCTCCCATGAGTTCTGTGAAGGTCTTCATAGTGACTGCACCTTTCCATCAGTATCCCAATAGTGCAGAGCATAGTTGGGATACAACTGTTTCATTTTGCGAATGATATTGGGGATACCCTTCTCCAATGCCCGCATACGCAGAATGCTGTTGTAATCATATGCCCCGCCAAATACCACAGTCATTGCCTTGCGCTCATGATCGATGCGTCCCTTGTAGCGAGACTGATCTCCACCAACGGTCTTGAGAAAACCATTCAGTCCTGTCTTTCCTGCAACACCGTGCATTAGGAACTCATCACCTCCTCCTGCCGACTTTTTTCTGTTGATGGTCGAGCCATCGTCCGTCCACCACAGTTCAAATGGAACAGGAAGTTTCTTCTTGATTCCATAGATGGAGTAGTGCTTCTTCTCAACTGGGATGTGACCAATGTCGGCATAGGTTGGTTTTCTTCCGCTACCAAGTAACTGTTGCAACTCCTGTCTCAACTGCTCCCAACTACGCTTGCCAACTGATACCTCTATGGGTGCAGCGGTGGCTTCTTTAATACTGAGGAGGAGTTGGAAGTAGGTCTTCATGAGAATTTGACATCAAATTTAACTAGTTTTTTGATCTGTGCAAATACGGTTGGATTGGCTAGTAACTTCTTGGCATTCGCAGATCCCATCAGTCCTTCGAAAAGTTTAATCATATATGGGAGATGGGTATCCTCGTTGCCCTTTATATTCTTTGGGGTCTTGATTTGTAGATAGAACAATATATCCTTTAGCCTGATATAGATCACAACAGGAACGGCATTGTTCTTTACTCGCAATACCTCGTCTTCTCCAGGATACTCTGAAAGTTTGCGAATAATCTGTGGAGATAGAAATG
>Ga0114969_10005311_pt1 | contig 10107 bp, 9 predicted proteins | sample M_130807_MF_Meta_FD_87316 | JGI IMG/M metagenome (GOLD analysis project Ga0114969, IMG submission 87316) | Freshwater microbial communities from Lake Montjoie, Canada to study carbon cycling - M_130807_MF_MetaG | ecosystem: Environmental > Aquatic > Freshwater > Lake | place: Lake Montjoie...
CTCTGCGTCAGCACCAATTCCTTGGCGATTGCACGCACCGGATAGCCGGGGACCAATTCAGCGCGTAACCGGAAATAGACCGCGCGCAATTCGTCCTGAAAGCTGAAGCCGATCGCCAGCACCAATGCGATACCGCTCCAAAGCGCAATGTTGCGCAGTACTTCGCGAACAGGGTAGCGCCGGGAAAAAATCACACCGGCCGACACGAGCGCCAGAATCACAACGAGCTGGATGATGTAAGCCCGGTCCCAATCCGACTGGACCTGATTTGGAAATGCACGGATCAGCCGCCACACGCCGAAGCCAATGGCCGTTAGGAGTGCGACCCATAGGATGATGCGCCAGAGGGGCGGTGGGCCTGCATTGGAATTATCGGCCCACGGCCCGCGGCGATCGCTCAAGTCGAATCCTCAGGACAAAATCCAGCGCACGCACGCGCATGGCATGCCCCACACGAACGCAAGCCAAGGCGACAGTTTACGACAGTTCGATCCGGTCGACTTCCACGCCCTTCATGCCCTGGCGCGTGGAAAACCGCACCCTTTGTTCGGGCATTAAGGTCTGGATACCGGAACGGCGAAGCGCGCTTGCATGGACGTACACGTCCGTGCCGCCGGATTCCGGAACGACGAAGCCAAAGCCCTTCTGTTCGTTGAAGAACTTCACATGCCCATCGCCCATCGGACCCGAAGCGGCCGAATCGCGTCCACCAAAGCCGCCCCGCGACCTTCCGCCGCCACCGCCGCCGCGGTCGCCACCAAAGCCCCGGTCCCCTCCACCGAAGCCGCGGTCGCCGCCACCGCCGAAGCCGCCGCCATGTCCACCACCCCCACCGCCCCCGCGTGGCGGAAGCGGATCGGCAGTCGACAAGTCGACGCTGTGAACAGACGTCACTTGCATGCCGCGCGGACCCTGTGCGACTTCGCAAAAGACGGTAGCTCCTTGCGGCAGTTCGGTCGATCCAACGCTTGTCAGCGATGACGCATGACAAAATGCGTCCGAGCCATCGTCCAAGGTGACAAAGCCAAAACCCTTGGTGCCGTTAAACCATTTTACTGTCGCCCGTTGCGAACCGAAGCCCGAACGGGAACTGGATTGATCGTAGTTAGCCATGACGTAATAGCTGCGCCCTCATGCCCGTGCCCCCGGCGGAAAAAGCCAGGAGGCGATAGTCTGCTCCTGAAAAGGCCCCTGCGGCAAGATGTTCCATGTTGTAAACCGCAAATTCCTCTGGAAAAATGCAGCGTCCATTGAGTCGACACAGTTTGCTGGAGGGAACGGTCTTTCAGACCGGGCGATTCGAGGCCCCGCCGCGCGGCGCCCACGAGGCGATCAAGTTTGCGCCGCAACAGGCCGCTTTAAGGGCTTTTCCCTATCTGGCGCCGTAAGCTGAGCCTCTTTTTTTCGCAACTCTGGAATGCTATATGATGACTATCGAAATCGTGCCTGGCGGGGGCCGCTTGACCCACGCAAGACGATGATGGGTGCCACACGACGAGGAGACGCCAATGAAAGTCAAAGCACTTGCACTCGCAGCCGCAGCGGTTGCCATGTATGCAATTCCCGCCTTCGCGCATCATTCGTTCGCGATGTTTGACGCGGACAAGAAGATGACGCTGGAAGGTACGGTTAAAGAATTCCAATGGACCAACCCGCACAGCTGGATCCTGATGACCGTTGGCAGCGACCAATGGGCCATCGAAATGGGCGCACCGGGCGGTCTGGCTCGCCAGGGCTGGGTTCCCAAGACCTTGACCCCCGGCATGAAAGTCACGGCGGTCATTCACCCGCTGAAAGACGGCACGCATGGCGGCCAGTTCATGGCGGTCACGCTGCCGGACGGCACCACGAAGGGTAACCCGAATGGCGCTGCCGGCGCGAACGCGGGCGCGAACTAAGTTTGCTTGTTGCACTGGCCCCGGAAACCGGGGCCAGCTTTATAGACTGGTCTGAATCACCAGAGACGTGCGTTCGCATCATGCGAGGTACGTATGACCGGAATATTTCCGGCGATGGTTGAGAGGCCGCATGTATGCCCATCAACGGGAAGGCATGTATGAATTTTGTCGTGTCGGCCGGAGCGGCGAACAAGTTTCGCCGCTCCGTTTTCTTTTGGGGGTATGGGCGGCGAACGAGTTTCGCCGCTCCGTTTTCTTTTGGGGGTATGGGCGGCGAACGAGTTTCGCCGCTCCGTTTTCTTTTGGGGGTATGGGCGGCGAACGAGTTTCGCCGCTCGGTTTTCTTTTGGGGGTATGGGCGGCGAACGAGTTTCGCCGCTCCGTTTTCTTTTGGGGGTATGGGCGGCGAACGAGTTTCGCCGCTCTGTTTTCTTTTGAACCTGAGCAAACACCAACGGGCGAAACATGCGCGCGCTTGAGGGCATAACGGTTCTGGAATTTGCCAATTACGTCAGCGGGCCATACGCCGGCATGATGCTGTCCGACCTCGGCGCCGAGGTCATCAAGATCGAATCGCCTGACGGCGGCGATCCCTTTCGGGGTTGGGGCGCGGCCGATTACAGCGCCACTTTCGGCTCCGTGAACCGAAACAAAAAAAGTGTTGTGCTCGACCTTAAATCGAAAGACGGGCTCGCTGCGGCTCGACAGCTCGCTGAAACCGCCGACGTGCTCATCGAGAACTATCGCGCCGGGACCATGGAGCGGTTGGGCCTCGGCTATGAGACGCTGCGCGCGTCGAATTCGCGCCTGATTTACACCTCGATCACCGGCTTCGGCGGCACCGGGCCTTACGCGGAGCGCGCCGGTTACGACACCGTCGGTCAGGCCATGAGCGGTCTCTTAAGTGTGCTGACGGACGTGCAGCAGCCTCAGCCCATGGGCATTTCGCTCTCCGACCACCTCACCGGCATGATGGCCGCCTACGGCATTCTGGGCGCATTGATGGCGCGCGAAAAAAGCGGCTGCGGCCAGCGTGTCGAAACCTCGCTTCTGGCGGCAAGCATCGCCTTTCTGGGCGAGAACGCGGCGCGTTTCTTTGAAACCGGCAAAGTCCCTTCGCGCGAAACCCGCGCTCGGTCCGCGCAGGTCTATGCGTTCACCGATGAAGCCGGTCATGGCTTCGTCGTGCATCTCTCCTCACCAACGAAATTCTGGCGCGGACTGACGGAGGCCGCCGGCCACCCGGAATGGCAGGACGACCCGCGTTTCAAGACGAAGCGCGACCGCCAGGAAAACTACAAGGTGCTGCACGGTTTTCTGGCTGAGATATTCTGTAAAGGCGAGCGGGAACATTGGCTGACGCTTCTGCGCGCCCACGATGTGCCGAGCGCCCCGATCAACACGCTGGACGAAGTGTTCGCCGATCCGCAGGTGCAGCATCTCGGCCTGATCAAGAAAATCCCCCATCCGAAAGTGGGGCACGTCAGCCTGGTTTCCGGCGGCGTTACGTTAAGCGAAACGCCCACCGAGATCAGAACCACCGCGCCCGATCTCGGTCAGCACACGGAGGAAATCCTCTCCCGCCTGCGCAATCCGTCTTAGCGATTACTTCTTGCTCGCAATACGGCAATGCCTGTTCCAAGATTGGCTTCTTCGATGACAGACTGTGGATGACGGTTTCGCATCTCAAAAAGCATATGCGCTTCTATTCGGCGGCATTTGCTGGAATTGCCGCCGGGGTGGTGACGGCGCAAGCATGGCCGCACCTTGCCATCGTGGTCGCAGCCGACACGTTCTTCGCTATCTATTTGCTCCTGATATCCGCGGTCGTGGTGAGCGCGCCCCCGGAAAGATTGCGCCGCATTGCCGATCTTGAGAATGAAGGGATCGGCTTGATCGCCTCCATCGCCGTCGGCGCGGTCACGGTCAGTCTGGGTTCGATCTTCCTTTTGTTTGCGCAAGCGGAAAAGCCGGACACCGCACAGCTTCTTCTGACACTTGCGAGCGCCCCCTTGGGATGGCTCATGCTGCACACGGTCGCAGCCCTGCATTACGCGCAGCGCTATTACGCAGGCGACTTCCGGGACGGAGAGCGCTACGACGGCGGCGGGTTGAAATTCCCCGACACGGATGAGCCGCATGCCTGGGATTTCGTGTATCATTCTTTTGTCATCGGAATGACCGCGCAAGTCTCCGATGTGACGGTCGTCAGCACGCGCATGCGGCAGGTCGTGCTGGTGCATTCCGTCATCACATTCGTCTTCAACACCATTTTGATTGCCGTGGCAGTCAACGCCGCCGTCACGCTGGGGCAGTGAGCGGCTGGCTCTGCTCTTGACTGTGAGAGGGGCGGATGCTCCGTTGCCGACATGGGCCGAATGGGACGGGGAACACCGAGATTGATCGCGCTTCTGGCCATCGGAATCGTGGTCGCCGCGATCTATTACGTCGATCGGCGCAATGCGCCGCCCCCGCAGGAGCCGCCGCCAAACGTCGTGTTCGTCAACCCCAACTTCGGTGGGGTGAGCCCCGCACCGTCACGGTAGAGCCGTCCGCCGCATCTGCTATATTGCCGCCAGCCGCGCACGGGAATCTGCGCGCTCAGGAGGGGAAGATGGCGGACCAAGACGTTCCACGCCGCGACTTTTTGAAGGGCGGCGCATTGGCGGCGACCGCGCTGACCGCAGGCGCCCTGCCGCGCCCAGCGGAGGCGCAAACGGGTGCTGGGGCGCAAGGCGGGAGCACTCCGCCGCCGCCTGAACCGCTGTTGACCCTGACTGCGGATGAGGCGGCGTTTTTCTCTGCCGTCTACGACGCGATAATACCGGCTGACAACCTGTCTCCCTCGGGCACCGATTGCGGCTGCGTTACCTATATCGACCGGCAGCTTGCCGGCGCATGGGGCAATGGCGCAAAGCTCTACCGCAATGGGCCCTTCCTGCCGGCCAGACCTGAGCACGGCTATCAGCTACCGCTCAGCCCGCGAGAGTATTTCGCCGCCGGCGTGAAAGCCACGAATGCCTGGACAGTGAAAACCTATGGCAAAACATTGGACCGTCTGTCCCCGGCCGACCGTTCGTCCGCGCTGACGGCCATGGAAAGCGGCCAGGCCCAATTCGACGGATTGGAAGCCAAGCCCTTCTTCGAAGCGCTTCTGCAATCGGCGATGGAAGGCTTCTTCGCCGATCCCATGTATGGCGGCAATCGCAACAAGGTTTCGTGGCGTATGATCGGTTATCCGGGTCTGCCCGCAACCTGGGGCGCGAAGGCCGAAGCCTTGCGCGGCAAGAAGATCAGTATCGAACCGCAATCTATCGCCGATTTTTCGTAAGAGAACCGTCATGGCCCCAAGAAAACTCAAGGCCGTCGATGCCGTCATGGTTGGGATGGGCTGGACCGGCAGCGTCATGGCGCGCGAACTGACGAAGGCGGGGCTTTCCGTCGTCGGGCTGGAACGCGGCGCCTTCCGCTCACCGCATGAAGATTTCGCTCTACCCGGAATCCGCGATGAGCTGAAATACCGCCTACGCTTCCAGCTCATGCTGGATAACGCGGTCGAGACGATCACCATGCGGCACACGCCCGATGAAGCGGCGCTGCCGATGCGGCGCTGGGGCGCGTTTCCATTGGGCGATGGTGTTGGCGGCGCGGGCACGCATTGGAACGGCGTGACCTGGCGCAACCTTCCCAGCGAATTCGTTCTGCGCTCGCATCTGGAAAACCGCTACGGCAAACGCGCCATTCCCGCCGACCTGACCGTGCAGGATTGGGGCGTCACCTATGATGAGCTTGAGCCCTATTACGAACGGTTCGAAAAGCTGTGCGGCACGTCCGGTAAAGCCGGCAATTTGCGCGGACAAATTCAGGACGGCGGCAACCCCTTCGAAGGTCCACGCCAAAGCGACTATCCTAACAAGCCGCTGATAATGTCCCAGGCGGGATTGATCTTTACCGATGCCGCCAAAAAGCTCGGCTGGCATCCGTTTCCCACGCCCTCATCCAATAACAGCGCGGCCTATACGAACAACGAAGGCCAAACGCTCGGCGCCTGCCAATATTGCGGCCATTGCGAATATTTCGGCTGCGAATCCAATTCCAAAGCCAGCCCGAATATCTGTTTGATGCCGGTGCTGCTGGCCGATAAAAGGTTCGAGCTGCGCTCGCATGCCTATGTCAAAAACCTCGTCTACGATAAAGCTGCCAAGAAGGTTCGCGGTGTCGTCTACGTCAACCGCGAGACGGGCGAGGAGCTGGAGCAGCCGGCCGATATGGTCGTGTTGTGCGCCTATCCCTTCAACAATGTCTCGCTGATGCTCAGCGCGGGAATTGGTCAGCCCTACGATCCGCGGACGGGGCGTGGCGTTATCGGCAAGAATTTCTGCCTGCAGGTCATGTCGTCGGTGCAGTTGTTCGTCGAGGACGAAATCAATCCGTTCATCGGCACCGGCGTTAATCCTGCGGCGCTCGATGACTTCCAAGGCGACAATTTCGACCATGCGGGCTTGGGCTTTTTCGGCGGCGGCTATCTTTATCCGTCAATCAGCGGCGGCCGTCCCATCCAGGTGCGGGCTGTACCGCCGGGCACCCCGCGCTGGGGCGGCAAGTGGAAGGAAGAGACCACGCGCTGGTACAATCACACATTCCCCATCAGCGCGCATGGCGCCTCTTACGCATGGCGCACCAATTACCTCGACCTCGATCCCAATTACAAAGACGCGATCGGCCGTCCGCTGGTGCGGATGACGTACAATTATTCCCCCAACGACCGGAAGATGTCGCAATTCCTGACCGATCGCACCGTCGAAATGGCGCGGGCGGCGAACGCGAAAATCATCGGCACGCCACAGCCGCGCACCGGCGATTTCGACAACATCACCGGCCAGTCCTCGCACCACACGGGCGGCGTCATCATGGGCACCGATCCCCGCACCAGCGCACTGAACCGCTATCTGCAAAGCTGGGACGTCAGCAATCTCTTCGTCATGGGCGGCGCGGCATTTCCGCAGAACCCCGGTTACAACCCGACGGGCACTATCGCCGCGCTGGCGTATTTTTCGGCCAACGCAATCACGACGCAGTACCTGAAAAATCCCGGCGCCTTGATGCATGCGTAAAACAAAGGGCACAGAATGTTCGCACCAATTCCGGGTTTCAGCCTAGCCGCGTGTGACGCGATCAGTCGCCAGCCGGGAAACGGCGGAGATGTTCCTCCAGCTCGATTTCCAGTTCCATGATTTGACGCGCGAGCCGGTCACCTTCGTCTGCCAGAACACCTTGGCTCAGCTGCTTCCGGCAGAAGTCGATGCGGTGCTTCAAAACGGCTGCATGTTCCTGCATGGGGAACGGTAACCGCAGGCCCAATCGCATTTTTGATCTAGATCAAATTCCAGGGCGCTCAGCTCAGTCTTTAAATGCCGGCCTCGGCCTTCGCGGAGAAGAGTTGCGGCGGCGTGAGGCGTAACCGTTGAAGCGCCAGTACGGCTAGTGCTCCACAGAGTGCCGGAACGGCAAAAATGAAAAACACCGTGTTTAGCGGCATTTCGTGAAGCAGAATGCCGCCAAAGAACGGGCCAAGCCCGCCAACGAAACGGCCAAAGCTTCCCCCCCAGCCCACGGCGGTCGATCGAATATCGGTCGGGTAGAGCGTGGCCGTGTATGCATTCAGCATGTTGTTCGCGCCCACTAGGCAGAAGCCGGTCCCTGCTACCGCCAGCGCCAGCAAGGCGGTAGAGGGTCCAATAGAGCCGATCGCCGCGACGAATACCGCCAGGCCCAAAAAGGCGAGGACAAGCACGCGCGCGTAGCCAATACGGTCCGCCGCTATACCGAACAGCAGTACGCCAGCGATACCGCCAAATTGAAACAGCGTCGTGGTCCGCACCGCTTCATCGCGCGCAAGCCCGAGCATGGACAGCGCCTCCGGCAGCCAATTGTTGAGCGTGTTTAGGGAAATCAGGCACACCAGATAGGTGATCCAGAGCAGCATCGTCATGACTGCACGCCCGTCCGCGAACAATCGTGCCGGGCGCAGGCCCGTCTTCTTCGACTCCGCGGGCAACGCAAACTCATCGCCGGGGCTGAACGCCAGGGCCGGGTTCATCTGTTTCAGAATGCGGGCGATGCGATCCGATGTACCGGGGCGCGTCGCAAGAAATCGCACCGACTCCGGCAGAAACAGCGCAAGGGCAATGGCCAGCAGAAGCGGCACGATTCCGCCGATCAAGAAGATGCCTTGCCAGCCGAACGCCGGCGCCATCACCGATTGCAAAAGGCCGCCACACGCCGCCCCAATGGCAAAGCCGCAGGCCATGATCGCAACCATGCGCGCGCGGAAACGCACGGGCGCAAATTCATTCGCGATGACAAAAGTCAGTGGTAAAGCGGCGCCAAGGCCGAAGCCGGTAAGAGGCCGCAATATCAGAAGCTGATCGATGGACGTCAGCGCCACCGTCGCCAGGGTCAAGAGTCCGAACAGGATGACAGCGCCAATCACGACGCGTTTGCGGCCAAAAATATCGGCCAGCGGCGACAGCAGAACCGACCCGATTCCCGTCCCATAGGCGCCGAAGCTGAACGCCAGCCCAAGCTGCGGCGGGGTGACATGCCAAGCCTCGCGCAGCGCCGGTGCGGCATAGGCCAGCGCCTGCGTGTCGAACCCGTCCAGAAATTGCACCAGCCCGCACAGGATGACGATGCGCAGTTGGAACGCGCCAAAGCGCTGCGTCCCGATGATCTCGGCCAGATCGTGGGTCTTGGCCATGCTATTCCTTCCCTGTTCGCTCCGGATGTCATCCCCGGTATGCTGGGCACCATAACCCAAAGCGGGAGGAGAGGACGAATGGGAAAACATGGATTGCTGAGGGGAGCGATTGCCTTTCCGCTTCCCGCACGGCGGCTTCCCGCCATCGCGATTGCCGTGCTGGGAGGCGTCGGCCTGCTTCTGCTGTATCTCGCCCTTGTGCGTGGCCTATGAAACATGTGCGTCTCACGCGCCGCACGTTCGCGGCAGCCGGTGCCTACCTGCTGACGGGCGCGCGCGTCCTGGCGGCGGCAGCCGATCCATTCGACTATCGCGGAGCGGATCGGGCGGCATTTCTGAGCGCAGGCGCCCGGCGCGAAGGCCGCCTGATGTTTTATTCCTCGCTGATCCCCAATCTTGGGCTGAAGGCGATCACGGACGGCTTCAAGAAGAAATATCCGTTTGTTGCGGTCGAATCCTGGCGCGGGACCGAAGTGAACATCGCGCAGAAAATGCTGGCCGAGCTTCGCGCCGGGTCGCCGTCCGGCGATCTTATCGAGGGCAGTGAACTTGCGCCCATCTTCATCAAGAGCCGCTTCCTGCAACCGTTCACATCGCCCGAAACCCAGAAAACGCCGGCGCAGTACCGCGACGCGACAGGGCTGACCGCCGCGACGCGCTTCTCCTATTACGGGACGGCGTTCAACACGAAACTGGTCCCGCCGGGAACGCAGCCAAAGAGTTTCTCCGACCTCCTGGACCCGAAATGGAAGAACCAGATGGCCTGGCGCGTCGGTTCGGATTCCGGTGCGCACATGTTCGTCGCCAACGTCATGTTGAGTATGGGCGAGGCAAAGGCCGACGCTTATCTGAAGGCATTGGCCGCCCAGAAAGTGGTGGGTTTTACGGGGAGCGCTCAGGCTCTGATCGACCGGGTGATTGCCGGCGAGTACGCCATCACACTGACGACCGCTCAGCATCTGCCAATCATTGCAGCGAGCAAGGGTGCCCCCATCGCCGCACAGGTTCTGCAACCCATGCCGGCGACTGTTGCCAGCATCATGATCCCGAAAGGGACCAAGCACCCACACGCCGCGATGCTGTTTGTGGATTATGTTCTATCGGCGGAAGGGCAGACCGTGTTGCGCGACGCGCAATATTTTCCAGTGAACCAGGACGTGCAGCCTCTGAAAGATCTGCAGCCCGTTAGCCCGCGCTTGGCCGGGTTGAAAGAGACGTTCATCGATGATGAAATGCTCTATGCGACGCACAGCAAAGTAGCGGGGCTGCTGAAAAAGCATTTTGGGTGATCGTAGCAACGCGGCCTGACTCTCAAAGGCGCGGAAATCGCGGCGATGTGCATTCTTGCCGATCAGGCCCTGCTATTGAGACCGTACCGGCGCGACAGCACGAAAAAGCCGGTGCTCACGATCGTCATGACGGCGGTCCAGATGATGCCGAGGGCGGCGA
>Ga0114969_10005312_pt1 | contig 10107 bp, 9 predicted proteins | sample M_130807_MF_Meta_FD_87316 | JGI IMG/M metagenome (GOLD analysis project Ga0114969, IMG submission 87316) | Freshwater microbial communities from Lake Montjoie, Canada to study carbon cycling - M_130807_MF_MetaG | ecosystem: Environmental > Aquatic > Freshwater > Lake | place: Lake Montjoie...
CATTTCAGTTGCATTGATATTACCGGATAATGCATCAGGCAGTGCAGGCATGGTTTATATATTAATAGGACCTGCGATCAGCATTTTTCACTCCATCAGAATTCGTATGTTAAAGAAAAGTGTTACCGAACAACAACTTGAAGAGCATGCAATGGCTGTCGATAAAAGCAAAAGCAATAAACACACTATATCCTAACAGCTTCTGAAGAAAAAACAGGTTATTTACCATCATTCTGTTTCCTCATTTTACATAATTCATAAAAAGTTTTGTGGAAATATGTATTGCATTGATTCTTACTAAAAATAGTTATTGAAATGGTCAGATTTATGCTTTTGCAATTCTTATTTTTTTATTCGTTCTCCGGATTTGCGCAAATAAATGAAAAGCCAAAACAGGATAGTTTGCGGAAAGTTTTTTACGGAAAATATTCTTACACACATTCGTATGGATTTGAAAATATTGATATGGGCAATGGTGTACATATGGAGGTTATTCCATTGTCCGATGAAGTCACTTATTATGAAATGGAATTGTATCGTTTCGGAAGTTTTGCGCGTGAAGTATCAAGCAACAAAAATGACTTTCCGTTTTTTCACCACATAGATTTCGGAACATGGAAAATGGATGGTGATACGCTGTTTTTAATAGTAACAGAAATTGAATACAAAGACATGTTCAGTCTTTATCCTCCTTATCAAGGCGCATTATCACAATGTGTTCCGGTTGAAAATCCAATAGAAGAAAGAATGTATCTCGTTCAGGGAAATTATTTCTGCAACTACCTTGACTGGCAGGCCAATCGTGATTACAGCATTTGTTATTCGAAAAGAGAATATTAAAATGTTCTTCATCATCAATTCTTTTTACAATAAGAAATACCCAGTGAAACCATCTTTTCCCATTTGATGAATTATTTTGCCGCAACAGAACCAAATATTAATTTGCACCATTATGAACCTTATCTAAATGATGAAGGTTTTACAAACAACTTAAATAGAAAAATGAATAATCAACTACTGGTAAAAATGGCGTTCGATAACTGGAACGCAAAAGTAAAAGACACCGATAAACTTCTTTCTCTTCTGACTGATGAACAATTAATGTCTGATGTTGCACCTGGTCGTAATAGCGGCTATTACTTGCTCGGGCATTTAACCGCAGTGAATGACCACATGTTGCCATTACTTGGTTTTGGTGAGCAACAATTTCCACAATTGAACGAACTTTTTATAAGGACTCCTGACAAATCAAAACCACAAAATATATCAGCAAGCGATTTAAGGAATTACTGGAATGCAAGCAATGCAAATCTTAATGAGCATTTTAGCAAGATGCAACCGGAAGATTGGTTTATGAAACACACTTCAGTTACTGAAGAAGATTTCGCAAAAGAGCCCCATCGCAATAAATTAAACATTATTATCAGTCGTGCCACTCATCTGGCCTATCATACAGGGCAAATGGCATTGTTGAAGAAATAAGGCTAAATACTTTAGAAGAGTTTTACTTATTATTTAACAAAACCCCTTTTACTGTTTCAAGTATTTCATTCACGCCTTCCTTTGAAGGTGCTTCGGCATAAACACGCAATAAAGGTTCGGTGCCCGATGGGCGAATCATGAACCATTCATTATCACTCAGGTGATACTTAAATCCATCAATGTCTTCAGTACGAACCGGTTTGTATTTTCCGAACGATGAATATTTTTTCTCTAAACAGTTTTTAATGATTTGTTGCTTGAGTGATTCTTCGAGATGTAAATCCAGGCGATCGAAATAAAAAGGTCCTACCACATCATATACTTCCTGAATAATCTGCTTCATGGTTTTTCCGGTCTTTGCCATAAACTCGAGCAACACCAATCCATCCCAAATGCCATCGCGCTCCGGTATGTGGCCTTTCACTGCAATGCCTCCTGATTCTTCACCACCAACAAGTACATCTTCATGCACCATTTTTTCGCTGATGTATTTGAAACCAATCTTAGTGACTTCAACAGGAATATTATACTTCGCACACAACTTGCGCACTTTCTCTGAAACTGAAAATGCAATAACAACCTTGCCTGTCATCTTTTTGTACTGCGACAAATAATGAATGAGCAACAGAATGATGTGATGCGCATCCACAAAATTTCCATCCTCATCGTACATACCAATTCTGTCCGCATCACCATCTGTAGCCAAACCGGTGAGTTTTCCTTTTGCTGATTTAATGGTTCGAGCCAACTCCTGTAAATTCCTGTCGAGTGGTTCAGGCGGGGTTCCTTTAAATGATGGATTAAAATCACAATGCAATAACAAAGGCGCTGTTAAAATCTGACGAATTACATTTTGTCCTGCACCGTACATGGCATCATAAGCCAGATGAATTTCACTTTCATTAATGGCTTTAAGATCAAAACTTTTCTTTACCTGTTCAATATAATTTCCTTCCAGGTTCACATATTCAATCAAACCTTTTTCAATATATGATTCAATCGAATCTTTTACTTCAAGGGTTGTATCAGGAATTAAATCTTCTACTTGTTGTATCACTTCTGGTGATGAAGGACCACCATGATTTCCTTTTAATTTAAAACCATTGTATGACGGAGGATTGTGACTCGCAGTAATCACCACACCTAATCCAACTTTGTATTGCACACAACCTAAAGAAACCATTGGAGTACTTGCAAAACTTTTTGCCAGATAAACTTTGATGCCTTCGCTGCAAAAAACTTTCGCAGCAGTTTCTGAAAATAACTGACCACCAAACCGGCAATCATAACCAATCACTACCGATTTGTTTTCCGCGTTTTTATTTATCCAGTCAGCGGTAGCTTTACTAACACGAGCAACATTTGCAACAGTATAATCTTTCGCAATAATTGCTCTCCATCCGTCGGTTCCGAATTTTATTTTATCCATTCAAAAAAATTGAGGGTGCGAAAATAATTGTTTCAGTTGAGTGAAATAAATGTGAAATATTAATTCTCCATCAACTCTTTTGCATTCTTCATTGCAGCTTCTGTTGGTTTTTCGCCCGATAACATTCTGGCGATTTCAATAATGCGCTCGTCAGTTTTAAGTTCCCGAACCCGTGTATATGTGCGGCTCTTTAAATTTTCTTTATAAACAAAAAAGTGCTTTTCTCCTTTACCTGCAATTTGTGGTAAATGAGTAATGCATATAACCTGATGTTTTGAAGAAAGTTTTTGAAGTAAAATGGAAACTTTGCGTGCGGCCTCGCCAGAAACCCCGGTATCTATTTCATCAAAGATGAGTGTTGGCATTGCAACAGATTCGGCAACCAAAGATTGTAGACATAACATCAAGCGTGATAATTCTCCACCTGAAGCTACTTTATTTAATTCAATAAAATCGCTACCCTTGTTAGAAGCAAACAACAACCGAAACTGGTCAATTCCGTTTTCTGAAAAATCATTTTCAGGCTTCAGTTTGTGTTCGAACTTTATCTGGGCAAAAGGCATACTCGCTTCTTTCAATAAATTATTAACTTCTTTTTCAGTCGGAGTAATAATTGATAATCTTTTCTTTGAAAGCGATTGAGCAATTTCCTTAAGCTCCTTTTTCATTAAAACTGATTCATTTGTTAATTCATCCAGTTTAGTTGAATCAGTTTGCATTGATAATAATTGCTGATCAAATTGATTTTGTAACTGAAGTAATTCGCTGATTGAATTAACTCTGTGTTTTTTCTGAAGCCGGTAAATTATATCCAGCCGATTTTGTAATTCTAATAATCTCTCGGGAGAGAATTGCAATTTTATTTCTCGGTTCTCTAATTCAGCAGCAATGTCTTTTACTTCAATAGTTGCGCTCTTAAGTCTGTTTGCAAGTTCTTCCAAATCAGGTTGAAACTTTACTGTTGCCTGCAATAGTTGCAGAACAGATCGTAATTCATCACTTATGTTTCCTTCGTTGTTTTGCAATTGGGCCGATGCTGTTGAAAGATTTCGTTTAATTTCTTCAGCATGAACAAGAGCATTCATTTCCTGTTCAATATTCTCCTGTTCTCCTTCAGTTAACGAGGCTTCTTTTAATTCGTTGAATTGAAAAAGAATATAATCCTGTTCACGGGAAGCTTTGTCTAATTGCTCTTTTAATTCGCGGATATTTTTTTCAATCTCCCTAAAAGACCTGAATCTGAGCTTATATTTTTTTAATAAATCCTTTGAACCGGAAATTGAGTCAATCAGTTTTAACTGAAAAGTAGCATCATTCAATTCTAATGTATCATGTTGCTGATGCAGATTGACTAACTGAGCAGTAAGTTTTTTTAAAGTCTGAAGATTTACAGGAGTGTCATTGATAAAAGCTCGGCTTTTTCCTCCGGGATTTATTTCTCTCCGAACTAAAGTATGCTCTTCAAAATCCAAACCTTCTGTTTCAAAAAAAGAATCCAATTCAAGATCTTTTATATCAAACTCAGCCTCAACCACACATTTTTTTTCTTTATCAAAAAAGGAAGTTGCTTCAGCTCTTTCACCCAAAATTAAAGATAATCCGCCGAGTAGAATTGATTTACCCGCACCGGTTTCGCCTGTAATTATGGAAAGCCGGTTTGAGAAGTTAATGGTAGCTTCGTCAATGATGGCGAAATTTTGTATGGATAATCTGGTAAGCATTCTTTAGTTCCTGGTTCTGAGTTTATAGTTGCGATTTAAAATTTAACCGTGATGCAAGATAAATACAAATGCAACTGATTACCTAAACTTCGTTGTTGCAGATTTCAACTATTGAACCTGGAATTAATTTTTTTTGAATTCATTTTTTACAATCCTGAAAATCTCATTCTCCGCTTTGCTATGATGCTTATAAACAGAAGCAATTTCTTCCATTACTCTTAAGCAAACTTGTTCTCGCTCTTCTGTAAAATCATGACGATGTTGTTTTACATATGAAATAAAAGATTCCAATGCTTCTTCTGATGTTAATTGTTGTTCGGTTGCCACTTCAAATTCGAATTGGGTGTAAAAAGCGTTATCGGTTCCAAACTGATCGGTTTGTTTTTCCAGTGGCACCAATTCATTCATCACAATGTCTTTTAGTTTTATGTATTCTTTTTTTCTCACATTGTGATCGGCATCTGCAATGGCGTAGAGCAATTTTCCAAGTTCGGCGTAAAATATTTTACTGTTCATGATTTGTGCTGTTTTGTTTTTCAATGCATAGTTCCTGATAAAAAGCATGAAAAAGTATAACATTTATCATCTGATAATTTATTGTTCTTTTAATGCTGATGATATATCTTATTGGCGGTTCAATAACTTCATCGTTATTATTTTAATATTATTTTCGGATCTCAATGAATAAAGAAGAAATTAAACATGGGCTGCTTTTTAAGCATGAAGAATTTATTAAATTGTTTTCCGGGATGACCGAAAAGGATTTCATGCTCGCAATAAATGATAAATGGGCTGCCGGACAACAACTTGATCATATAATAAGAAGTGTAAAACCACTTACTCAGATATTTTTATTTCCGTCATTTTTAATTCGATTGGTTTTTGGAAAGGCCAATAGACCTTCAAAGGATTATGAATTATTAGTAAAAAAGTATTTGTCTAAAATTGAGCAGGGTGGAAAAGCTTCCGGAAGATTTGTTCCTCAAACCATACCATTCCGGCAACGCGAAAATTTAACTAAACAGCTTTTAAAATTAATTAATAAACTGGTTGTGAAGGTTGACTGTTTTTCTGAAGAACAACTCGATGAATTAATACTTCCTCATCCATTGTTAGGCAAATTGACACTTAGAGAAATGTTATGTTTTATTATTTATCATGTAGAGCATCACCATAAAATAACATTGAGGAATATTGAATTTGCCAGCAGAATTTCAGATTAACGGATTACCTATTGAGTTGGCAATGCAATATTGCATGACTGCATATTTGGTATTTTGTGACTTTTAAATTAAATAGAAAATCTTATGGAGATTGGGATTGATAGTTTTGCTGCAGCAAAACTGAGTGAAGATAAAAGCGGGTCAATTAATAACTCGCAATCACTGGATGAATTAATTGAAAGAATAGTTTTTGCAGACCAAAACAAATTATATGTTTTTGGAATAGGGGAGCATCACCGCAAAGAATTTTTGGATTCAGCGCCTGTCGTTATTCTTGCTGCTGCTGCCGCAAAAACAAAACACATAAAACTTACCAGCGCTGTTACTGTGCTAAGTGCTGCTGACCCGGTAAGGGTATTTCAAAACTTTGCAACATTAGATTTAATTTCAAAGGGCAGAGCCGAAATGGTTGTTGGCAGAGGTTCTTTTACTGAAGCATTTCCATTATTCGGTTTTGATATTCATGATTACGATGAACTGTTTACCGAAAAATTAAACCTCTTACTCAATATAAGAGATAATGAAATTGTAAATTGGAAGGGCAACTTCCGACCTGAATTAAGAAAACAGGCTATATATCCGCGACCAATACAAAATCCATTACCTATTTGGTTAGGAGTTGGGGGAACTCCAGAGTCTTTTGTAAGAGCCGGAGCTATGGGCTTGCCGTTAATGGTTGCGGTAATCGGAGGAGAAACACATAGGTTCAGGCCCTTGATTGATTTGTACAGAGAAGCCGGAAAGAGAGCAGGTTTCAGCCCCGATCAGTTAAAAGTTGGGTTGCACTCATTGGGATATGTTGCCAATACTTCTGAAGAAGCAATAGCAGATTATTATCCCGGATATGCTGAAACTTTTACAAGAATTGGGAAGGAGCGTGGATGGCCTCCGGTATCCCGATCAAGGTTCGATGGGCAAAACGGACCTTTGGGTGCTTTACTTGTCGGTAATCCGGATGAAGTTGCTGAAAAAATTCTCAGGCACAGTGAATCATTGGGAGGTATTTCAAGATTTTCATTTCAAATGGACAATGCTGCACTTCCGCACAGCAAACTTTTAAAATCAATTGAACTGATAGGAACTAAAGTATCGCCATTAGTAAATAAATAGAATTGTGAGGCAACTGATTTATTTAATTCATTTGCTCAAAGGGAAATGAAAAAAAACAATTAGCTATTTGCTTTAAGTAAATCTTCAATAGTATCAATGCTCAAGGTTTCAATAAAAGTTTCGTCAAGGTGAATGGCGAAATTGTTTTCTAACCAGCGCAGTTGTTCTAATGATTCAGCCTGTTCAAGTGCGGTAGGAGAGAGCTGAGCAATTTTTAATAAAGTTTCTTTTCTGTAACCATACATCCCGATGTGTTTAAAAAACGGATGATGATGCAGCCAATCCTGTTCTTCAATATTTCTTAAATAAGGAACAACAGCCCTGCTGAAATACAATGCTTTTCCTTCGGGTGTTTTTACTGCCTTCACCACATTCGGATTTTTTAATTCATCCAGTGAAGAAATTCTTTTTATCAAGGAACCAATCTGCACTTCATCATTTAAAAACAAATCGCGCAGTGCTGTTAAATGTTCAGCCTCAATGAATGGTTCGTCGCCCTGAATGTTTATGATAACATCAAAATTTTTTCCAATAACTGAAGCAACTTCAGCGCATCGTTCGGTTCCGCTGTTATGTAACGGCGATGTTAAAATTGCTTCTGCACCAAAAGAAGCAGCAACATTCATTATTCGTTCATCATCAGTGGCAATAAATATTCTGTCAACTGTATTGCTTTCTTTCACCCGTTCATACACATGCTGAATCATTGGCTTGCCTTGTATTAAGGCCAATGGTTTTCCCGGTAAACGGGTTGATGCATATCGTGCAGGAATTATTCCGAGGAATTTCATTTAGTCAGTAGTTAATAGTGAATCAATTTCTTCTAACAACAAGATAATTTCCTCTTATCTCAATCACTTTAACTACATCATTTTTAGAAATGAAATCTCCATCGCTTATACTATCGTGTCGGATTTTATTTATTTCCACACTGCCTGCAGGCCGAAGGTCTGTCATTGCAGTTCCGATTTGACCAATAAGTGAATTTAACTGATTAACAGATTCACTGAAGCTTTTAGCATCTTCCAGAGTAGTTGTTAAAACAATATTTCGTGAGACTTTAGATTTTAAAAATTTATTTCCGGCAAAAACCGATACGGTAATTGCAACAATCATGATTGAGGAAATTCGTAAAAGAGCAAACAATAAATTGTCGGCACCTGACATGGAGAAATTGAAAAAATCATTAGCAATTAACGATAGCGTTAAAGAACCAACGATGAATGTTATACCTAAAATACCCGCAATACCGAAACCCGGTATAATAAATATTTCGACGACCAGCAGTATTATACCTATTACGAAAACCAGTATTTCCCAGTTCGCTGCCATGCCATCCAGATACAACGGAGCAAAATAAAGTACAGCAGCTGTGAGAGCGGCAAACAACGGAAATCCGATTCCGGGATGCTGAAACTCAAAATAAATTCCTGCAATAATTATTAAAAGCAATATGCTGTTTACAAAGGGGTTCAGTAAAAAACTTATAATAGCATCAAGCACTGAAGCTTCATATTTTACTATTTTAAAATTGGTAATTCCTGCAAGTGCGCATACTTCATCTACATCAGAAGCAATGCCATCGCAATACTGATATCTTATTGCTTCATCGGTTGTCAGTGTAATTATCCGGCCACTATCTGCAATGTCTTTTAAATAGCTGTTGGGTGATACCATTCCTTCAGCAATTTTCGGGTCGCGCCCCCGTTTTTCTGCAGTTGCCCGCATCATGCCGCGCATGTATGATTGGTATTTATCAGGCATAATTTCTCCTGTTTCATTTACTACCGATGCCGCGCCAATGGTGCTTCCCGGTTTCATAAAAATCTTATTACAGGCAATAGAAATAAGGGCTCCCGCTGATGCTGCGTTACCATCAATTAATACATAAACAGGAATTTTACTGTCAAGTATCCGGTTTCTTATTAAATCTGCATTACTTAACTCGCCACCGAAAGTGTTTAAATGAAGTACGATGATATCGGCCTTTAAGTCTTCAGCTTCTTTAAAACAATTATTTACAATGCGCCATGCAGCAGGTGCAATTTCCTGTTTCAGTTCAAAAGTGTAAACAATTTTTTTTGTTTCAGAAATTGTTTGAGCCTGAGTGTTCTGGTGTACAGTTAATTGTAACAGAAAGACAATAGCAGTGAATAAGAACCGTTGTATTTGCACTTTGAAAAGTTTCAATGAGATAGTTTTACAGAATGATTAACGATTTCAAAAATAACATGAAAAGAATACTTGTAATTATTTTAATGCTTTTTAATGCGATTGGCCTTTATGCTCAATCCAATACGCAGGATTATAAAGTAAGCAAGGGCGAAACATTGTACGGATTATCTCAAAAATACAATACCACAGTAAGTCATTTATTAGATATAAATCCTTCTATCATTAATAATAAATTGCAAGAAGGCGCCACCATAAAAGTTCCGGTGATTAAAAATGATGTAACCTATAACAAAGTAAAAATTGGTCCGCCACAGTTCATTATTCCGGTAACATACAATATCAGCAAAGGAGAAACACTTTATGCCATTTCAAAGAAGATGAATACGAATGTGGAAGCATTAAGAATGTGGAATGAATTGAAAAACGACGATATAAAAGCCGGACAAAAATTAATTGTTGGGTATGGCAATTCAAATAATGAAAATGTAGTGGTGAATGAACCCAAAACAACCACAACTGTTGATGCAAAAAAAGATTCACCGGCTAAATCAACAACTAAAGATGTTGTGAAAAATGTGAAGGAAAGCCCGCAGAAGGATACTAAAAAAGTGGTTGCACCAAAAGATGATACTTTAGAAAAGAAAAAAGACAATACAACTGTTTCGGTAACAAGTACAACCGGAGTTGAATCAAAAACTGATTCATATGCTGTAGTTGAAATAAAAAAAACAACCCCGGAAACAAAGGAGCTTAATTCAATAACACCGACTGAAAAAAATCCGGTAACAGCAACAACAACTGTTGTGGCAAACCCGAATTCAATAAAGCCTGTTGATACAAATACCACTAAAACCACACCTGTAACTTCAGCTAAAACAACTACTCCGGGTGCTGATAAGCAATTGGTTTACTTAACAGAGAAAGGAGTAATTACCTGGACAAAAAGTAATAACGACGACGGACAGTA
>Ga0114969_10005319_pt1 | contig 10102 bp, 10 predicted proteins | sample M_130807_MF_Meta_FD_87316 | JGI IMG/M metagenome (GOLD analysis project Ga0114969, IMG submission 87316) | Freshwater microbial communities from Lake Montjoie, Canada to study carbon cycling - M_130807_MF_MetaG | ecosystem: Environmental > Aquatic > Freshwater > Lake | place: Lake Montjoie...
ACAGTGAACAGTGAACAACGGGGTCATTGTCGAGAGTTTTTGAACTTTAAACATTTAACTTTGAACCTTAAACTTTGAACTCTATCTCATGATTCGTTCGTTTTTTGTTTTTTTAGCCTTTGCCTTTTTAGTTGTTTCTTGTGAAGAGAAACATGAAAAGAAAGAAGATGTTTCCTCTGCACCAACTCCTTTAACCAAGAAAGCCCCCACTTTTAATGCCGATACTGCCTTTTGGTATGTGGCGAAGCAAACCACCTTTGGCCCACGTGTTCCAAATTCTAAGGCGCACATCCAATGCGGCGATTTTCTAGTCAATTCGTTCAAGAAATACAATGTGCAAGTCATTGAGCAAAAGTTTGAAGCGAAGGCGTTTGATGGGAAGCAATTAAAGTTACGCAACATCATTGCCAGTATCAACCCAACGGCCTCCAAACGAATTATAGTGGCTTCTCATTGGGATGCGCGTCCCATTGCCGATAATTCGGAAGTGGACAAAAACAAACCTATAGACGGCGCCAACGACGGTGCTAGTGGGGTAGGCGTGATATTGGAATTGGCGCGCTTGATGAAAGCTGATACTTCGCTGAAAGTAGGCGTGGATTTTATTCTTTTCGACGGGGAGGATTATGGACAACCAGAAAATTCTGGTTTCCCCGAAATGAAAGACAGTTGGTGTTTAGGTTCGCAATATTGGACAAAAAACCTTCACAAGGTAGGCTACTCCGCTTATTACGGTATCTTGCTGGATATGGTGGGTGGCAAAGGTGCGCGCTTTGCGATGGATGGCACATCGGCTTATTTTGCACCTGAAGTACAAAAGAAAATCTGGCAGGTAGCGGCTAGTTCTGGTTTTCAAAGTCAATTCATAGACCAACAAGTGGAAGAAATTATTGACGATCATTACTATGTAAATCGTGATGCCAAAATCCCGATGGTGGATATCATCGAGTGGGAACCTTCCGATGGTTCGTATTTCAGCCCCACTTGGCATACACACGATGACAATATTGGCAATATTGACAAAAACACCCTTAGAGCCGTTGGACAAACTTTGTTGAATGCTATCTATAATGAATAGCTGCGTAATATCATTTTTTTACCTGATTAGCCTCAGTATAATTATTATTGAAAAAGTTTAGTTTTGCTTCCACCATTTTTTGCAGTAATATGAAAGCAAATAACCTAGTTTTCGTCATTGAGAACGATCATTTTTACGAAAAACGAATTAAAGAAAATTTCAAGAATGACCGTGAACATGTGTTCGTTTATTTTAAGACAAGCACCACTTGTATCAATCAGTTGTATCGTCACCCAATTGCAGTTCTGGTCGATTATGATTTAAATTCTTTAAATACAAGAGAAAAGGATGCTCTGAAAATACTTGCTAAAATCAAGGAGCTAGAACACGACACACAAGTAGTTTTCTTTTCTACTATTGACAGCAAAAACATTGCAGAAGATGTAATTAAGCATGGAGCGTACGACTATGTAGTGGTAAATGAAAACTCGTTCCTGCGTTTGCAAAAGACTTTGGCCAACATACAGCATTTAGTTGATAACAAAAATGCTTCTGCTGCTTTTCGTAAAAAGACTTGGATAGCATTTGCTATTTATACTCTTATTGTAATTGTTATAATGATTTTGTACTTCATGGGCTACATGCATGAGCGTGAAGGGCAATTGATAGAGCCGTGGTAATTCGACAAACTAAGCTTTTGGATGCGCTTTCTCAAACGCTTGTTTGAGTTTGTCTAGCGAATTGTGTGTATAAACTTGCGTGGCAGCCAAACTACTATGACCTAAAATGTCTTTTATTGCATTCAAATCGGCTCCACGGTCCAACAAATGAGTGGCAAAAGTATGGCGAAGTACGTGTGGACTTTTCTTTTCAATAGTCGTAACTGCCGACAAATAACGTTTCACCATTCGTTGTACATATACGGGGTACAACTTGTCGCCTTTGTTCGTCAGTAACAGAAAATCGCTATTTGATTCAAAATGACTTTGTTTTGATTGCAAATATTGGCTTATCAACGTCACAAGCGAAGTGTTGATAGGGACTATGCGTTCTTTATTTCCCTTTCCCAACACTTTCAAAGTGCGGTCGTAGGAGTTGTAATCTTGTGCCTTGATACCAATTAATTCTGAAAGTCTTATACCTGTTCCGTATAGCATTTCCAGTATCAACTTGTCGCGAATTCCTTCATAACCTTCTGGAAATTGTAATTGGTCTAGCAACAAATCCATGCTTTTTTCTTCCACAAAGGCAGGTAAGCGTTTTTCTAGTTTTGGAGCTTTAAGTCTTAATGAAGGGTTAAATTGGATTTCACCTTGCTTTTGTAAAAATTTGTAAAAGGATTTTAGACAAGCTATTTTTCTTGCAAGGCTTCTAGGTTTTAAGTCTTCGCCGGCTAGAGATAGGAGCCAAGAACGAAGCATTTGATAATTTGCTAATCGAATATCAGTCAACTCGTAGGTAGATGAAAGATAAATTGAAAGCTGTCTTAAATCAGTTTCGTACGAAATAAGCGTGTGGGGACTAAAGCGTTTCTCGTACTGGAGGTAAGTAAAAAAAGAAGCTACCATTTTTGGGTTTTCCAAGAATGGTAGCTAATATAATCAAAAATATGGATTGACCCTATTCTACGTTTTTAATATACTTCTCTTTGTAAATAGCGTCTTTGATTTCTTCACGTCTTTCTACAGATGGTTTTTCGAAATAATTTCTTCTACGAAGCTCTTTTAAAACGCCAGTTTTTTCAAATTTTTTCTTGAAACGTTTTAGTGCTTTGTCGATTGACTCGTTTTCCTTGATATTAATGAGAAGCATAGATTCTTATTTTGAGGTCGCAAAAGTAATCAATAGTTTTTAATTGACAAAATGAAATACAGGAAAGGTTTTTCTAAAAAGACGTTTTAAAGCACTATTGAGGAAAGTAAATAATAGTCTTGTTCAGTAATTTCGTCTTCGAGCAAATGCTTTGTTAGAATTTTATCTTCCAAGATAAGGTTTAACTTTTTATCATTTTCAACACCTATTTTATGTGCTTTGGAATAAGGAAGACTACTAAAAGTAACAAGTTCATATTGGGTATTCCATTTTTCAGCGTACATTTTTTTAAGTTTGGATTCTAATTTACGTTTTGTCAAAAAGAGCTCATCTGTCACTAAATCCCGCATTTCAATAAAATTCTGTAAAGCCAATTCGGCTATAGCATCGGTGTCGATTTTTCTTTTTCTCTGAAATAGATTTAGTTGTTCAGATAAACTAGAATTATTATTCATGAATTCTATCAGTATCCTAACATCTTCCAAGCCTGCATTCAAACCTTGTCCGTAGAAAGGTACAATAGCATGAGCCGCAACTCCTAAGAGAAGCAATTTATCTTTTAAATTCCATGGCGAACAAGTTTCCATGTAAAGTTCTGAAACAGGATTCTTAGCAAAATTTTCTTCGAAATCACTCATTAGTTTAGTTGCATCTGAAAAGTGTTTTTCAAAAAAATAACGAGCATTTTCAACACTTGCAATATTCTCAAAACTAGCATCTAATGATTGGGCATATGCTACTGATTTTCTTAGAAATAATGTGCAAGTAAAACTGCCATCTGTGTTTGGTAACGCAATGAGCATGAAGCTTTTACGAGGCCAAATATGCAAAGCATGTTTTTCCATTTGCCAAGAACCATTTACACCTGAAGGTATTGTAAATTCCTTGTAGGCATAATTCAGTTTTGTTTCCTGATGTTGAAAGTTTGAATCGTTCTTTAATGAATTCCTTATAGGTGAAAAAGCTCCATCACAAGCAATAACAGTTTTACCTTTTGTAGAAACTATACCTTTTTCGAGTTGTAATTCTTCTTTTTCAAGGTTGTATTCTATACATTGATTTTTAAAATTAATCTGCAATCCATTTTTTTCAGCTTCGTCTAGCAATATGTTATTCAGTATATTTCTTGAAACAGAATAAATGCATTTATTATCTACAGAATAGGGTTGCAGCTGTAAGTTTCCATTTTCATCATGAATCATCCTGCCACGCATAGCGATAGCAAATCGTTTTTTTATAGTTTCATCTAGTCCAAGTAATCCGAGTGTTCGGAAACCACGGTCACTCAATGCAAGATTAATAGATCGTCCGCTTTCATAATGCAATCTTGGATCTGAACGTTTTTCATAAATATTAACTAAATGTTTGTTTTTCATTAGCAACAATGCAACACTTAGTCCAACAGGTCCGGCGCCGTTTATAATGAAATTATGTTTTGGAAGCATAATGTAAAAATAGAAAAAGCCTTTCATTGGAAAATGATTTATTACAGGTTTGGCAAATTGAAAATTTAATCTACTTTTGCAGTCCCAAAATCGGGAGATGGTGCAGTAGCTCAGTTGGTAGAGCAAAGGACTGAAAATCCTTGTGTCGGGGGTTCGATTCCCTCCTACACCACCATTAAAAGTTAGAATGCCTTTTGAGATAATTCTTAAAAGGCATTTTTTTTGCTTTCAATCATTAATTTTAATTTTCGTGTTTTAGTTAAGCACCAAGCTTCTTAACTTGTGCAGACTTCTAAATAACATTCTGATAAAAAGAGCTGCTTTCTTTTTCGTTTTTATTATCTTTTTTTCTTTTTGCTATGCACAAAAGAAAGTGGCACTTGTGCTTAGTGGAGGTGGAGCAAAAGGTATCGCTCATATAGGTGTGTTGAAATACCTAGAAGAAAATAAAATTCCAATTCATTACGTAGTAGGAACTTCAATGGGAGGACTGGTTGGAGGGTATTTTTCTTCTGGATATTCTCCAGCTGAGATGGAAAAAATTGCTCATTCATCCAATTTTCAAAACTGGGCATCGGGAAAAATTAATGATGAATACAATAACTACTATCTAAGAAAAGAAGAGAATGCCTCTTTAGTATCGCTATCTTTTAAAGTGGATACAACCTTGAAACCAACTTTAAAACCTATTTTGGTAGATGATGCACCATTAAATTTGGCCATTTCGACTTACACCGCACGTGCCTCAGCTATCACAAGTAATTTCGACAGTTTGGTGGTACCATTTAGATGTATTGCTGCAGATGTGTTTTCACAAACCAAATTAGTTTTAAAAAGTGGAAATTTAAGTGAAGCACTGCGTGCCACTATGTCTGTTCCACTTGTATTTAAGCCATTCAAATTGGATGGGAAATATGTTTATGATGGTGGTATTTACAACAATTTTCCTGTAGATATAGCCATAGAAGAATTTAAACCCGATTTTGTAATAGGAGTAAATGTATCTGCTAAGACTTTTATGGAATATCCCTTTGATAGCGACGAAACGCACATTTCACGTTCGTTATTATATATGTTATTCGCTAAGTCAGATTCAAGTTTATTGAAAGACAAAGGAGTTTATATTCAACCCAATCTTTCAAATCAATCAACAACTGATTTTGATGACGTAGATAAGATTATTCGGGCTGGGTATGACGAGGCTAAAAGACGACTTTCTCCAATTATGGACCAATTAAAAGACTCAATTGGATTTGTTCAAATGCTAGAAAGGAGAAAAATGTTTACTTCTCAGTCTGAACCAACAAGTTTCTCAAATATTCGAATTACGGGATTAAGAAAGAGACAGGAAAATTTTGTTTTTAACACACTTCGTGAGAGAAGGAAGCCCCTTACAATGGACAATTTTACACTTCGGTATTATCGAATTGTTCAGGATGGGAACTTCAGCATACTATTTCCACTCATCAAGTGGAATGATACAACGCACAAATACGATTTGGAAATGAAAATGGAAAGGGAACGTAGGATGGAATTAGAAATTGGAGGAAATATCGCGACTAGAGCTATTCAGCAACTTTATCTTGGTTATAGTTATAATTTTATCAATCGGCTTTCGTTTCAGGTTTATGGCAATTTTTACACAGGCCGATTTTATCATTCTGCACAAGCTAAAATGCGAATTATTTTTCCTACTGTTAAACAACCTCTGTATTTAGAACCTGAGGTTACTTGGAACCAATGGGATTATATTCGAATGAACGAGATGATTTTAAACGACAATATTCCAACTTATATCAAACAGAATGATTTTAAAGCTGGATTGACTTTAGGAATGCCTTGGCGTTCTAGGACACGTCTATCTACTCAGTTTGCTTATTTTAACAATTCAGACAGATACTTGAATAATTATACATTAAACAATAAAGATACCTTGGATGTGACCAATTCGGAAGGAGTATATCCAGGAATCACCCTTGATAAATATGACTTAGATAGAAAAATGTATCCAACATCAGGAACGGCGTTTTCTATATCTGCTAAATATATATTCTTAAATGAGTCGCATCGCCCTGGCTCTTCCTCGCTGTTTAGTGATAATTATAGTAATTCTCATCTGTGGACTAAGGTTAAATTAAAGTATGAACAATATGTCCCATTAGGTAAAAAATATAGCGTAGGTTATTTATTCGATGGAGTATTTTCAACCCAACCCACTTTCAGGAACTATACTTCAACTTTAATTATGGCTCCTTCGTTTTCTCCAATGCAAGATAGCAAGACTTTGTTTTTGGAAAATTATAGAGGTTTTTACTATATCGCAGGCGGTATAAAGAACATTTACAAGTTCAATCCTAAGTTTCAGTTAAGAGCAGAAGGCTTTTTCTTTCAACGATACAATCATTTCGATATTCTTCCAGACCAAACAGTTGGAACGGTAATTAGGCTTGAGGAAATTCGTTTTTGTGGGAATTTAAACCTTGTTTATTTTACACCTTTCGGCCCAGTTAGTTTAAGTGGTTTGTATCACGACGATCCTAGAAGACCGTTTGGAGTCTTGTTGCATGTAGGCTATGTGCTTTTCAATAATCGTTCTTTAGATTAATTTTATTAGGCTTTTTACATAATATTAAGCCAATTTTAATTCATAACATTAATAAAACTTCCGATTTCTTTGGGGAAACTATGAAAGAAAGCCAATTTTGTAGCCCTTTATCTTAAAATTAGAAATGGCAAGACGCGACAGGTACGTTGATTTGATAGAACAATCATTCTATTTTCCCACAGAAGAGTTTACTGTTATCAATAATGAGCTTTTCTTTCATGGTGTTCCATTGATGAAAATTATTAAGGAATATGGTACTCCATTAAAATTGTCCTATCTGCCTAAGATTTCACACAATATTCAAGATGCAAAAAGGTATTTTAGAAATGCCATGCAAAAGGCCAATTACAAAGGTGATTATACTTATTGTTATTGTACCAAGGCTTCACATTTTGAATTTGTATTAAAAGAGGCATTGAAAAACGATGTTCATATTGAAACTTCGTCTGCTTTCGATTTGCAGATTATCCGTAATTTATACAAGCAAAAACAAGTTGATAAAAAGACCTTTATCCTATGTAATGGATACAAAAGAGAGCTTTATACCAAATATGTGAGCGAACTAGTGAATGACGGTTTTGAAAACGTAGTTCCTATTTTAGATAATATTAAAGAAATAGACGAGTATGATAGATTGATGACCAAACATTGTAATGTGGGTATTCGATTTGCGTCTGATGAAGAGCCAAAGTTTGAGTTTTATACTTCACGTTTAGGGGTTCGACAAAATGACATTGTTCAATTATATAAAGAGAAAATAGAGAATAATCCTAAGTTCAGTTTGAAGATGCTCCACTTCTTCATCAATACTGGCGTGAAAGACACTGCTTATTATTGGGGCGAGTTGACAGATTTTTTAAATACTTATTGTGAGTTAAGAAAAATTTGTCCTACGATAGATTCTATAGATATAGGCGGAGGTTTACCCATCAAAACAAGTCTTGAGTTCAAGTACAACTATCAGTTCATGATAGAGCAGGTTATTGATACTATTAAGGAAGTTTGCACTGAAAACGGAGTACCTGAACCCAATATTTTTTCTGAATTTGGCTCATTTACTGTTGGTGAAAGTGGTGCAGTTCTATATTCGCTTCTTGATCAGAAATTACAAAATGACAAAGAAGTTTGGTATATGATAGACGGCTCTTTTATTACCAATTTGCCTGATATGTGGGGTATTAATCAGAAGTTCATTCTTTTGGCAGTAAATCATTGGGACAAAAAATACAAAAAAGTTCACTTGGGTGGACTAACATGCGACAGTCAAGATTATTATTACACCGATGAACATTCGGCTGATATTTATTTACCCGTTCTTGACGATAATGACCCCAAAAAGCAGTACATAGGTTTTTTTCATACAGGTGCTTATCAAGAATCTTTAGGTGGTTATGGTGGAATTCAACATTGTTTAATTCCAGCGCCTAAACATGTTTTGATTGATCGTGATGAAGATGGTGAAATAGTTACTCGTCTTTTTGCAAAGGAACAAGACAGCGATGGAATGTTAAAGACTTTAGGCTATACAAAATAGTTGAACGTCTTGCTTTATTTCAGAAAAGAGTCAGCAAGTGTTTTAGCATCAATTAAAGCGTTATTCAACTTTGCATTTAAAAGAATAGTATCAAACTGATTTCTAAATTCTCGTTCAGATTTAGCTTTTGCAAGTCGTTGTTGAATCTTTTCTTCAGATTCAGTTGCTCTTTGTCTGAGTCTTTGTTCTAAATCTTCGAAATCTGGTATATCTACATACACGGCTAAAGCTTTTTTACCATATGCTTTTTTTATGTTTAGTCCGCCAATTACATCTACATCAAAAATTACGTCTTTGCCTTCAGACCAAAGACGTTCAATTTCAGATTTTAAAGTTCCATAATAAGTTCCGTTGTACACTTCTTCCCATTCTGCAAACTCTTTATTTGCGATTTTCGATTCAAAATCTACTTTAGTTAGAAAGTAATAATCTTTTCCATTAATTTCTTTTTCACCTCGGGGAAGTCGAGTAGTAGCCGAAATAGAAAAACCTAAAGTGGGTATAGTTTTGAGCAAATGATGTACTAATGTTGTTTTACCTGAACCAGAGGGAGCCGAAAAAATTAAAAGCTTGCCAGGCATAATAAAATAAGGGAAATTAAATTTGTGTAGAGGTGATTTTTTGAAGTATGGTTTCGTCAAGGTTTTTGGGCATTTCTTTACAACAATAAAGTGATTTTAGTTTTTCTCTAATGCATTTTTCAAGTTCATATTTGCTATTTGAAAATTGGCAACATCGGATTTTATCCATTACTATTTTTTGTTGTTCTGGAGTTGCCTCGCCATCTAACATCAGATGCACAGCATCCATAAAAATCTTTCTATCTTCTGCCTCCTTACCTTTGTCGGTGCTGAACCATTTGCCGATAAAATCAAACATATTTTTAACGTTTTATTTTTATAATACCCCAATGTTAATTTTCTACATTGTAGCCAAGTCCTTTTGCATAATCTGCTAACTTTTCCTTTAGCATTTGTCGAGCTCTGTGCAACCTCGACCTAACAGTACCAATAGGAATGTCCAAAATTTTGGCCATCTCTTCATAAGTAAACCCTTCAATATCACAAAGTATAATAGCAAGTCTAAAATCAGCATCAATTGAGTTCAGTGCACGAGTAATTTCATCCCCTATCATGTCTTGCACCGATTCTACGCGCAAGTCAGGTGTAATTACTTCGTCAACATCATCCGAATTATAATAAGCCTCAACTTCTTGGTAATCTACTTTGCCAGGTAGTTTCGCCTTACGTCTATATTCGTTAATGAAACTGTTCTTCAGAATCCTAAACAACCATGCTTTTGAATTCGTTCCTTCTTCGAAAGTGTTGAAAAATCGAAATGCCTTCATGTAGGCATCTTGTACTAGGTCGTTTGCATCGTCCTCATCTAATGTAAGACGAAAAGCAAAATTGTACAAGGATTTCAAATAGGGCATGAACTCCTTGACAAACTTGGCGTTTTTTTCAGATTCGGTATGTGAAACGGTTTGTTTCAATTTTATAGAAAGTTGAAGTAAAGATTATACTATTTTGTTAAATGGTAAAATTGAAATTGAATAAAAGAAAATTAAGCGCTTCTTTAGCTACTACATTCAAACCATTATAGTCGCTAATTGACATTAATCAGCGAGATTTGCAAGTTGAATTGAAATAAATGAAAAGATTAAAGCTTCTAATAAAGGATAAAAT
>Ga0114969_10005324_pt1 | contig 10095 bp, 5 predicted proteins | sample M_130807_MF_Meta_FD_87316 | JGI IMG/M metagenome (GOLD analysis project Ga0114969, IMG submission 87316) | Freshwater microbial communities from Lake Montjoie, Canada to study carbon cycling - M_130807_MF_MetaG | ecosystem: Environmental > Aquatic > Freshwater > Lake | place: Lake Montjoie...
CATCCGATGGCCTTGCCACCGCACTCCACGGCGCTTCGCGCGGGGGACGCCCACCCGTTCCCCTACGCCAAGAGCGCGGGCACCAACTCGCCGTGGATGTCGGTCAGTCGATAGTCCCGGCCCTCGAACCGATAGGTCAGGCGCTTGTGCTCGATGCCCAGCAGATGCAGCAGGGTGGCGTGCAGGTCGTGCACGTTCACCGGGTCGGCCACGATGTTGTATCCGAAGTCGTCGGTCGCGCCGTGCACCAAGCCGGGCTTGATCCCGCCGCCGGCAAACCACATCGAGTAGCAGCGCGGATGGTGGTCGCGTCCAAAGTTCGTCGCGGAGATCCCGCCCTGGCTGTAGGCGGTCCGGCCGAACTCGCCGCCCCAGATCACCAGCGTGTCCTCCAGCAAACCGCGCTGCTTGAGATCGCGTATCAACGCCGCGCTCGGGCGGTCGGTCTGTTTCGTCTGGTTCTTGATGCCGTCCGGCAGTCCGCCGTGATGGTCCCAATCGCGGTGGCACAACTGGATGAACCGCACGCCGCGCTCCGCCAGACGGCGCGCGAGCAGGCAGTTGTTCGCGAACGACGCCTTGCCCGGTTCCGCGCCGTACGCCTCCAGCACTTCCTTCGGTTCCTTCGCGATGTCCATCAACTCGGGCACGGACGTCTGCATCCGGAACGCGAGCTCGTAGTTGTCGATGTGGGTCGCGATGTCGGGGTCGCCGAGGATCCCGAGTTGGCGGCGGTTCAACACCTGCATGGCGTCGATCAGGGCGCGGCGCCGTTTGGCGTCCACGCCCGGGGGATCGGTGACGTAGAGCACCGGATCGCCCTGGCTGCGGAACTGGACCCCCTGGTAATTGCCGGGAAGGAAGCCGTTGCCCCAGTAGCGGGCCTGGAGCGGTTGTCCGCCGCCGCCGCTGGTGAGCACCACGTACGCCGGCAGGTTTTCGTTTTCCGAGCCCAGGCCGTAGGCCGCCCACGCCCCCATGGTGGGGCGACCCGGCTGCTGGTGGCCGGTCGCGAAGAACGTCACCGCGGGATCGTGGTTGATGGGTTCGGTGAACATCGAGCGCACCAGCGCGATCTCGTCGGCGATCCCGCCGATGTGCGGCAGCATCTCGCTCATTTCCACGCCGTTCTTCCCGTACCGCTTGAACGGGAAAGCCGCGCCCACGCAGAGCAACTGCTTCTGCCCGGCGGTCATGCCGGTGATGCGCTGGCCCATGCGGACGCTCGGCGGCAGCTCGGTGTTGGTGAGTTCCTTCAGGCGCGGTTTGGGATCGAACAGGTCGAGGTGCGAGGGCGCGCCCGACTGGAACAGGTAGATCACGCGCTTGGCCTTGGCCGCGTGGTGCAGGGTGCCGAGGGCACCGCGGGCCGGGTGCGGGGCGGCGGCGGCGGCCGCGCGGGCCGCGGGATTCAACAGCGTCGCCAGCGCGATCGCGCCGAGCCCGGTGGTGCTGCGCGTCAGGAACGCCCGGCGCGTCTCGATCCGTTGGATTTCGTCTTGGAAGGACATGGGCGTCAGCGGATGATGGTTTCGTTGAGGTTGAGCAGCACGTTGGCCACCGCGGTCAGCGCGGCCAATTCGTCCGCCGGGATGTCTTTCGGCGCCGGCGATTCGCCGATCTTGAGCAGCGCCTCCGCCGCCTTGGGATCGGCCCGGAACCCGGCCAACTGCTCGTCGTGGGTCCGGCGCAGCGCGGCGATTTCCTCGGGCACCGGCATGCGGCCGAGGGTGTGGCGGAACGCGCGGACGAGGCGTTTCGCCGGGTCGCGGGGCTCCTCCTTCCAAGCGCGTTGGGCAAGGGCGCGCGCGGCCTCGACGTACACCGGATCGTTCATCAGCACGAGCGATTGCAGGGGCGTCTGGGTGCGTTGGCGCAGGAAGGTGCAGACCTCGCGGTTCGGGGCGTCGAAGGTGGCGAACGACGGGTAATGGGCCGAGCGCCGCCAGAAGACGTACATGCCGCGCCGGTAGAGTTTCTCGCCGTGGTCCTGGTCGTAGCGCGCGTCGGTGCCGTCCCAGATGCCGGACGGTTGGTAGGGTTTCACGCTGGGACCGCCGATGCCGCGGTCGAGCAGGCCCGCGACGGCGAGGGCGTTGTCGCGGATGAATTCCGCGTCCAACCGCAGCCGCGGCCCGCGCGAGAGCAACCGGTTGTACCGATCGCGCTCGAGTTTCGCGGGCGTCACCGCGGCGGACTGCCGATAGGTGGCCGAGGTCACGATGGCCCGCACCAATTCGCGGGTGTTCCACGGGGTGACGTCGCGGTGCGTCCCGCGGGTCCCGGAGATCCGGCCGCCGTCGCGGAACTGCACGGCCAGCCAATCGATCAGTTCGGGATGGCTCGGCCATTCGCCCTGCGCCCCAAAATCGTTGATCGTCTTGACGAAGCCATTCCCGAAAAACATCGCCCAGTACCGGTTCACGGTGACGCGGGCCATCAGCGGGTGGTTCTTGGCCACCAGCCAGCGCGCCAGACCCAGGCGGTTGGGCGCCTCGCCCGACGGCAACGGCGGCAGGAAGGCCGGGACGCCCGCCGTCACTTTCTCCCCCTTGTTCCGGAAATCGCCCCGTACCAGGACGAACGTGTCCCGCGGCGGATCCATCTCCTCCATCACCAGCGTGGTGGGAATGCCGCCGTACGAAGCGTCCTTGGCCTGTCTGGCCTTGGCGAGGGCGACCTGGGCACGGAGGTATTCGGTGGCGAAGACCTCCTTGTAGACGCGGTCGAGGCCTTCCTGTTCTTCCGGCGTGCGCTTGCCGCCGGTCTTGCCGATCACCGGGCGCCACGCGTGGTGCAGGTCCGCGCGCACGTCGTCCTCGCCCAGCGCGCGTTTCCAGAAACGCACGTCCCCGACCATTCCCTTGAACTGGGCCTCGCCCGACCGCGCGCCGATGCGCAGCGGTTCCGCCGTGGCGAGGGTTCCCGCCAAAGCGTCGCGTTCGGTCTCGAGATCGCGGGCGCGGCCGTCGACGTACACCCGGAGCCCCGCCGCCTTGCCGGTGCCGTCGTGCGTCGCCACCACGCGGATCCAGCGGTCGGCCGGAAACTGTTCCTTGGTCTTCACCTTCAGCGCCCGGTCCGGCCAGGCGTCGACGAGATGCACCTGCAGCCGGCGGTCGGTCACGAGGAGGTCGAACCCACGGTATCCGGGGGCTTTTTCCATGCGGCTCAACACCGCGCCGTCCGCCTGGATCTTCACCCACGCCGCGTAGGAGAAGGCATTGGTGCGGTCGATCGCGACGGCGGGGCCGAGATCGAGCCAGCCGTTGCCGGCGAGTTTCAACGCGCGGCCCGGCAAGGCGTCGGTCCACTCGGGTTTGCCCTCGCCCGACCCGGTGCCCTCGCCCTCGCGGACGACGCGCACCAGGTCGTTGGTCGCTGCCGGCGCGGGCGCGTGGCCGTTGGTCTCGCGTTCCCATTTCTCCTGGGACTCGCCGAGTTCGCCCTGGCGATCGTTGACCGTCTTCTCGGCGTCCTTCAGGCGGAAGTCCATCTCGACGAACTTGCGCGCCTGTTCCGGCGTCGGCACCGGCAGGCGGGGCGGCGGATTGTCGGAACGGATGCGGTCGAGCCCTTTCTCCGGGACATTGTGGAAGAAGGCGTAGAACCGATAGAACTCGCGCGATGCCAGCGGGTCGTACTTGTGGTCGTGGCATTCGGCGCAACCGACGGTCATGCCGAGCCACACCGCCCCGAGGGTGTTCACGCGGTCCACGATGTACTTGTTGAGGTACTCGTCGGGGTCCGCGCCGCCCTCGTCGTTGGTCATGTTGCCGCGGACGAATCCGGTGGCGACGCGTTGTTCGGGGGTGGCGCCGGGCAAGAGATCGCCCGCCAACTGTTCCACCGTGAACTGGTCGTAGGGTTTGTTTTTGTTGAAGGCGTCGATCACCCAGTCGCGCCACAGCCACAGGAAACGGACACCGTCGAAATGGTAGCCGCTGGTGTCGGCGTAGCGCGCGAGATCGAGCCAGTTCGCCGCCATGCGCTCGCCGTACTGCGGCGCGGCGAGGAGCCGGTCCACCAGCTTCTCGTAGGCGTCCGAGGACCGGTCGGCGAGGAAGGCGTCGACTTCCTCGATCGTCGGCGGCAGGCCCGTGAGGTCGAGGGTCGCGCGGCGGACGAGGGTGGCCTTGTCGGCCTCGGGCGCGGGCGCGATGCCTTCCTTCTCAAGCCGGGCGAGGACGAACCGATCGAGGTCGTTCCTGGGCCAGCGCGCGTCGCGCACCGTCGGCAACGGCGGGCGATCGGGGGCGACAAAGCTCCAGTGCTGTTTCCAGGGCGCGCCTTGGGCGACCCATTGTTTCAGGAGCCGGATCTGTTCGGCGGACAGCGGTTTTCCGCCCTTGGGCGGCGGCATGATCTCGTCGGGGTCCTTGGACAGGACGCGCTCGACGAGCGTGCCCTCGCCCGGCTTGGCGGCGACGAGCGCGTGTTTGCCGGATTTCAGTTCGCGGAAAGCGTCCTCCTGCCGATCGAGGCGGAGGCCGCCCTTGCGTTTGCCCTCGTCGGGGCCGTGGCAGGCGTAGCAGTGGTCGGAAAGAATCGGGCGGATATCGCGGTTGAAATCGACCGGGGGCGGCGTGGGGGCGGGCGCGGCCCCGAGGCCGGTCCGCGCGATCACGGCCCAGACGCAGGCGACGCCCGCGAGAAAACGCGGGACGACGGCTGCAAACGACGACGGGAAACGCATGACCCGGACAACATGGCACCCAACCAAAGTCACTTCAACGGCCGGTTGCGGGACATCCGGCCTCGGCGGGCCCCCGCGCGAAGCGCCATCGGAGTGCGGGGGGTAGGAGCGTCAGCGACGCCCACGCCGCTGTGCGACCAGACCCACCGTCCATCTCGGCCGCATCCGGTTTCACTGCGGTGTCGCGGCCTTCCGAAGGCCTTGCCACCGCACCGAAGGCGCATGCCTACTCGCCGTCGTCCTCGCGGATACGGAGATAGGCCTTGGTGCCGGTCTTCGCGCGGTGGCGGTTCTTCATGTGTTGGTGCCGCCGCTTGCGCGCCGCGACGGCCGCCAGTTCCGCCTGCAGTTTCAGGTAACTCTCGTGCCGTTCCTTCGACAACACCCCGGCCTCGACCGCCGTCCGCACCGCGCACGGCGACTCCGTCCGGTGCCCGCAATCGCGGAACCGACAGCCCGAAGCCAACGCCGCGATGTCCGGAAACGCCTCGTCGAGTCCCGCATCCGCCAGCCACAGGTGGAACTCGCGCACGCCCGGGGTGTCGATCACCAGGCCGCCGCCGGGCAACAGGATCAACTCGCGCGCCGTCGTCGCATGCCGGCCCTTCGAATCGGCCTCGCGCACCGGGATCGTGGCCTGGATGCGTTCGCCGTAGAGACGATTGACCAAACTCGACTTGCCGACGCCCGAGGTGCCGATGAACACGACGGTCTCGCCCGGCCGGACCAAGGCGCGCAGCCGGGGCAACGCGCGTCCCGTGCGGGCACTGGTGGCCACCACGGGCGCGTCGCCCGCGGCGGCGGTCGCCTCGGCGAGGCGTGCCTCGAGGTCGTCGCAGAGATCGGACTTGTTGAGCACGACCACGGGACGCGTCCCACCCTCGTGGGCCATGACGAGGAACCGCTCGAGCCGGCGGAGATTCAGGGGTTCGCCGAGGGCCTGGACCAGGAAGGCCACGTCGATGTTGGCCGCCAACACCTGGCCCGCGGACTCGCGCCCGGTGACTTTGCGGGCCAGTTGGGAACGCCGGGGCAGCACGGCGTTGATCCCGCCGACCCCGGCATCGACCGGCGCCGTGCAGGCGACCCAATCGCCGACCTTGGGGAGGTCCGCGATGGATTTGCGGCGGTGGAGCAGGTTGCCGTCGATCTGGGCGAGGAAGGGGCCGGTGGCGGCGACGACGGTGAAGTAGTGTTTCTCCTCGTTGACGACCCGGGCGGGGATCTTGCCGGACGCGCGGTGAGCCGCGAAAGCCGCGTCCCAAGCGTCGTCCCAGCCGAGTAGTTGGAGGTCCATGCGTGCGTCGAGAACCCCGCCACCCTACGCCCCGCGGTCACCAGGGGCCAGCCTGCATCGGCAAACAAGAGATGCCGTGCCCCCGTTTCCGGGAACACGGCATCAGAACGTCGGTCGGCGCGTGACCAGGGCTGGCCGGGTCAGGGAATGAAGGGGGAGAGCACCGCAGTGGGGATGATCTCGCTGGGGGCCGAGTTTGCCTGGCCGGGACGCGCCCAACCGACGGAAAGGTTGTCGGTACCGGTGCCTTCCTTCTGGAGGACTTCCAGGTAGTAGAGCTGGCCGGCAACGAGGGAGATGGTGGCCGACTTCTGGGACGCGTACTTGGTCCACTGGCGGAAGCCGGTGAAGGCCGTGTTGTTGGCGATACGGGTCTTGGTCGCCGGATCGGCCGAGGTCGAAAGCCAGAGTTCGGAGGATTCGTCGGCCGCGATCCAGAAGCGGTAGGAACCCGTGGCCGGAGCCCGGAGGTAGCCGCGAAGGCGGGTGCCGTAATTGTCCGCCCAGTTCTGCGGGGCTTCGGCGGTCGGAAGAATGGCGACGAGGTTGGGCACAAGGCCGGTGGGTATCTGGCTCACGGCGGTTCCCGCGACCCCCGTCCACACCTCGCGTCGGATGCCGCGTTGCGTCACCTCGAGCCAGTTGACGTTCACGTCGCCGGCCGCGCATTGGACGCGGAGGATCTGCGGCCCGGCGACCAGGTTCACGTCGACTTCGACGACGGTATACTTCGTCGCGGACCCGGTGCTGGGAACCGGGAGGTTCGAGGCGAGGGCGACGAGCGAGTTGTTGGAGGGACCCACCAGCACGTTCAGCGTCCCGTTCCCGCTCGCCGCGCGGGCCGCGCGGAAGCGCAGGACGTAGCTGCCGGAGGTCGCGACGTTGACGGAATAACCAAGCCACTCGCGCGACGACAGCGTGACCGCCGTCCCGCCCGTGCCGTCGCTGTTCGCGACGATGTCGACGTTGTCCGCGCGGTAGGCCCCGCCGGCATTGCCCACCGTCGTGTCGAAATACCCGACCCGTTGGCCGCCGTTGTCGTAATCCTCGGCCTGAACCCGGCCCGGAAGCGACCGCGCTACCCCGCCGAAGGGCGTGGGCGCGGGAATCGGCAACGGCGTCAAACGCGCCACGAACGCTTCCTCGTTGAAAGTGGCGGCCACCGTTCCCGATCCCACGATGACGCTGCCGTCCGGCGAGATCGCCGTCGCCTCGTCCAGGCTGGCCCAATAGGAAAGATCGACGCCCTGTGCCGCGAGAACGTCCGCGAGGCGCTGCCAACCGGTCGCCGACGTCCACACCGTGGCCGTCGTCCAGGAGGGCGTGTCCGAACCGTAGCCCACCAGCGTGAAACCATCGGCCGTCGTGGAAAGCGCCACCGAATTGAAATCCCCGCCGGCGATGTCGCCGAGCAGCGTGGCCCCGGAACCCTCGACCCACCGCACCGCCTCCGCGTTGTTGCCGCCGGGATGCACCACCTCGCCGACGATCACCGTGCCGTCGTCGGAAATCCCGTAGCCGGCCACGCCGACATCCGCCGGGAAGCCGGCGACCGCGGTCGGTGCGGTGCCCGACCAACGGGTCAGCTTCAACCCCGATGCACCGCCCACCCACGCCCCGTCCCGCGTGATCGCACCCGGCCGGCCAAACGATTCTCCCGCCAACACGCCCAGGGGCACGAGGCCGGTCGGCGTCCAGGAGAACGGCGTCGAATCCTCGAATCCGACGATCGTCCCGCCGTTGCCCGAGATCGCGGTCGCGGTGGACGTCCCGCCCACGAACAGATGGCCGATCGATTGCAGTCCACCGGCCGCGGACCAGCGATAGGAGTCGGTGCCAGACCAACCGGCGGCCAACGAACCGTCGCGGGACAGCGCGGCGGCGACGTTGTCGGTGGCGCCGTTCAACGCGCCCAGATCCACGATCCCCGTGGCGGGGGTCCAGCGGAAGGCGCGGCGGCTGCCATCAAGGATGAAGGACGCGCCGGAAACGGTCTGGCCGTCGGCCGAAACCGCGAGGGCGCGGCTCCAGTAGCCGTCGACGAAATCGCCGAGACTCGTGATCGAGCCCGCTTGGAGCGGGTGGAGCAACGCGCCGGCCGAGAGGACGACGGCCAACGCCGCGATGCGCGGACGATGCTGGATGGGGGAATTCATGCGTGTGGGGGGATGTGCCGGGTGATTCCCATCCGGATTCCGGTCGCGCCGAAGCCTCGACGGGACAAACGGGCGATCCGATCCGCGGACTGGAACCTCCTGGCAACCATGACTGGTTACCAAGTCTTCTGGGATTCCCCGGAAAGCTGTTGCAGGGAATTCCCCTACGTTCGACCGGGGTGTTCCCGTTCGTCCCATCCGACCCGCTTTGCCGGACCGGATTGCAAGCCGACGGGCGAGGGTCTCCGGGCGGCATCGGGTTTTGCGGAGCCCCGTGCCGCGGTCTTCGGCGGTTTCCCATCCTGTTCATCCTGTCCGAAGACCGAAGTCGCCCCTATCGTCGCCGCGCATGACGGACGCCGAACGATCCGATTCGATCCGGACGGCGATGCCGTCCGGCGGTCTTTTCGCGGGACAAACCTGGCGGGTATCGCCGCGCCCCCTCGCGCTGCCGGCCGCCTTCATCGGGGAACTCGAGTTCCTCGGCCGGGTGCTGCTGCAGTTCTACCGCGCCACCTCGCTGCTCTACCGGCGCAGCCTCGAGGGCAAGGCTCCCGAATGGGTCGCCGCCTTGCTGGACCAAGGCAAACCCGCCGGGTTGATCGCATGGCAACGCGACGCGGCCTATCGCAACGAGGTGCCCCGCGTCATCCGGCCCGACGTCCTGCTCACCGACGGCGGCTTCGTGATTTCCGAACTCGACTCCGTCCCGGGCGGCATCGGCGCGACCGATTGGCTCAACGCGACGTACGCGGCCCTTGGCGATCCGGTGGTGGGCGGGGCCGACGGGATGCGGGACGGTTTCGCGGGAATTTTCGGCGACGCGGCGAACGTTCACCTCGTGGTGTCCGAGGAAGCGGCGGCGTACCGGCCCGAGATGGAATGGATGGCATCGAGGTTGGGCGGTCGCTTCGCGGTGCGGGACGGCACCCACGCGGCATTCGCCGACGGGGACGCGGTGTATCGGTTCTTCGAATTGTTCGACGTGGCCAACGTGCCGGCGGCGCGAGCGATCTTCGACGCGGGTGCGGCGAAGCGGGTGCGGGTGACGCCGCCGCCGCGGCCGATTTTCGAGGAAAAACTGCTGCTGGCATTGGCCGGCAACCGGAACCTGCGCGCATTCTGGCGCCAGGAACTCGGCGAGGGATTCCTCCAGCGATTGCTCAAGGTGCTGCCGCAAAGTTGGGTGGTGGATCCGCAACCCTTGCCCCCGCACGCCGCGTATCCGGGCCTCGATCTCACCGACTGGCGCCAACTGAAGGCACTCTCGCAACGCGAACGCGACCTGATCCTGAAGATCTCCGGCTTCTCGCCCAACGCCTGGGGCGCGCGCGGCGTGCATCTGGGCAGCGACCTGAGCGCGGAGGAATGGAGCGTGGCGGTGGACGCCGCCCTCGCCGCGTGGCCGGACTCGCCCCACGTGCTGCAGCGCTACCACAAACCGCGCGTCGTGCCCGCATCGTGGTTCGATTTCGACGCGCGGCAAACCGTCCCGATGCCGGGACGGGTGCGGCTGTGCCCGTATTATTTCGTGGTGGGCGACGGTGCCCAGGCCCGGCCGCGGCTTGGCGGCGTGCTGGCGACGATTTGTCCCGCGGACAAGAAGATCATCCACGGCATGACCGACGCGATCCTGGCGCCGGTGATGGCGGAGCCGACTCCGTAGGGGGGAATCTCCGGGCACGGACCCGCACCCGGTGCTTTCGGACTGCGGTGGCAAGGCCTTCGGAAGGCCGCGACACCGCTATCGAAACCGGGAGCGGCCGGGATGGACGATGGGCCCGGTCGCATTGCGGCGTGGGCGTCGCTGACGCTCCTTCCCGCCGCACTTGTATCTTCCGTTTTGCCGCTTGTGTCCGGCTGTTGGGCCGGACAGAGGAGGTGCCGCTACGGGCCTGCAGGCCCGTAGCGGCGGTGTGGCCGGGAGCGTCCGCACTCTGTGTGCC
>Ga0114969_10005325_pt1 | contig 10094 bp, 9 predicted proteins | sample M_130807_MF_Meta_FD_87316 | JGI IMG/M metagenome (GOLD analysis project Ga0114969, IMG submission 87316) | Freshwater microbial communities from Lake Montjoie, Canada to study carbon cycling - M_130807_MF_MetaG | ecosystem: Environmental > Aquatic > Freshwater > Lake | place: Lake Montjoie...
GTGAAGGACCGCCGGCAAGGCGAGCGCCGCAACTTCCGAGATGCCGCCCGACCGGGCGCGGCGGACGGCCGGGGACTCCCCGCCGCGACTCAAGTGGTGCCCGCGAGGCCGAGCGGCCGCAGGTCGACGCGCGGCGCGCCCCGCGCGATGCGGGCGGCAAGCGCGCGCAACCGCGGCGAGGGAGCGCGGGGGTCGGACGTCCGCGGCGCGGGCAGCATTGCCGCGAGCAGGGCCGACTGCGCCGGGTCGAGAGACCGGGCCGACACCCCGAACCAGCGCCGCGCGGCGGCCTCGACCCCGTAGACCGCGTCACCCCACTCGGCGACGTCGAGATAGACCTCGAGGATCCGACGCTTGCCCCAGGCGAGTTCGATGAGCGAGGTGAACCACACTTCCAGGCCTTTGCGAAGCCAGGTGCGCCCCGGCCACAGGAACACGTTGCGCGCGCACTGCATGGTGATCGTGCTGGCACCGCGCAGGTGCTTGCCGGCGTGGCGCTCGTTCCACTCGCTCGCCCGCCGGACCGCCGCCAGGTCGATCCCGTGATGGTGCAGGAAGCGCGCGTCCTCCGCCGCGATCACCGCGCGCAGCATCGCCGGCGAGACGCGATCGAGCGCCACCGGGCGGGCCTCGATCCCGGTCGGCAGGCCCTCGGCGCGCCTGTCCAGGGCGCGCAGCACCATGAGCGGCGTGAACGGCGGGTCGACGAAGCGGAACAGCACCGTGAGCGCGATCGAGAAAGCGGCCAGCGCCGCCGCGACCCGGGCGGTCCGGCGCAGGATGCGCTTGGCCGCGTTCGATCCAGCCGGGGAATCCTGCGGAAGCGGGGTCTGCGCGCCCACCCCGCTCAGGGGCAGCCGCCGATTGCGAAGATCCGGCCCTGGCGGGTCGCCGCGTACAGCACGGCACGGCCGAGCACCGGACCCGACTGGAACTCGTCTACCGTGTCCACCGACCACATTTCGGTGCCGTCGGGACGCAATCCGTGGATCGACCGCGAGCCGACGTAGTAGACGTTGCCGTCGCCGTCGACGACCGGCGGACGGTTGCGCATCTGCGACTTGTCGACGGCGCGTCGCCAGACCTGCGTGCCGGTCGCGAGGTCGACCGAGTAGAGCGCGCCGTTGAAGCTCTTGGCCGACCCGAAGTAGAGGCGGCCGTGCACCGGGTCGATGGCCGGCGGCGAGGTCAGCGTCTCGCCCCGCTTCGGCGCGAAGAACAGGCTCACGCTGGCGCTCTCGGCGCCGGTCACGGGATCGACGATCGGGTCGATCGCGAAGACGCCCGTGTCGCCGCCGAAGAAGATGCGCCCGGTCGACGGGTTCACGACCGGCGAGTAGTTGGGGCCGCGGAGCCCGTTGCGGCGGTCCTCGAGCCGGACGCGCCACTTCTCCTCCCCGGTGCTCGCGTCGTAGGCGATCAGGTCGCGCCCGCCCGCCGACGAGTAGAGCCGGGTGCCGGTCGGGTCGAGCGCCGGCGAGACGTTCTTGATGCCGTCGCCGACGGGGTTGTGGCACCACTTCAGGTGGCGCTCGGGCCCCGGGCACATCGCCATGATCGTCCCCGCGCTGAGCGAGTCGGAGCCCATGTAGACCAGACCCTCGGGGCTGATGACCGCCGAGGTCGAGATGTCGCCGTCGGAGCAGACCTTCTGGCGCCACATCACCATGGGCGGGACGCCCGGGGTGGTCGGCGGCAAGGTCATCGCCCACATGTCGTTGTCGCGGGTGCCCTGGTAGAGCGAGTCGCCGTTACCGAGCGCCGGAGAGGAGCGGTCCGGCAACTTGCCGCGGTTGTCGGTCGCGCACCAGAGCAGGCTGCCGTCGCGCGGCGCGAAGGCGCAGACCGGGTACTTGGCGCTCGCGACGTAGAGGACGCCGTCGGTCTGACCGGGCAGCGCCGCGCCGATCGCGGGCTGGCTCAGCACCGGCCCGCGGACCTTGGTCTCCCAGAGCACGCGGCCGCAGGTCGGACCGCGCAGTGCCGACATGCCGGTGTGCTGCGGATCGTGCTGGAAGTTCGGCCACTCCGAGTCCGCCGGTCCGGTCGCACCGGCGAAGGCCGGGCAGGTACCGTCGGCCTCCGCGCAGACGTCGGCTGCGAGCGCATCGGGACAGCGGACCTCGGCGCGCGCCGGGGCCGCGGTGAGAAGGCAGATCGAGAGGGCGACGGCCGTCGCCGACCGTGCCCTCGATGGACGTGAAGCGGGCGGGTTCTCGGGAAGCTGGTGCATGGTCGGGGGTGTACCTGTCGGTTCGAGGCGAGCGGACGGCTGCTTGTCAGCAGCCGCCGATCGCGTAGATCTTCCCGTTGCGGTTGCCGACGTAGAGGCGGCCGTTGCCGATGACCGGCGAACTCGTGAAGCCCGACGCGTCGAACTTGCGCCAGCGCTCGACGCCGTCCTTGGTCCACGATACGAGGTCGCGGCCGGCGGCGACGTACACGTTGCCAGCGCCGTCGACGACCGGCGGTGTATTGCGCATGGTCGTGCGGCCAAGCGAGGCCGTCCACTTCAGGTTGCCAGCGAAGTCGATCGCGTAGAGGTTGCCGCGGTTGCGGTTCGAGCTGCCGATGTAGATGCGGTCGTTGGCGAGATCGATCGCCGCCGGCGAGGCCATCACCTCGCGATTGCGCTCCTGGGTGTTGAACAGCAGCTGCCAGGTGGGGTTCCCGCCCGGCGCGACCGGCGGATCGACCGCCCAGAGCCCTTCGTCGAAGCCCAGGTAGATGCGGCCCGTGCTCGGGTTCACGACCGGCGTGAAGTTCCACAGCCGGGCGCCGTTGCGGGCGTTCTCGACCCGCGCCGCCCATTTCGGCGTGCCGACCTTCGCGTCGAAGGCGCGCAGCTCGATGCCGTTGAGCGTGAAGTAGACGGTGTCCTGGGCGAGGTCGAGCGCGGGCGACTCGGTCTTGATGCCGCCACCCACCGGGTTGATACACCAGCGGATCTGGCCCGAGGTCCCGGGGCACATCGCAAGGATCGTGCCCGCACTCAGGGAATCGGACCCGGCGTAGACCGTACCGTCGTCGGCGATATTCGGCGGCGTCGAGACGTCGCCGTCAGTGCAGACCTTCTGGCGCCAGGCGACGCTCGCGGTCGAGACCGCGGGATTCGAGCCGATCGCCCACAGGTCGTTGTCGCGCGTGCCGACGTAGAGAAGACCGTCGTTGCCGACCGCCGGCGAGGAGTGGTCGGGCAGCTTCCCGGTGTCGGGGGTGTCGCACCAATACGGATTTCCGTTGGCCGGGTTCAGTGCGCAGATCGGGTACTTGAAGCTGCCGATGTAGACGACGCCGTCGGTGCCGCCGCTCGGCGGCGGCAGGCCGATCGACGGGGCCGCGTACATCGGCCCCTTGAGCTTGCGGGTCCAGAGTTCGTTGGAACAGGACGGGCCGATCTTGCCGGTGCGCCCGGTGTGCTGCTGGTCGTGCTGGAAGACCGGCCACTCCGACGCGGCCGGGCCGGTCGAGCCCGGGACCGACGGACAGACCGGGTTCTGCCCGAAGCAGGGATCGAGTTGTTCCTCGATCGAGCAACGCCGCGCCGCCGCGTCGCGGGGCGCCCCGAGAGCGACCAGCGCGAGGGAGGCGAAGAAGAGCAGGCTTCGGGTCGGTGCGCGGTGGCGCAACCGTGGTGTGATTCGGGCCTGGAAGGTGTTCTGCATGAGACTCGCTTCCTTGGTTGGGATCTTTCCTGGACGACGGCCCGGCCGGAGGTGCGCCGGGGCGGAGTCGGCCGGCCGAAGCGGGCGTGGCCCGCAGGGGGTGGACCCAGAGGATGCCGCGCGGGCCACTGCCGGGCAAGCCCGAATCGCCTCGGCGAAGCCGACTCGCCGGTCAGGCGCCGACTGTACCTCGGTCAGGCGCCGGCCGCGATCTCGACGGGGAGCCCGGGCGGTGGCAAAACCGACCGATGCGAGACGAAAACACCCCCGTCCTGATCGGAGCCGGCCAGATCATCCAGCGCGACATCGACCCGGCCGAAGCCCTCGAACCGCTCGACCTGATGGCGGAGGCCGCCCGCCGGGCCGCCGCCGACGCGGGCCTCGCGCCTGAGGCGCTCGCCGGGCTCGACCGGGTCGCCGTCGTGAACCTCTTCAGCTGGCGCTACGGCAACGCGCCGCGCGCGCTCGCCGGACGGCTCGGCGCCGCGCCGCGCGACGAGATCTACACGACGATCGGCGGCAACACGCCGCAGGCGCTGGTGAACCGCACCGCCGCCGACGTCGCGGCCGGCCGCACCTCGCTGGCGCTCGTCGCCGGCGCCGAAGCGATGGCGACGCTGCGCCGGGCACGCAAGGCAAAGGTGCGCCTCGCCTGGTCGGCCGAGACCCCGGGCGAGCCCGCGAGCTTCGGCGAGGGCCGCGACGGCACGAGCGCGACCGAGACCGATCACGGGCTGTTCCTGCCGGTCCAGGTGTACCCGCTCTTCGAGAACGCGATCCGCGCGCGGCGCGCGCGCTCCATCCCCGAGCACCAGGCGCACCTCGGACGGCTGTGCAGCCGGCTCTCGGAGGTCGCGGCCGGCAACGAGTACGCCTGGTTCCGCGAGCGTCGCTCGCCCGAGGCGATCGCGACGCCGGGGCCGGACAATCGCACGATCGCGTTTCCGTACACGAAGCTCATGAACTCGATCCTCGACGTCGACCAGGGCTCGGCGGTGCTCGTCGCCTCGGCGCGGCGCGCGCGCGAACTCGGCGTCGACCCGAAGCGCTTCATCTACCTGCACGGCTCCGCCGACACGCACGACCTGTGGTACCTCGCCGATCGCGTGAACTACTGGAATTCCCCCGCGATCCGCGCGGCCGGCCGGCGTGCTCTCGAGCGCGCCGGTTGCGGCATCGCCGACATTGACCTGCTCGACCTCTACAGCTGCTTCCCCTGCGCCGTCGAGATCGCCTGCGAGGCGCTCGGGATCGCCGACGACGACCCGCGGCCGCTCACGGTCACCGGCGGCCTCGCCTGCTTCGGCGGCCCGGGCAACGCGTACTCGCTGAACGCGATCGCGCAGATGATGGAGCGCCTGCGCGCCGCACCGGGCAAGCGTGGCCTCGTCACCGCGCTCGGCTGGTACGTCACCAAGCACTCGGTCGGCGTGTACGGGACCGAGCCGCCCGCGCGGGTCGACGCCTTCGGACAGGGCAGCGACCCCGAAGCGGACCGCGCGCTCCAGGCGACGATCGACGCCGAGGCGCATCCTGCGCTCGCGACCGAGCCGTCGGGCCCGGCGACGATCGAGACCTGCACGGTCGCCTACGACCGCGACGGCGCGCCGATGCGCGGCATCGTGATCGGGCGGCTCGACGACGGGCGACGCTTCCTCGCGAACACCCCGGGCGACCGCGCGCTGCTCGAGGGACTGGTGTCGGCCGAGCCGGTCGGCGTGCGGGGCCGCGTCGTGCCGGGTACGGTAAACGCCTTCACGCCGGCCTGAGCCGGCGGCGAGGATCGAGGCCCCCTTGGAAGCGACGGAGACACCGACGACGGGCGCCGGGCAGGGGCGCGCGGCAAGCGCCGCGCCCGAGGACGCACCCCGCGCCGAGATCCCCCGCACCGGCTGGCTCGAATCGCTGCAACTCGCGCTCGAGTACCGCCACCGCACGCTCGAGCTGCTGCGCGGCATCTCCGCGAAGTACGGTCGCGCGGCGCTGCAGCACACCGGCATCGGCCCCTCGCTGGTCTCGCTCTTCGGCCCCGAGGCGAACCGCTTCGTCCTGCTCGACGTCGAGCGACAGCTCTCGGCGAAGGGCGCCTGGGACTGGATCATGGGCCGGATCTTCCCCAACGGCCTGCTGCTGCGCGACGGCGCCGACCACCGCCAGCACCGCCGCATCATGCAGTCGGCGTTCCACCAAGGTGCACTGCGCGAGTATGTGGCGCGCATGACGCCGCAGATCGACGCGGTGGTCGACCGCTGGGACGAACAGGGCGACGCGTTCCGCGCCTTCCCGGCCTTCAAGGCGCTCACCCTCGAACTCGCCTGCTCGATCTTCCTCGGCGTGGATCTCGATCCCGCCGAGACCGCGCGCCTGAACCAGGCCTTCGAGGCGACCGTCGCGGCGTCCATGTCGATCGTGCGCCTGCGCATCCCGGGCCTGGAGTTCGACCGCGGCCTGCGCGGCCGCGAGTTCATGATGGACCTCTTCGGCTCGATGATCCCGCAGCGGCGCGCGGGCGACGCGGCCGACATGTTCAGCCGGCTGTGCCGCGCCGAGAGCGAGCAGGGCGAGTGCTTCCGCGACGACGAGATCGTCGACCACCTGATCTTCCTCATGATGGCCGCGCACGACACAACGACGAGTTCGCTGTCGTCGCTGCTCTACGAACTCGGGCGCAGCCCGGCCTGGCAGGAGCGGGTGCGCGAGGAGTGCGCCGGGCTCGACGCCCCGGGGTTCGACGACCTGTTGCGGCTCGAGGTCGCCGACCGCGTCGTGAAGGAGACGCTGCGGCTCCACCCGCCGCTCTCGACGATTCCGCGGATCGCGACCCGCGAATGCGCCTTCGACGGGCTGCGCATTCCCGGCGGGGCGATGGTCGCCGTCTACCCGCTGCACACGCACTACATGGAGGAGTGGTGGACGGCGCCCACGTCGTTCGATCCCGACCGCTTCGCGCCGGGGCGCGCCGAGCAGGACCGCCACCCGTACCTCTTCGTGCCGTTCGGCGGCGGCGCGCACATGTGCATCGGCTATCGGTTCGCCGAATTGCAGATCAAGGCGATCCTGTGCGCGCTCGTGCGCCGCTACCGCTGGAGCCTGCCGGCCGACTACCGGCTGCCCGAGCAGCAGGCGCCGATCGCCAAGCCGACCGACGGGTTGCCGCTCACCCTGGTGCGGATCGCCTGAGAGGCGCCGCCTCAGAAGCCGGCGTATTCCTCCGCGAAGAGCGCGGGCGCGCCGCCGGTGTGCCAGAAGACGACGGTGCCCCGCACACGGCCGGAGCGCGCGGCCGCGATCAGTCCGGCCAGCGCCTTGCCGGTGTAGACCGGGTCGAGGATCAGCCCCTCGGTGCGCGCCGCGAGGCGGACCGCGTCGCGCGCCTCGTCGGTGGTGCAGGCGTAGTGCGGACCGCAGTGGTCGGCGAGATGCAGTTCGCCGGGCGGGGCCGGGCGGCCGGCGAGTTGCGCGGTCTCGGCGGCGAGCGGCGGGATCGCATCGGCCAGCGCGATCGGCGGTCGCGAGACGTCCACGCCGAGCACGTGCACGCCCGCCGGCAGCCCCGCGAGCAGCCCCGCATGGGTGCCGCCGGTACCGTCGGCGAGCACGATCCAGTCGGGCGGACCCGACATCTGTGCGAGCAGCTCGTCGGCCGCATGCACATAGGCGAGTGCGCCGACCGGCGTCGCGCCACCGATCGGCATCGCGTAGGCGCGCGGGCCGAGTGCGGCCGCGACGTCGTTCATCTTCTGCAGCAGGTCCAGCCAGTTCGCGCTGCCGACGAAGTGGACGCGCGCACCGAGCAGTCGATCGAGCACCAGGTTGCCCGACCAGCGGGCGGGCTCGCGGCCACCGAGGACGAGATCGCACCCGAGGCCCGCGACGGCGGCGGCCGCCGCGGTCATCCGCGCGAAATTCGACTGGGCTCCGCCGGCCGTGACCAGCGTGTCGCAACCCGCCCGGAGCGCGTCCTCGACCAGGTAGGCGAGCTTGCGCGCCTTGTTGCCGCCGAGTGCGAGCCCGGTCTGGTCGTCCCGCTTCAGGAGCACGCGTACGCCGATCGCCTCGGAGAGCCGCGTCGCCTCGTGCAGCGGCGTCGGGGCGAAGGCGAGCGGAGCGTGCCCGGAAAGGGGGGCCGCAGAGGTTTCGTCCATCGCCGTGAGCCTAGCGCGCCCGGCGGGAGGGATGCGAGGCGTGTGCGGGGCAGCCACCGGGCCTCTCAGGTCAGAGCGAGTGCGTTCGTCACGCCGCACCTCGCCGGTAATACGGCAGACCCATGAACATCCTGCGCTGCCATGCGCCCGTGCGGATCGACTCCTCGATCGCCGCGAGACCCGCCGCGAGTCTCCCTCCCTCGTCGAGCCAGATCTCGGTACCGCCAGCGACAGCTTCGAGAAGCCATGAAGGCGGGTGGTCGAGCGAGCGTTCGCCAAGAAACGTCGGGTCGAGCACCGGATCCTCGTTCCCGAACTCCTCCACCCACGGAGACCAGGTGTCGGCCCGCCGCATCGGCCCCGCGATCAGGACGCCGAGATCGAGATCCGAGGCTGCAACGGCTTTCCCGCTGATCCGCGAGCCGAACGCGAAGATCCCCTGCAGGCGGGCGCCGAAGAGACCTTTGGTGCGGCGGGCGATGTCGTCCGGGATCGGCACGAGCCGGATCGTAGCCCTCCCCGCTCCCGGTGGCGAGCGGATCGGGGAGACGGGCAACACTTGCGCGACGAGGGTCGACGCCTCGACGCCTGCGGATCGAGGCGCGCGGCACGCCTCCTTCAGCCGAAGCGCTCGCGGATCCACTGCGCGACGAGCCGCATCGCCTCGGGGCGGTGGCCCTCGAGGTAGTGCGGGGCGCCCTTCATCTCCCGGTAGGTCACGTCGCTCGCACCCGCGCGGTCGCGGATCTCGCGCGCCTCGCGCAGCCGGATCTCGGTGTCGGCGGTCGGGTGGAGCACCAGCGTCGGGACGGTCACCTTCGGGATCGTCTCGGACAAGCGCGCGCGCGACGACAGGCTCGACCAGGTCGAGAGCCAGCCGCGCGCCGTCATGACGCGGCCGAGCCCGAAGCGGCCCCAGTTGCCGTCGAAGGGGTCGGGAAACGCGAAGAGCGAGCCCATCGGGCGGTCGTCGGGTTCGATCGAGAGGTCGAGGTAGGCCGGGTTCGCGAGCGTGCGGTAGATCACCATGTAGGGCGTGTGCACGGCGCGGCGGCGCGCCGCTCGCCAGTCCTCGCCGCCCCGCTCGGACTTGCGTGCGAGCAGCCGGTTGCGCTCGTTGTCGGCGAGCGAACCGCGCGCGATCGCGTCGATGCGCGCGATGCGCGCGCGCTGCGCCGCGCGGTAGGTCGCAAGCCACGCGGGATCGTAGCGACAGGGCTCGGGCCACGGACGCCAGCCGTTTCGCGGGTCGTACATATCGAGTTCGGGCACGACCGAGAGCGGCTCGGACTCGTCGGCGACCGAGGGGTCGATGACCGACTCCATGAAGACGCCCTCGCCCGGGTGCGCGGCGACGCCGACCCAGGCGTCGCCGCAGCCGGTCTCCGCCTGAGCGAGCGCCATGAGCGAGCCGCCGCCGCTGTTGCCGAGCAGGACGACCGACGCGGCGCCGCGCCGGCGCATCTCCTCGACGGCGGCGACGACGTCGACGACGCAGGCCTCGTGCAGGCAGTCGGCGTCGTTGTTCAGGTAGCGGGTGTGAAGCCCAGCACCGCGAAGCCGGCGGCCGCGAGCAGCGGGCAGGCGTAGTGGACGCTGAAGTCGCCGCGCGGGTGCGCGAGCAGGATCGCGGTCTTCCAGCGGGCTCCCCCCGGCGGCGTCCAGAGGATCCCGCGCACGAGTGCCCCATCCTGCGTGACGAGCCGGATCTCCTCGCGGCCCAGATCGACCCCGGGGTCGTCGTCCGCGAGGGGCCAGTAGCTCATGCCGAGCGGGCGCTGGTTACCGATCATCGTCGCCTCCCCGCGCGCCGCAAGGACGCGGACGTCGCGTGCGCGGCGCTACCACGGGTGCGAGCGGGGGGTCAACGGAGCCGCGGGCGCACGGCCGGGCGGACGAGTCCGCGTGTTCGAGGCGGATGCGGCGCCCCCGCTGCACCAACGACAACGGGGCGGCCCCCCGTGGGAGGCCGCCCCGTCCGTGTCGACGGCACGCAGCCGGCGGAATTCGGGATCAGCCAATCAGGAGCAGTTGATGGGCGAGTTGTAGAGGCCGTTGTTCGCGGTGCCGAGCACTTTGGCGATGTAGCCGGTCAGGTCGTTGCAGGTTGGGCAACCGACTAGCGCACCGATGCCCCAGCCCACGCCCGGCGCCACGCCCTTCTTGGTCAGGCCCGCGTAGGCCTTCTGCACGCAGGCTGCGAAGGCCGGGGCTGCACCTGGAGCGGCGACCGCACCGGTGGTCTCGTTGAGGGCGCAGTTGGCGCTGGGGTTCACGTCCTCAA
>Ga0114969_10005326_pt1 | contig 10094 bp, 7 predicted proteins | sample M_130807_MF_Meta_FD_87316 | JGI IMG/M metagenome (GOLD analysis project Ga0114969, IMG submission 87316) | Freshwater microbial communities from Lake Montjoie, Canada to study carbon cycling - M_130807_MF_MetaG | ecosystem: Environmental > Aquatic > Freshwater > Lake | place: Lake Montjoie...
CCTGCCATATTTATCACTTAAATTACCTAGTATGGGCGCAAACAAAAATTGTGTAACAGAGTATGCAAACATCAACCAGCCACCATAACGGGAAGCGTCGCTTAAACTTCCTCCTATTAATTCACTAATTAATTTGGGCATTACCGGAATAATTATTCCAAAGCCTGTTACATCAATTAATAAAGTAACGAATATAAAACCAAGGGCTGCATCTTTTTTATTTGACATTCTATAAAAATTGTGAATACAATATTACTTTAATTTTTTGATGTTACTAGTCCATCATCAATATCACCCTCATTAAATATTTACCCAGTCATCATGCTCCTTCAATTGGTCGGAATTAAAAATTTTACGCATTTTTGAGAACCGTACTCTAATTAAAATGGTAATTACTGGACCAATAGAAATATAGATCATTCCTGTAAAGCCAATATAATTGTCGGGAACTATAGAAGCACCAATCGCTGATATGAGACCAATTAACATCATGAATGATTGCTTATACATTTCCGTTTTAGTATGAAATATCTCTATCAAATTTAATTGCAAATATTCCTTGTGCTTTAATGCATTTTGATACAACAAAAAAAACACGAAATAAACCAAGAAAAAACCAATACCATATATTTCCATTAAATGCCTTAATTCTAATGCCGACTTAATTTTTTCATGGACCACCCCATTTTCTAAAAAATCATTTCCAGAAATTACTAATGAAAAAAGGAATTTAAGAGGATAAACATAAAATAATACAGTAAATAATAATAATGCATTTAAAAAAATTGTTTTTGTATCATTCAAATAATAATGTCGGAAAAATATATATTGATCATGCCAAATAAAAAATAATAATCCAAAACAGATAGCAAAACCCGCCATTCCTGACATTCCTATTTGTAATTCTTCAAATGTTTTAGGTACTTCTAATGAAACAACAAGTAAGGTCATTGCAAATGCAAATATTGCATCACTAAATCCTTCTATTCTTAATACCTCATGACCACGCACCTTAATGTGTCGTCGAATTTTTCGCTTATCTTTAATTGGTTTTGAAATCATATTTTAAAAATAGCAAATAATTATAAATATCACTCTACTTATGCTTATTTTTAATAAGTGTTGTGTAGATATCAACCAGCTGATGTGCAATTACATCTTCTGAAAAATTATCATAAGCATATTTACTTATTTCTTTTTGATTGTATTTTGTGTAATTTAAAATTAATGATTCCATAGCTGATGCAAATTCTTCAATTTCAAACGTTTTTAATAAGAATCCTATTTCGTCGGTTTTAACAATGTCTCTAGGCCCGCCAGAATCTGTCGTAATTATTGGTTTTCCTCCTGCTAAAGCCTCAATTAAAACTACTCCAAATGTTTCATAAGTACTCGCTAATAAAAAAGCGTGACAATTATCAATATTTTCTTTAACTTCAATACGACTCAATATTCCAGTGAATAATACATTATTTTGAAGCGAATTAATTTTAACATACTCTTTTAAATCGTTTTCTGCCTCTCCCGCTCCTCCAACAATTAGTTTAACATTATATCCTTTACTAATAATTATTTGTAGCGCTTTAAAAATTAGTTGATGATTTTTTCTTGCATTTAGAAATGAGTTTGTAAAAAATATAAATTCTTCTCCTTGTGAATATTTTTTTTCTTTAATATCTTTAAAAAACAAATCTGAAACCATATTTGAAACAACTCCAAAGGTTTCTTCAGGTAAATTTACTGCCTTTGCTAGCTCGCGTTTAAAAACAGATCCTACCACTAAACTACATTCAGCATTTTTAAAAACATTAATGGCTTGTGGAATATCATCTACTAACGACAATCTTCCAGTAATATAATGAGTGAGGTGTTCAGTAATTACTAATGGGATATTAAATTTTTTAGATAGGTGTAAGCCAAAAATTCCTGCATGAAAAACCGAATGGGCATGAATTATGTCCGGCATTCCAAATTTCTTTACATATTTCCTAAAAATTCGTTCTGAAAAAAAAGTTTCATAGGCATCATTAAATTTTCGTGATCGAGGTATTACTCCTTGAACATTATAAATAAATGTAGGTAATCCATTATCATCAAAGTATCCAGGTTGTTGAATTCGTTTCTTAAATAGTTCTGATAATGGATAAAATATTTGAAATTTAACTCCAACTTGGTGGCCATTTTTTTGTAATGCACGAGCTTGTTCTTCAAAAAAACTTCCAAGTATGTCTCCGGGGAAACTTTTATACCAAGAAGGTAATATTAAAATATTCATAAGGTAATAATCTTGTAGGTATTTATTTCAATATTCAAATATGCCTTAAATCATTTTTGCTTCTAATCACGTTCTCATTATATTATCAACACCTAATTTTAATACGCACTAAAAACGCAGAATTTGCCCAAATTAATAATTATTACCCTCTCAAGCCCATTGTTCATTACCCTGTTAATAACCTAATTTACTGTTCATATCTATATCATAAGTTTATTTGGAATTTCTTTTATTAGCTGGCTTATAATTAAAACAATACAACCACTTTTTTTAAATGGTTTGTTTATCATTTGTTGTTAACGTTTTTATACACGAAATTGAACAACTATTAAATAACAATTCATTATTCACTACCGTTATGAACAACTGTTAATAACGGTAAACTATTCTAAGTTATCAATTAGTTAACTATTTGTAACTTGTTAATTACTCCTAAAAATGTTATCATTTTATGTAAAACAAGCATTTCTCTCAAAAATTATACACTAAACTAACAGACTAACATTAACAAGTATTATTTTAAAATAATTAAATAAATATAATAGCTGTTAAGAAATCAATTCGGTTGAATAGTTTTTATTTTTTTTTAAATTTAACACTGGAAAATCTCCGACCTTTGCCTCATTCAACGCCGTAACCCCTGAACTAACAAATTTCTACTAAATTTTACAATGAATTTTACCTCTGATTTTGATTTCGAAAAGATTGGTTTTGTCAATGAAAAAGTTGATCCTAAAATTGATCTTTTTGTTGAAATTGAGAGGCTAAAATTGAAAAAAAATGCAGTTATTCTGGCCCATTACTACCAGGATAGTGATATTCAGGATGTTGCAGATTATATTGGGGATAGTCTGGGGCTTGCTCAGCAGGCAGAAAAAACAAAGGCTGATATGGTTGTTTTTGCTGGTGTACATTTTATGGCTGAAACAGCAAAGCTGTTAAATCCAACAAAAAAAGTAGTAATGCCCGATTTTAGAGCCGGATGTTCACTTGCTGATTCATGTCCGCCAGAAGCTTTTAAAAAATTTAAAGAGGAACACCCTGGTCACGTGGTAATCAGTTATATTAATTGTACAGCTTCAATTAAAGCGTTAAGCGACATTATTTGTACTTCAAGTAATGCAGTTCAAATTGTTAATTCAATACCTAAGGAAACCCCCATAATTTTTGCTCCTGATAAAAATTTGGGCGCCTATGTAGCTAAAAAAACAGGACGTGATCTAGTTTTATGGAATGGTGCTTGTATGGTTCATGAAATTTTTTCTGAGCAAAAAATAGTTCAACTAAAGGTTAGAAATCCTAATACTATAGTTATTGCTCATCCGGAATGTGAAGAATCAGTATTAAAACTAGCCGAATTTATTGGATCAACTACAGCGCTTTTAAAGTTTACTAAGGAAAATAAAGCTCAAAGTTTTATCGTTGCTACTGAAAGTGGAATATTACATCAAATGCAAAAAGATTCACCTAATAAGACTTTTATTCCTGCTCCTCCAAATAATAATTGTGCTTGTAATGATTGTCCTCATATGAAATTAAATACGCTTGAAAAATTGTATTTATGTCTTAAACATGAAAAACCAGAAGTTTTAATAGCTGAAAGTTTAAAAGAAAATGCTCTTCGCCCTTTAAAACGAATGTTAGAAATATCAGCACAATTAGGTCTCTAATTTATATTTGATAATTAGTATTTAACTTCGCATCATTATAAAATATTTATTTTATTCTTCATTATCGTTATGAAATTTATTAATATCAGATATATTTTTTATTTAAGTATTTTTATTTCTAATTTCCTTTTTGCTCAGGTAAGTGAATTACAAAAAGATGGTCCAGTCAACTTTTATTATTCAAATGGTAAGGTATCCTCAGAAGGAAGTTTTGTGAATAATAAACCGGACGGTTTATGGAAAACATATTTTGAAAATGGAAAGTTAAAATCAGAAGGTAATAGAATTAATGGAGTATTAGATGGAGTATGGAAATTCTATGATGAAATCGGGTTTAAAAAAAGCGAATATACCTATGTATCTGGGGTAAAAAGTGGATGGGAAAAAGAGTATTTTCAAGATGGAAAAATTGCTTCTGAACGATGGAATATAAATGGCGGTTGCGATAGTATTTATAAAAATTATAATGCAAAAGGATTTTTAGAAAAGATAACATTACTCAAGAAAAATGTTGAAGATGGTACATCAAAAGAATTTGCTGAAGATGGACGAATCATCACTTTAACAACTTATATAAATGGCTTTTTTGCAAAAGAGGAAAAAATAAATCGCTACGATAAATTTGGTTTTAAACAAGGAACATGGAAAGAGTTTTTTAAGTCTAGTAATTTATCAGCAGAAGGTTCTTGGAAGGACGATAAGAAAAACGGTGTATTTAGAACCTTTACCGATGATGGTGTTGTTAAACAAATGGAGATTTATAAAAATGGAGAATTAGTTGCTAATGAAGCTGTCAATATTAAATTAGATATTAAACGCGACTATTTTAATAACGGACGACCTAAATCATCAGTTAATCTTATTAATGGCTTTAAAGAAGGTGTTTATCGCGAATATGATAATAAAGGTACTATAGTAAGTTCTAAACTTTATGAAAAGGATAAGGTAATTGCAGAAGGAGGAACTATTGATGAAAAGGGATTGCAACAAGGTGTGTGGAAATACTTTTATATTAATGGAAAAATAAAGTCGGAAGGATCTTTTAAAAATGGTAAACGAGATGGTAACTGGACTTTCTTTTATCCAAATGATCAAATTCAACAACAAGGAACGTATAAAATTAATTTACCTAATGGTAATTGGAAATGGTTTTATCCTGATGGAAAAATACTTAGAGATGAAAACTATAAGGATGGAAAAGAAGAGGGCCCTAGTAAAGAGTATTCCGATAGTTCAGAAGTTATAGCAGATGGTAGTTATTTAAATGGATTACGTGAGGGACCTTGGAAATATAGAAATGGAGAATATAATGCAGAGGGAAACTATGTAGAGGGAAATATGGATGGCCCTTGGAAACAGTTTTATTTAAATGGTAAATTGGCATTTGAAGGAGAATATTTTGAAGGTCAAGAAAATGGTCTTCATAAGTTTTATTTCGATAATGGTAAAATTCGTGAGGAAAGAAATTACCGCTTAGGCTTAAAGGATGGAGTATGGAAAACATATGATATAGAGGGTGAGTTAATCCTTTCTTCAACCTATCAAAATGGCACCTTGAAAAAGCTTGATGGCGCTAAAGTGGATAATAGGTAGGTACTTTTTTAAATTATATTATTGGCGCTTAATGTTTTTATGAGGATGCATAAAACTATCTTTGCAATCCAATAAATTAATTGGCCATATTCAATGAAAGTTAGAACAAGATTTGCTCCCAGTCCTACAGGACCATTACATATGGGAGGCGTAAGAACAGCCCTTTATGCATACCTTTTTGCCAAACAACATAATGGACAATTTATTCTACGTATCGAGGATACTGATCAAAATAGATATGTACCAGGTGCTGAAGAATACATTATCGAAGCTTTAACATGGTGTAATATTATTCCTGATGAGGGCGTTAGTTTTGGAGGTGTTCACGAACCTTATCGCCAGAGTGAAAGAAAAGAAAAGGGTTATTATCAAGATTATGCAAATCAATTAATAGCAGCTGGTCATGCGTATTATGCTTTTGATAAACCCGAAGATTTAGATGCTGCCAGAAAACAAGCTGAAGCATCCGGTAATCAAGGGTGGCAATATGATTCTACTACTCGTGGAAGTATGCAAAATTCTTTAACGCTTCCTGTAGATGAGGTTCAAAAAAAGATTTCTGAAAATGATAACCACGTTATACGTTTAAAGGTTGAGCCAAATCAACATGTTACTTTTAGAGATATGGTTCGTGGGGATGTATCTTTTGAAAGTAATTTGGTTGACGATAAGGTATTGATCAAAGCCGATGGAATGCCAACATACCATTTAGCACATATTGTGGATGATATCATGATGGATATTACACATGCAATTCGTGGTGAAGAGTGGTTGCCATCAGCACCAGCGCATATTTTAATTTATCAATATTTAGGTCTTGCGGATAAAATGCCACAATATGCTCACTTACCTCTTTTATTAAAGCCAGAAGGAAACGGTAAGCTCAGTAAACGTGATGGTGACCGACTAGGATTTCCTGTTTTTCCTCTCGAATGGAAAGATCCCGCTACAGGTGAAGTATCTTCTGGTTACAGAGAAAAAAATTATTATCCCGACGCCTTTGTAAATATGTTAGCCTTTTTAGGATGGAATCCTGGAACAGAAAAGGAATTATTTTCTATGGATGAATTAATTCAAAGTTTTTCATTTGAACGTGTTCACAAAGCGGGTGCGCGTTTTGATCCTGAAAAAGCTAAATGGTTCAATGAGCAATATCTGCGCATGCAAAAGGATGAAGACCTAGCAAATCGCTTTATTCCCACTATTCAACAACGCTTAGGGGTTATTGATCATCGATCATCTATTGAATATGCAATAGGCGCAGTAAAATTATTAAAGGACCGTGTTCATTTTGAAAATGAGTTTTATGATAAAGGACAATATTTATTCGAAGCACCAACCACATACGATGAAAAAGTAATTGCTAAACGTTGGAATGAAACATCAAAGGATTTTTTAAATAAATTGATTCAAGTATACTCAACATTAACATCATTTGATGCAATCACTTGTAAATCGGCATTCGAAAATTTAGCTACTGAAAATGGAATTAAACCTGGCGAAATGTTACAATTATTTCGGGTGGTAATTGCTGGCCTTTCCTCTGGCGTTGATCTATTCGGTATGGTTGAATTGTTAGGTCGAGAGGAGGTTTTAATCAGAATTAAAAAGGCATTATCAATAATACCAAATGTTGTAACATCGCAATAATTTACCACATTAAATTTCTGCTTTCGCAGATATAAAATAATTTAATTATGAGCACCGAAAAAGGCCCCAATTTTCTTGAAGAAATAGTTGCAGAGGATATTGCAAATGGAAAAAATAACGGACGAATTTTAACACGTTTCCCCCCTGAACCTAACGGTTATCTCCATATTGGTCATTCAAAGTCTATTGCCGTAAATTTTGGATTAGCAAATGAATTTGGTGGAAAAACGAATTTGCGTTTTGATGATACTAATCCTGAAAAAGAAGAAACAGAATATGTAGAAAGTATAAAAAAAGACATTCGTTGGCTGGGTTATAACTGGGCAAATGAATTTTATGCTTCTGACTATTTTGATAAGATTTATGAGTTTGCTGTTACCCTAATTAAAAAGGGTTTAGCCTATGTCGATGATTCATCGGCAGAGCAAATAGCCGCTATGAAAGGAACTCCCACCGAGGCAGGAAAGGAAAGCCCTTATCGTAGCCGTAGTGTTGAAGAAAATTTAAATCTCTTCACACGGATGCGTAATGCCGAATTTAAAGAAGGTGAAAAAGTACTTCGTGCAAAAATTGATATGACCTCACCCAACATGCATTTGCGTGATCCTTTAATGTATCGTATCAAACATGTACACCATCATCGCACTGGCGATAAATGGTGCATCTATCCAATGTATGATTTCGCTCACGGACAAAGCGACGCTATCGAGGAAATTACCCACTCTATTTGCACGCTAGAATTCGAAGTACATAAACCTCTTTACGATTGGTTTATTAATAAATTAGAGTTGTTTCCTAGTCATCAATATGAGTTTGCTCGTCTTAACTTGAATTATACGGTGATGAGTAAACGCAAACTTTTACAACTCGTAAATGACAAACATGTTTCTGGTTGGGATGATCCGCGTATGCCTACAATTTCTGCTTTACGTCGACGTGGTTATACTCCCGAAAGTATTCGTAACTTTGCGGATAAGGTAGGTGTTGCCCGTCGTGAAAATATGATTGATGTCGGACTTCTTGAATTTTGTGTTCGTGAAGATCTCAACAAAAAGGCAAACCGTGTGATGGCAGTTTTGGATCCAATAAAACTAGTCATCACCAATTATCCTACAGGACAAATAGAAATGTTGCCTGCCGAAAATAATCCAGAAGCAGAAAATCATGGAGGCACTCGTGAGTTATCTTTCTCCAATGAACTTTGGATCGAACGTGATGACTTTATGGAAAATGCACCCAAGAAATTTTTCCGGTTAGGTGTTGGATTATCTGTACGCTTAAAAAGTGCTTACATCGTTACTTGTGACGATTTTAAAAAGGATGCTAATGGAAATGTAACCGAAATTCATTGTCGTTATATTCCCGAAAGTAAAAGCGGGAGCGACACTTCTGGAATGACTGTTAAAGGAACCATTCATTGGGTAAGTGTTACGCATGCTATTCCAGCTGAAATCCGTTTATATGATCGCCTCTTTAAAGTGGAAGACCCATCCAGCGAAGAAGGTGATTTTAAAGAATACATCAATCCGGATAGTTTGCACATCATCACCAATGCAATGGTGGAGCCATCACTTAAAGATGCAAAAGAAGGACAGTTTTTTCAGTTTATGCGCAAAGGATATTTCTGTATCGATAAAGATGCAACCGAAAATTATTTAGTGTTTAACAGAACCGTAACTTTAAAAGATGCTTGGTCGAAAGAGCAGAAAAAAGACTAATGAAACACGAATTACATATTCATAACATCGAATGCCATTCATATCATGGATGTATCGAGGAGGAAGGACTAATCGGTAGCCGCTTTTCTGTTGACCTCGACCTCACTTTAGACTTTTCAAAAGCTGTTGAAACGGACGATTTGCAATACACTGCTGACTACGTCGTTTTACATAATATGGTGCGTGAAGAGATGGCAATCCGAAGTAAACTTATCGAACATGTGGCAGGAAGAATTTTAAAGCGTCTTCAACAATTATATCCCACATGTTCACAGGTGCGCGTTGCTGTAACCAAGTTTAACCCTCCCGTAAACGGGCAAATGGAAAAGGCTATAGTGATTCTAACCAATTAAATTTACATACACTTTTAAATCTTCTTTTGTTAACACCCTACCGAGGATTTCTTTACAAAAACTACACTTTTCAACAATCAATTAACTTTACTTTCGTAAGATAAGCCCAACAGCTTCCATTTATTCATCCTCCACAGGGATTGAGTTTTTAAAATAGTCAAATCAAAAAATGAAAAAAATAAAATCAAACAACACCGATTATTCCAAGGACATAAAACGCATCAGTATTGATGTATTTAAAGAGCACCCTTATAAATCGTACAACTATAAACAAATTATTAAGAAATTTCAACAAGAGCCTTTTTTCGAGGAGGCAGCAGTTTTTTTAGCAGCCTTAGAAGAAGAGCAATTACGTAAACTTACAATCAACTGTATTGAAGAGCTTGCCATTGCAGGAGAGCTCGAGGAAACGGATCGTGGTAAGTTTCGTTTATTTCCTACCGAACATTTTATTACTGGAAAAATTGATATCACCTCAAGCGGAAATGCCTATGTGATTAATGAAGAATTTGAAGAGGATATTTTTATTTCTAAAACACATACTGTAAACGCCATGAATGGTGATCTGGTTAAGCTCAGCCTTTATGCGCGCAAAAAAGGAAGTCGCTCAGAAGGCGAAGTTGTTGAAGTACTCGAACGTGCAAAAACGGAATTCGTTGGTACCTTGCAAATTTCCGATCGCTTTGCGTTTCTTACTTCTGATAACCCTAAAAATAAAGTAGACATCTTCATTCCACTTAATAAATTGAATGGCGCTACGCAAGGCTCAAAGGCGGTTGCCAAAATTGTTGAATGGAATCCTGAAGCCAAAAATCCTTCCGGAGAAATTATCAAA
>Ga0114969_10005328_pt1 | contig 10093 bp, 12 predicted proteins | sample M_130807_MF_Meta_FD_87316 | JGI IMG/M metagenome (GOLD analysis project Ga0114969, IMG submission 87316) | Freshwater microbial communities from Lake Montjoie, Canada to study carbon cycling - M_130807_MF_MetaG | ecosystem: Environmental > Aquatic > Freshwater > Lake | place: Lake Montjoie...
AAATTCAACATGCTTGGTTATTAATTTAGCAAGTCCCAATCAGTGTTGGATCATAAACTTGCCTGACGGTAATTATGAACAATCATGGTCTAAACACAGTATGGCGGAGCATATTGAGACTGCAATGTCTAGTTCTATAAAAGCAGCTCAGCCTGCCACGATCGATTCAAACGGTACTGTAACCCCATCCTCCGGCGGAACCACGTTAGACCCGACAATAGATTTTCTCTATTCATTAGACAGAATCAGCGGACGCTCTATATTTTCTACAACATCAACGACGACTATATTAACAGCTGGATTTACTATTCGTTTTAATGTAGATAATTCCGGCACTATAAACATGGAGACCTCTATTCAACTGCGTTTAGGATGGCAATTAGGGTTCCGCAGTGCCGAATACGTGTGTAGTATAGTACAACTAACAATGAACAATTCAATTTGTGTATCGGAAGGCATTTGTTTGATATCTGGACCAAGGTATGGTTTTCTCTCAATAGATGATTATCAAAAGAATACTGGTCCGGATTATATTGTTGCTTATGGAAGTTCAGTGTTACAAAATAATATAATAACTCGTATAAACTTGGCAGCTCTTCAATCTGACGTTGGCGTATATCAAAGTAGTAGCGATCCTGGATTAACAACGCAATTGAATCGTACCCGTGAATATTTTGGACCAGTAGATATACAGCGATTACGTATAGCTTTATACGATGAATACGGACGTGTTATTGACTTGAATAACATGGACTGGTCTCTGAGTTTAGCGTTTGATATATTATACAACTAACAAGCATAAGCAAGCATAAGCAAGCATAAGCAAGCATAAGCAAGCATAAGCAAGCATAAGCATAAGCAAGCATAAGCAATTTATCTATTTATATATTTATATTTATATTTATATATATATATATAAGCATGAAGCACATTGCCAACGAAGAAGGAATTACTTATAGAAAATACTTGAAGAACTACGTGAAAAAAACACAGAAATACAGAAAAAAGGGTATTAAAAAAAACCGTATTGTTATACCAAAAAATAGTTTATCACCTATACCAGAAGTAAGAAAAAGATGCCCTAATGGATCGAGGAGAAGTAAGAAGACAGAGCTTTGCGTTAAGAAAAGTTTAAAAAAGAGATGCCCTAATGGAACGAGGAGAAATAAGAAAAGCGGTAGATGCGAAGCGAAATAGATGCGAAGCGAAATAGATGCATAGGGTTTTGCGACACTTTTTCTAAAAGTGTTCTAAAAGTGTATGGTTTTGCGACACTTTTTTACACCTTCGCACATTTAAAACGCCGATTTTAAAATTAAATAAAAAATTGATTTAATTTTAAATTATAATTATAATAAATATAAAGATATAACAAGATAAAAATGAACAAACAAGACAATAAAACCGCAAAACTTAATAATTTATTAAAAGATGAATTGGACAAAGAATTAATCGCAAAATATCCGTATTTTAAGATTATAGAAAATTTTAATTGTGAAGAAGGTAATTTCATACTTATTGAAAATAATGAAAACCGTAAAAAAATTATTGGTATTATACCAATAAATTCAGATTCAATTTATAGTATTAATGAAACATTTAAAATTAAAGATTTTACCGACGAAACTACGCATTTTATTCATGAAACATTAATAATTTCAAGGGAATAAAAACCAATTATTGTATGTGATGAACAAGGTGGTATTTTATGTTTTCATAAAGACTATAATAAATCTGGATTTATAAGTAGAATTATAAAAAAAGAAAATCTTACTAAATCGTTTATATTAGATAATTATGATATTGATTATAGTTCATTTTATTACGTTGCTAAAAGCGATGGTGTTAATGATACATACAGAGATTTAACAGATGAAAATAATGTAATTAAATTTATAATAAATTTATATTAGACCTTTGCAAATTTCAATCGGCGTTTTAAATGTGCGAAGGTGTAAAAGTGTTCTAAAAGTGTGTTATACAATAATTATTATATGATGACCTATTGATGAGATAAGATGTAGTAAGCAATGAAATCTGTTCGCTATATACAAATCATTATTAAAACAATATTGTTTTGTTAAATATCCATAAAAATAAAAAAAACATATTATTAAGAACAATACGACTACTATTGATAGATAAATAGAGTTGTCTGAGTTATATTTATTATAAAAGTTATATGTCCCATAAGATACAACAGATAATATTGCTATCTTATCTAGAATATTTGTATATATATTTCTATTTGAATGATAAAGGATAGATGTTAATGTAAGGCCTATAAATATAAAAGAATATATATAATCCTTATACAGTATTGCTGTAATTATATTTGTAATAAAAATAAATGATGATAGAACTAATAACTCTTTAATGATGGAAAAAAAGTTGATCTGTTTTATATTTATAAGTTTCCTATTTATTTTTTTTCTATATTTTTTCTCTCTTAAATTCTTTTTAATTTTTCTATATATTTTCCCTCTTCTCTTCCTATTTATACTGTTCCTATTTATACTGTTCCTGTTTATACTGTTCCTTTTATAATGTTTCATATATTACCAATAACTTTAGTTTTACTTATATCGTGCGTAAAACTCTTGTACCTTTTTATTTACTTTTATTTTACCTGGATCCAAAGCGGTTAAATATAAACCTTCGATACTCTTAATACGAGAGAGAGCAACATAAGTCTGACCACATTCAAATATATTATTACCAACATCTATCTTAGCCAAGTCAAGCGATGCACCTTGAGATTTATGAATAGTAATAGCCCACGCATGAATCAGTGGAATTTGTTTAATAGCGACGCTTGGTATAACCTCACTTATCCAGTTATGGTAACCAATTATTCTTTTATCCCCATTATTGAATTGAACCATAGGTAACCCACCAACAAACTCAATAACAACCCCTTGACTACCATTAACAATCGGTTTATCGCACTCCATATCAATATTGGCAATACACATTACCTGCGTGCCTTTTTTAATAATAATCTCCCTATCAGCCATAGTATTATTTAACAAGTAATTATATTCCATATCTCTCTGACTCTCGCTGACATTTTCAACAGTTTCCGGGTTTGCTTTCACTTGCTGCTTTGCTTGCTGCTTTGCTTGCCCTTGCCCTTGCTGCTTTGCTTGTGCTGGCGTAGAAGGTTCCACAACACACCGTGTCAATGAATATGTATATTTTTCAACATCTCCTAATTTATATGATTCACTAGAATTTATTAAATCCACGTCTTTTCTTCTAGGCAATAAAATAGTTGGTTTAATTAGAGTATCAGGAGGAACTTCTTTATTTAATCGTTCTTTTAGTTTTTCATAAGACGACTTAAACAGCTTCCCAATACGAATCTGATTAAGAATATCTGAATAAACTGTATCTGTTTGTCTGAAAATCGTTTTCAATTGAACGGTGACGTCAAATGTAGAAGCCCATCTATCACTTTCAAAACAAAACGCCGTGCTCGCTTCATCTTCTCCTACTGGAGGTAGTTGATAAAAGTCGCCTGCGAAAACAAGTTGAATGCCTCCGAAAGGTTTTAATGGGTTCTTTCGTATTCTCTTACCAATAGTATCCAAGATTTCAAATACTTTCAACGACATCATACTTACCTCATCGATTATTAGTACGTTCAGTTTCTTCCATTGTGCAATTTTAAATTTATTTCCAATTACTCTTCTTACAATTTCTTCAATCGTACCATTTGCTAAACCAATACCTGACCAAGAGTGTATTGTTTTCGCTTTACAGTTTAATAAAATAGCAGCACATCCAGTCAAAGCACATACTTGGCAATTAGTTCCACTCATCTTAACCATTCGTTTAATCAATTCTGTTTTTCCTGAACCACCAGGTCCCGTTAAAAATATATTTTTCCCTTTGCCAAATTCATCTAAAGCAATCTGTTGTTCAGCCGATAAATTCATTTAAAACACTAATAGTTATAAATGAAGTTTCAATAAAAATATCAATTTTAATAATATATCGCAAAAAAAACTATGTGGAGCCAAAAACTATGTCGATCCAAAAACTATGTCGATCCAAACGTAACTGTTTCCGGAAAGTGTAACCCATGATAAATTTGCGATTGATTAGCTTCCTTGTAATAATTGGTATTATTAAAGCTTATATCTACTGTCGGAAACCATTGAGGTGGAAAACCCGACGTATTTGTCAAAGAGCAAGAATCATAAAAAAGAATATGATTAGGATCAACATTAATCACGCAATACGAAAGATCATATGTAACAATGGTACTGCCAGTTGGGTAATTAACAGAATAGAAATTTCCACTAAATGAATCATAGATAGGAGCATTCATTTTACTGATACCAGGCTGAACTACAGGACATTTATTATTCACAATTGTTTTGCCTTTGCTAATATCAAGTAAAAGATCATGATTTTTAGAAAAAGATAAACAACCTGTATTTGTATTATCATCAGTCCTAACACCAAAATTACTATTATATCTAAATCCGTTTTTTTTCTTAGGGTTAGCATTACCTAGTTTAATCACATTATTATTTACTTCCTTAAATATGGTAGTTTGACGTGATGAATTTGTATAATCACTTGAACTTTGTTTTAAAATATAGGTATCGAAGCAACGGTTAAAAGCCATCGTATATATAAAGTATATATAAAGTATTATCAATTGAAAGCACACGGATTACATGAGCACTCTACTACACTTTTTCCATCCATTGGTGTAATAATGCAAGACTCACCTACATCTTTAATCACATTAGATTTACAATTGCAAACATAGTTGTTATAATATTTACCTCGTTTAAAATCTAATCGAAGTTGATAACTTCTGGCATTTGATAGAATACCACCAGAGCATCCATTAGAATCACAATCGTTTGGTACAATAACATTAAGTGTATTATTATAAAAAAAACCATTATTCTTAACCGGGTTAACAGTAGTACCAGTTATTTGTGCGTTTTTCAATAAGGAAGTATAAATAGCATTTTGTTTTTTAGCCTGTATATAATCGCTAGAAAAGCCTTTTTTCATCTGATTGTTCATTTTTAATATAATATTATATTTTAATATCTCTCGTTCTATTCGTTATCGGGCAAGGGTAAGGCATCGTCATTCTCTTTGTTATCGGTCATAGGCATGGGCAAGGGTATAGGCACCGGCAAAGGCAAAAGCAAGTCATCATCATTCTCGTCTATGATGTCCAATGGTAAGTTATTTAACCTAATTAATTCGGACAAGGACATTGGAAATTCTGAACACGGTATCAAGTCAGGTAAATCCCATAATTCGTCACATTCTTCACAACCTCTCTCACCTTTATTCGTAACTCTACAAGGGCATGTGTCTTCCATTATAATTATTATATATACAATATGTTTAACTTTAAATATAAAAATCAATTTTTAAATTAAAAGTTAATGTCTGTCGTATCATTAGAAGAATTAGTATCCTTAGAAGAATTCGTATCATTAGAAGAATTCGTATCATTAGAAGAATTCGTATCATTAGAAGATTCATCCCAAGATTTCACAGTATCCCCAGAAGATAAACTATTATATGGAGAGATATATACACCTTTTTCTCTCATTAAAAGAATGCTAGACCTATTTGACCCAGCAGTATTTTCAGATATGAATGCAAAATGGTTAGATACAGGAGCCGGCACAGGATTCTTCAGCATGGTACTTTATGATAGGTTAAACAAAGGTTTAAAACACATTATTATTGACGACAAAGAGAGAAGTTCCCATATAATAGAGAAAATGATGTTTCTAATAGAAATAAAACCAGAGAATATCGTTACTTTAAGAAAACGGCTAGGCCCCAAGGCAAACATAATCCATGCCGACTTTCTCTCTTATGGTGTAGAATATTCCTATGAAAAGTTCGACTATATTATCGGCAATCCACCTTACAACGCAAACGGTAAAAAGAAAGTCCCTACGAATACCGCCTCAAAGAAAAAGAATGACGGCCAAACCATATGGGTCGATTTTATAAAGACATCATTAAAACTACTTAAAGAGCCAAAAGGACAATTATGTTACATTGTGCCATCCATATGGATGAAACCAGATAAAGCCGGGTTATACAATATATTAACAAGCTATAAAATAGAGAAACTATACTGTTTCACAAATACAGAAACGAATTCTTTATTTAGAGGAGAAGCTCAAACGCCAACGTGTTATTTTTTACTATCAAAAGATCTAACAACACTTAATACGAGTGCAACGAAACAAATAAATCTATACGATAGAAATAATAAAAAATGTATTGATTATACGTTCCAAGTAGGTCAACCAATTCCCTTATTTGGCCAAACTATTATACAGAAATTAAATCCCTTTATAGTAAAAGCAGGTTGTTCTTTAAAAGTTGTTAAAACTAATATGCCTAGTAAAATTACGTCTTTCTCAGATACTTTCCACGAAATAAACTACCCTTTTATTAATATAAAAACATGTCATTTAAATGATCAACAACCGTTTCTCGTTACCAATTATTCTTCGCATCGACAGGCCCATTCTACTGAAGTAAAACTTGTTTTATCTCATAAAATGTATGGGTTTCCTTTCTTAGACGCAGAGGGTGTATACGGCATATCAAATCGTGACAATTATGTTATCATCGGTAAATCCATAGATGAGCTAAAGCAATTGAAAGAGTTTCTCTCTACAAAAATGGCATTATATATATTTGATTCAACAAGATATCGAATGAAATATCTGGAAAAATACGCATTTGAGTTCATCCCAGATATAAATAAATTACCTGATTTCCCGAAAACTATAAATGACGATACCGTTGCGGACTATTTCGGTTTATCAAATGATGACCGTCAGCATATAAGTAGAGAGAAAACTTACGGCCGAATTCTATAATTCTATAGTTTAATACAAATTTCTATTTATTGATTTCGGTAATCCATGACCAAATAAAATCATATAGACTAATATTAAAGCCGCCAATAAAATGCTTCGGTTTTCAGCGACGTGTTGTCTTTGACCTAGTATAAAAACCATAAAAAGGTATAATAAAACACCAATTATTAAAGAATGTAATAACATCATTAGCCCATTTTCCATAATTATCTTTATAATGATTGTCTAGAAAAAAAAATAAAATTATATATAAAAAAAAATTGATTATACCTATTACATATACAACATATACAACATATGTAGAATGCACAGACTAACCGCAACTCGATTTAATTCACATACGTGGAGAGAAAATGAAACCTGGCGTAAAGAAAATAACCACAATGGCTGTATTTACGGTTCTCCGAATAAACTAAAAGATAATATTAGTATTAGTAATATTATCTTTGTACTTGAGATGCACAATGACGAAAACAAGATAAAAGGCATTGGTATTATTAAAAACCATCCATTAAACGACAAAAAGTATCGTATTTATAGTGAACATAATTACAATAGGTATACGTACAAGAGCAAATATCGCATTGATATTAATTCGCTAGACCCCTATGACAAAGCGATAGTAGAAATATTCGACACTCTATTATTCAAATCAAAAAGACATATTAAACGAGCTCAAGGAATAACCGAATTGCCCGAGTGGATTCTTAATAACAGCCACATTAATTTCATCCTGTTTTTCAAGGATCTATTCAAGAAGACTTTCCCCGACCTCACCACCGACTGAAAATACAGAACCGATAAAAAGGCTCCAGAGATTAATATTGATAGAGTTCCTCTAATAATAGAGTAAATGACCAATCGACGCCATTTAAATTCACTAGATTGCCTCTATCATCCAATAAACGAACTCTCAAATGTTCAATACTAACTGGTCCAAAATATGTTCGTTGATATGCTTCTAATAGTTGAGGACCAAATACTATATAAGGTTGACTAATTTGCGAGTTTTGTAATTGAGCATTTCCGCTAGCATCATACGCAATCTTTGCCCGAAGGTTTCCTATACCATTCAAAGGTATGACAGCCAACACATCTGCGACAGATGGTCCTATCGTTTTGTTACTATAAACAGTTCTATTATAGAGAATTTCATTCGCCGTATAGAGTTGCGATTGAGTCAATTGCCTTGGAGAGCTCCTAATCATATAAGGTATATTTGATAGTGGAATATTTAAAGCGGGCTCTGCGTCGTTTAGAACATTTGTACAACCAACTGTGGCGAATGTATTATTTGCATTTTTTACCGCTGGACTATAATATGAAGGCAGGTCTAACTTATTAGATACGCTTGTTATAGATATTAAACTATTATTAACACGGTTATTATTATAGTCGTCTAAAACCAGCATAAAATAAGTCGGACCATATAAGTTTGCAGGAGACTGAGCAATGTTATAGTATATATAACCACTTGCGGGTGGTTTAGGCGGAGGCTGTTGATTCGTCGGCAAAGGAGGAGGAGTATATCCATTATAATACTGTAAATTAACAATCAGTCTAGATTCCTGTTTATCTTGTAAAACGCTTCTATATCCAAAAAACCAGCCCAGATTTTGATTTATACTCATTTGTACGCCACAACTGCTTTCTAAACAACTATTAAAAAATTTTTCATCATAGAATAAAAGCGAAACGTCTTTAAGGTCCGTACAGAAAATAAGTTTTCCAGTTACTTCGTCAAATGTAAGTAATAGATGAAGTGATCCTATAGCCGAACCGTTATGTGTATACGTCGCAAAATATTTATTTAAAAACGATAAGGAATAATTTCCTTGTGGTATTTTTACGAAAATATCTGGATCCCCTTCGTGTTTATATATAAAACACGTATTTGACAAGAAATCGTCGAAAATATACCATGACGTAGGTATTTGTATAGAGTTTAGTGTTATAGAAATTACATTATTTATACGTTCAGACAAGTCGCATGAAAAATCCGTGTTGAAAGACGGAGAATTAATACTATTAACGGCTGTTTCAGAAGGAGGAATAATATTTGCCCGATATTGACTATCTATACAAACAATTCGTTTAATGAGATTTTTTAAATTTGGATTAATAGTGCCTTGAACAACAGGTATAGGATGTGACTGAAGAACCCCTAATCTCTCTCTATTCATCACGAAAGCGTTGTTTTGTTTACCTTCTTTATCGAAAATCTGTACCTTTTGTTTTCTATCCGTCGGCTTGGAACTCTCAACATCGTTGTTAATTTGGGCAGGGAACTGATTCTTCCACAAGTTACCTAATTGTGTCTTTTCATTGTTTTGGATATTGTCCCTATTATCTTCATCAAAAACATCTTCGTCTTCGTCATCGTATTCGTCGTTGTTTTCGTCGTTCATATTATTTAATAATTTATCACGAGCTTTTTCGATAAAGATGACCAAGTCTCTCTTATTTTCATTTCTAAGCTTTGAGATCAATTTGTTTGATTCGTCTTTTATTTGGAACTGACTAGGTGTTTCATCTTGTATATTTAAAATGGACAATAAATCTTCTACAGAATAATCATCAATATTAGTATTTATATTCATTAATATATACTCGTTAATATAAATAGAGTTTAATATTTATATTAAAATATCTGTTATATAACTAGGAACATCTCGTTCATTATAATTAACGTGTTTTATCCATTTAACAGTTAATGGTACTGAACATGCGTCAGGCGATTTCGAAGTCCATTTGTTTTTATTCAATAGAGTATACAATTTTTTGACACGACTAACAAGTCCTCCGGCATTGCGTGGAGGTACGTGTTTGGATGCCCATTCGAATTGTAAAGCCTGTATTTTTGTTTGAAAGCCGCTGATCAAACAAATGTGCTCCCACCCGGGACCCTTGCTTAGAGTATACTTTGCTCCGCCTGATATCTCTCCATTGTGCTTCCGCAATCGCCTCACCGGGTCAGGAGAAACACCTGCGTATGTGTATCCTTTATTATGTATGATGTAAAATAGCCATTTTTCATCTTCTACTTCTACAACTACTTTTTCATCTTCTACATCTATATCATCAACATCTACTTTTTCATCCATTATGTTAACTAAATAATAATCTATCTATAGTTGTACGAACACATACAAGAGAGAAAGACAATATTCCTTTCCCCCTCCCAAGCAGATTCGTATATT
>Ga0114969_10005329_pt1 | contig 10088 bp, 6 predicted proteins | sample M_130807_MF_Meta_FD_87316 | JGI IMG/M metagenome (GOLD analysis project Ga0114969, IMG submission 87316) | Freshwater microbial communities from Lake Montjoie, Canada to study carbon cycling - M_130807_MF_MetaG | ecosystem: Environmental > Aquatic > Freshwater > Lake | place: Lake Montjoie...
AAGATGATGGCGCCCGGCAGCGCCTCGAGGAAGGCGCGCTTGAGCGGCACCGAGAAGATCGCGCCACCCGAGCCGATCACCTTCAGGCTTGGGATGTCGTACTTGCCCCGCGCGAGTTCGTCGAGGAGCGGGCGGGCGAAGGCGTCGCCGACGATCGACAGCGTCACGACCTTCTCGCGCCCGATCGTCCGCCACACGTCGGCGGGGTCGAGAGAGCGTGGCTCGTCCTGGATGCAGACGGTGCCGCCCTGGTGCAGGATGATGAACGAGGCCCAGTGGGCCGCCCCGTGCATGAACGGCGGCGCCGGCAGCGTGCGCAGGTTCTCGCCGGCGGTGCGCGCGTTCGCGACCAGTTCCTCGACGCTGCCGACCGCGGCTCCGCCCATCAGGCGGCCGCCCATCGCACCGAAGAAGATGTCCTCCTGTCGCCAGAGCACACCCTTGGGCATGCCGGTCGTGCCGCCGGTGTACAGGATGTAGAGGTCGTCGCCGGTCGGGGCGACGTCCGGTGCCGTGTCGCTCGCGCCGGCCAGCGCCCGTTCGTAGTCGACGGCCCCGGGCAGCAGCGCTTCGCCGCTGCCGTCGTCGACCTGGAGCAGGAGGGTCACGTCGGGCAGCTGCGGCAGCACCTCGCGCAGCAGGGGCGCGAAGCTCGCGTGGTAGAGCAGCGCGCGCGTGCCGGCGTCGCGCAGCACGTAGAGCAGCTCCTCGGCGACGTAGCGGTAATTGACGTTGAAGGGCGCGACCCGCGCCTTGTAGGCGCCGAGCATGCCCTCGAGGTACTCGTTGCCGTTGTAGAGGTAGAGGGCGAGGTGGTCCTGGCCCGACTCCCAGGGCCGCAGCTCAGAACGCTCCCGGTGGCAGCCGAGCCCGGCTCCGTGCAGGAGGTTCGCGAGCCTGCGGGTGCGGCTCGCAACCTCGCCCCACGAGAGCCGGCGATCGCGGAACACGATCATCTCCCGTTGGGGGAAGGCGGCGGCGAGCGCCTCCTGGATGGTGCCGATGTTCCACTGCGTCATCGCTACTCCCGTCTCACTCGTCGTCGACGAAGGTGCTCTCGGCCTCGCCGGTCAGCACCTGCTTCAGTACCTTGCCGGTCGCGTTGCGCGGCAGCGGCTCGTTGCGGATCTCCCAGAGGCTCGGCACCTTGTAGTAGGCGAGTCGCTCGGCGACGAAGGCGGCGAGGGCGCCCGCGTCGGGCGCGCGCCCGTCGCGCGGCACGACGACCGCCTTCACCTCCTGTCCGAGTTCGTCGTGCGGCGCACCGATCACGGCCGCCTCCGCGACGTCGGGATGCTCGACGAGCCGGTTCTCGATCTCGACCGGGTAGACGTTCTCGCCGGCGCGGATGATCATGTCGCGCTTGCGCGAGGCGAGGTAGAGGAGCCCTCCCTCGAGCCGACCGACGTCGCCCATGCGCAGCCAGCGCCCGGGCAGGAGCGTCTCGGCCGTCTCGCGCGTCCGCTCCCAGTAGCCGAGCATGAGCAGGGGACTGCGGATGCAGACCTCGCCCTCCACCCCGTCGGGAAGCGCGGGTCCGCCGGGGGCGAGGGGGTCGCGGATCTCCACCTCGACCGTCGGCAGCGGGCGTCCCACCGAGTCGGGATGCGCCGCCCACTCCTCGCCGCCGATCAGCGTCGCGAGCGCACCCGACTCGGTGCTGCCGTAGCCGTGGCCGAGTTGCCCGCCGGTGCGCATGCCGGGGTACTTCTCGCGCATCTGGCGCTGCAGTTCGGGTGGGGTCGGCGCACCGCCGCCGCCGATCTGGCGCAGGGAGGAGAGATCGTAGCTGCCGAAGTCGGGGTGGTTCAGCATGCGCCAGACGGTGGTGTTCATGGCGCCCCAACCGGTGCAGTGTTCGCGCTCGATCGCGCGCATGGCCTCCGACGGGTCGAAGCGCCCCTCGTTCCAGACCGTTCGCACGCCGGTCGCGAGTGACATGATCGCGGCGCTGTGCAGGCCCGAGACGTGGAACAGCGGATTCGTCACGAACACGCAGGGCGGAAAGAACTGCGCCTCGGGATGCGGCGGCGGGGCGAGCATCATGCCGCGCATGCCGCTCCACGAGGTCAGCATGACCATCGCGATCGCGCTGCGGTGGCTCTGCACGGCGCCCTTGGGGCGGCCGGTCGTGCCGCTCGTGTAGAGGATGATCGCCGGGTCGTCCTCGGCGATCGGCTGCCCGGGCAGTGCTGCGTCGGGGGCGTGCGCACGCAGCGCGGCCCAACCGCTCTCGATCTCGACCACCGGGACGCCCGGGTCGACTCCGCCGAGACGCGCCAGCCGCTTGCGGTCGGCGATCAGCAGCGCGGGCCGGCAGTCGCCGAGGCCAAAGCGGATCTCGTCGCCCGTCCACCAGCCGTTCAGGCCGACGGCGATCGCGCCCAGGCTCACCGTCGCCCAGAAGGCGACGATCCACTCCGGGCAGTTCGCGGCGAGGATCGCGACCCGGTCGCCGGGGCCGACGCCGTGGCGCTCGCGCAGGGCCGCGGCCACGGCCGCCACCTCGCGTGCGTGCGCGGCGAAACTCGTGCGGCGGTCGCCGAAGGAGAAATACTCGGCATCGCCGAAACCCGCCGAGCGCTCGACGAGTTCGCGCAGCGACCGCGCCCGGTTCGCGAACACCCGCATCGGGACGCCGAGCACCGGCTGCGTGGCGAGCTCGAACAGCCCGCCGGGGCCCAGCAACTGGGCGTCGACTTCCTGCACGGTCGGCATGGGTCCGGGTGCTACCCCGCGTCGGTCGGCGTCCGCAATCCCCCGCGTCTCAGCGGCCCAGTTGCACCAGGCGGTCGGGCTGGAACTCTTCGAGGCCGAGCTTGATGTCGATCGCGTTGTCCACCGGCTTCGGCATGACCTCGGCCGCGGTCGCGCGCTCGAGCTTGGTGTTCTCCGCGTAGGCGCCGCCCTGTCCGCCGCCGGTCAGGTTCACGAAGCGGTAGCCGTCGGGCGCCTTGCCGTAGGAGATGCCGCGGTTGAAGACGCCCACCGGCTGGCCCTTCCAGTCGTACTTGACGACGTTGCTCACCTTGTAGGTCTCGCGGTCGATCGCGATCAGGATCTTGCCGTAGAGGTAGTAGCGGTCCTTCGGCGTCGCCTCGAGCAGCCAGACCGGACGCGGCACGAGCACGCTCTGCACCGGGCACCAGGCGAAACCCTTGAAGTCGGGCAGCTTGTAGCCGTAGACGAATTCCGGCGAGGTCACGCCCCAGCCCTGGCCGTCGGGATACTGCGTGAACTGGATCTTGCCGTCGAGCGCCTCGGGCGCGAAAGACATGTACTGGTCCTTCTGGCCGACCAGTTTGTAGGTGAAGTCCTCCGGCTTCGCATCGAAGCCGTTGAAGCCGTCGTCCTGGGTCATCTCCGAGCCGAACACGCCGTCGGACCGGTTCGACGGGCTCGTCGCGCGCACGCGGCGCAGCGCCGGCACGTAGGCCCAGAGCTGGTCGCGTTTCGCCGGGTCCTTGTAGCGCCAGCCGAGCGAGGCGGTGCCGTTCGCGTCGGCCGGCTCGAGCAGGAGATTGCGGTCGAGCCGGCTGAACTGCTGCGGGTTGTCCATCTTGTGCCGGTTGCCCTCGTAGACCATCGCGAGCGACTGCAGCACCACCGCCCGCTCGGGCGTCTTGCTCGTGCCGTTCAGCCAGAGCAGCTTCGAGGTGATCTTGTTCGAGCCGTTGGACCAGTAGGCGTACTCGTAGTTCCAGAGGATCTTTTCGGCGACCTGCGGGTCCTTGGGGTCGATCTTCGGGAACGGAAGCCCGAAGCTGTACTCGGGTGTCTTCCCGGTCGCGGCCTCGACGAGCGAGCCCTCGGGGGAGATCCTGAACTTGCCCTCGTTGGCCTCCGAGGCGGCGAGAAAGGTCTCGTCGAGACGGTAGGGGGCCGAGATCTTCCCGACCGGCGAGCGGAACTTGCCGTCGCGGTAGTGGGCGAGGATCTCCTCGGGGAAGAGGTCCTCGGCCTCTTTCCAGGTGGTCTCGTCGAGGGTGCCGCCCGGGGCGACCCCGCGCGGGGGGGCATCGGCCCGGGCCTGCGGGCCGAGGGGCCAGACCAGGAGCAGGACGGTCAGCAGAGCAGCTTTCATGTCGATCCCCTTCGACGGGAAGCCGCGCTGGCCCCCGTCTGCCGCGGTCACGGCAGCTATCCGCAGGCGTCGCGCGGAGTCAAACTCGCCGCGGGCCGGATTCCCGCCCTCGTCTACCGCTGGCGCTCGCCATGGCGCCCGCCCGGGACGCCCCGGACGCTTGTTCCGGACCCGACTTCACGCGGCGGCGCTTCCACGTTAAGACTCAGGGTCGCCGGAAGGACCCGGGGCTCCCCCGCACCGTCTGATTCAGTTCACGCAAACCCGAGGAAAACCGATGGACCAGGCCGAGATTCGAGCGAAGATCGCGAGCTTTCCGCGCTGGCACTACCAGTTCGATCTCGCCGGGAACCTGACCCCGATCTACCGCGAGAAGTGGATCATCCGCCACCGCGAGCGCAAGCGTTACTTCTTCGACCCGGTCGTCGACCTCTTCGGCGGCTCGCTCAAGGGCAAGCGCGTGCTCGACCTCGGGTGCAACGCCGGCTTCTGGTCGCTCAACGCGGCCGAGGCGGGCGCCGACTTCGTTCTCGGCGTCGACGGCCGCCAGATGCACGCCGACCAGGCGAACTTCGTCTTCGAGGTGAAGGGGATCGACAAGGGCCGCTACCAGTTCGTCGTCGGCAACCTCTACGACGCGGATCTCGCGAAGCACGGCCCGTTCGACGTCGTCTTCTGCTTCGGCCTGATGTACCACATCGCGAAGCCGGTGAACCTGATCGAACTGATCTCGAAGGTGAACAGCGACGTCCTGGTCATCGACACCGGTATCATCCGCCTGCCGGGCTCCTTCCTCCGCTACCGGCGCGAGTCGACCGACGATCCGCGGGCGACCATGGAGTACGAACTCGTGAGTTCGCCGACCAAGGAGGCGATCCGCGACATGATCCAGAACTTCGGCTACCAGGGCGTCGTCCTGAAGCCGCAGTTCTCCGACTACGTCGGCTCCAAGCGCTACGAGATCGGGCTGCGCCGCGCCTTCCTGTGCGCCAAGAAGGCCGACCTCTCCAAGGTGCGCGCGCCGATCGAGCCCTGGGACGGCCCGACGCGCTGGTTCCACGCCCCGATCTGGTGGGGCTACAAGGCGGTGCAGGCCGCGCGTCGCGCGAACCTGCCGCTGCTGCGCAGCCCGGGCACCTGAACCGGGCGACGGACCCGCCCGAACGGGGTGAGTCCGCCCGACCGGCTTGTTAAGCCAGCCAGCGATCGAGATCCCATGAGACGGGGGCAGGGCGGCAACCGGGCCGCTCCCCGTCGCCGCGATGGCGCCCAGCGCGCTCGAGGACGGTCTGCCCCATGGATGAAAAACCAACGTTCCGCGAATCGGTGATGACCTTCCTCCACCAGTTCGGCGAGGTGATGGGCAATCTGGTGCTGGGAGCGCTCTACTACGTCCTGCTCGGGCCGGTCGCGCTGGTCGGCCGGCTGTTCGCCGACCCGCTGCGCATGCGTCGTCCGGCCGACTCGTCCTTCCTGCCGTGGCAGGAGGAGAACGACACGCTGCCGGAGGCGCACCGCCAGGGCTAAGCGCTTGCCGGTCCCGCACCGGCCCGCTCCACCTCTCGCACGGGAGAGATCTTGAACCGAATCCATCAGATCATCGCCTTTCTGGTCTCGCTGCTCATCCTGCTCCTCGTCTTCGAGGGCGGGTTGCGGCTGATCGGCTTCGCGCCCAAGTCGACCATGAATCGCTTCGACTCGGCGCTCGGCTGGGCGAAGACCCCGTCGACCGCGATCCGCCGACACACCGGCGAATTCGACGTGACGTTCGCGACCAACTCGCGCGGACTGCGCGAGGACGAGTCGGTCGGCTACGAGAAGCCCGGGGGGACGCAGCGGGTGCTGGTGGTCGGCGACTCCTTCACGCTCGGCTACACGGTCGATCGGCCCGAAACGATCACGCAGCTGCTGCAGGACGAGCTGCGCGCCCAGGGCCGCTCGGTGCAGGTCGTGAACGCCGGCACCGAGGGCTACTCGACCGACCAGGAAGTGCTCTGGCTCGCCCGCGAGGGGGCGAAGTACGATCCCGACGTCGTCGTCCTGCAGATGTACGAGAACGACATCTTCTGGAACTCGCAGGACCACTACCTCCGCTATCCGAAGCCGCATCTCCGCGGTGACGGCGATCCGTCCGCGTCGCTCGACGCGCTGCCCGAGCTCGCTGATCCGGGCCGCGAGCCCTGGCTGCAGCGCTCGACCGCCCTGGGCACGATGCTCGGCGGATTCGCCGGTGGCCCCGCGATGCCGATGCTCGACGGCCCGCGACCGCTGCCCGCCGAGTGGGGCGTCCGCCTGCGCGACGACGCGTCGGGCTGGAGCGAGACCCGCGCCGCGCTGCGCGCCTTCCGTGCGGTCGCGCGGAAGATCGGCGCGAAGCCGGTCGTGCTGGTCATCCCCGACAAGGCGCAGGTCGATCCCGCCTCGCGCGCCGCGATGACGCAGCAGATCGACGCCTCCACCTACGACCCGGATCGCCCCTACCGCGGCATGGTCGACGCGGCGAAGGCCGCGGGCCTGCCGGTCATCGAGGCCCTGCCGGCGATGAAGTCGGCCTCCGAGAACGGTTCGCGCGCGCTCTACTTCGCGCGCGACTGGCACACCAACCCGGCGGGAAATCGCGTGCTCGCGAACCTGCTCACCACGGCGCTCGGGCAGCCGGAGCTGCTCGGCGCGGCCCCGCACGAGGCGAAGCCGCTCGCGTTGCCCGAAGCGGGTGCGGAGGGCACCGGTCACCGGCTGCGCAGCCTAGGAATCCTCGGCGCCCTCTGGGCGCTGCTCGGCACGCTCTTCCTGAAGCGCTTCCCGAAGCAGGGCGCCGGCTATGCCTACGGCTGGGTCGCGGCGCTCCTCGGAACGGTCGCTGCGAGCTTCGCGGGCATGGACCTGCTGACGTGGATCCTGCCGCCGTGGCTCGCACGCTGGGTGTCCACCGCGGTGGTGGTCGGCGTCCTCGGCGCGGTTCTCTGGTACCTGCGCGAGCGGCTGCCGGTCATGGGCGAACTCTTCGGATCGTTCGTCCGCCGCGGCCAGTGGTACCTGCTGCCGGTGCTCGTCGGCCTGATGTCGATCGGGGCTCTGCTCGTCGTCGCGGCCTCGTCGCCGTGGCTCGCGCCGTTCATCTACACGCTGTTCTGACCCGGGGCGGTCGAGTCCGTCGCACCGGCCGGGCGCGGCGGCAGCGCCAGGATCTTCGCGGCGAGGAGTTCGGCCGCGAGGCGGTGGCCGCCGGGGTTCCAGTGGTTGTCGACGACGTAGTAGAGGCGCTCGCCGCGCGCCCGCCCGGCCTCGGCGGCTCGCTGGAACTCGGCGGTCGGCTCGATGCAGTCGAGCTTCTCGGCCGTGCAGATGCCGGCGAAGCGGTCGAGCACGCGATTCGGGTCGAGCTGGTCGACGGGAATGCCGAGCTTCGCGAGAGTCGGGGCCCAGCTCTCCGGGTAGACGGTACCCTTGAGGGGAATGTGGAAGGCGACGAAGGAGGCTCGTGCGGCCTTCGAGACGCGGTCCATCTCCGCGAGCAGGGCTCCGGTCATCGTCCAGCCGTTCTCGGTCGCCGCCGGCGGGTTCTTCTGGAACACGCTCAATTCGTCGGAGACATGCGGCCCGCCATTCTCCTCGTCGTCCTCTCGCGGCGACACGAGTCCGAGGCGGGAAGCCGCGTTGCGCAGACCGGGCGAGTTCTCGAGCGCCTTCTGCACGAGCGCCCACACCTTCGAGCGCGAGCGGAGCCAGTGGCCGATTCCGCCGCTCTCCTTCTTCGGCTTTTTCTTCTCCCCGGCCGGCCGCGTGTCGGGGACGGGTACGTTGGTGAGGCGCAGCTTCGAGCCGTCGAGCACGAAGGCGGGCTTCTCGCCGCGCCAATACTTCGACTGGCCGTTGAACCAGACGTCGTTCATGTAGAACATGTCCACCACGACGTCGGGCGCGTACTTGAGACCCTCGGACTCGAGCCAGAGCAGTTCCTGGTCGGTCGAGTAGCCGGCGGTGCCGAGTGCGATCACCTCCCAGCGCCGCTCCGGGTCGCGCTGCGCGAGCAGGCCTTCGAGGACCTCGGAGACGCGCTTCTCGCGCGCTACAGAGTAGCCCTCGATGAAGGAGTCGCCGAGGACGACGACGCGGCGGACGCCCGCCGGCTTCTCGTAGGCCCGCTCCGGTCCGCGGATCCCGCGGGAATTGTACTGGAGGTGGACGTCGTACTCGTCGGTGGAGAAGTCGCCCTCGGCCCCGGGTACGCTGCGCCAGCCGCGGTCGGCATCGTACTCGACGAAGAAGCGTTGGTGCCCGGTCTTGGTCCGCGGGTAGCCGACCAGGTGGAGCACGATCTCCAGCAGCCCGAGCACGAGGGCGGTCGAGAGCCCCATGGCGACGAGGGGCCCGAGGATCTTCTTCATCCCGCCCGCTTACGGACCGACCGCTGCGTTCACAACCCGGGCGGCCGCGCCGCGCCGGGTCGGATCCGGACCGGGTGAAGCCGTGAAAACCGAGATCCGAGGCGGGCTTGTCGCCCCGTTTTCCCTCCGGTAGCGTGGTTTTTTGCCCGCCCGAACGAGCCGAGGGTCGCACGGGACCCCGCCCGGCGCGGCCCAGGGGACCCCCATACGATGAACATCCTCGGCCTGTCCTTCTACTACCACGACAGCGCTGCGGCCCTCGTCCAGGAGGGCGTCGTCGTGGCCGCCGGCGAGGAGGAGCGCTTCTCGCGGGTGAAGCACGACAACCGCTTCCCCAGCCTCGCCGTCGACTTCGTACTCAAGAAAGGTGGCATCACCCTGCACGACGTGGACTACGTCGTGTTCTACGAGAAGCCGTTCGTGAAGTTCGAGCGCCTGCTCACGACCGCGTTCGCCACGTTTCCGCGCTCGCAGCGCGTGTTCCGCGAGTCGATGCGGCGCTGGGTGACCGACAAGCTCTGGATCAAGCCGCTCATCCGCGAAAAGCTCGGCGTCGACCAGAAGAAGATCCTGTTCTGCGACCACCACATGTCGCATGCGGCGGCGAGCTACTTCTGCTCGCCCTTCCAGGAGTCGGCGATCATCACGGTGGACGGCGCGGGCGAGTGGACGACCGGCACCGTCGGCGTCGGCCGCGGCACGAAGATCGAACTCGAGCAGGAGAGCCGCTTCCCGCACTCGCTCGGGCTCCTCTACTCGGCGTTCACCGCGTACTGTGGCTTCGAGGTCAACGAGGGCGAGTACAAGCTCATGGGCATGGCGCCCTACGGCAAGCCCAATTACGTCGACCGCATCAAGAAGATGATCAACATCGGGTCGGACGGCTCCTACTGGCTCGACCTCGACCACTTCGCGTTCCACTACTCGCCCGACAACACGCTCGCGCCGAAGTTCTCCGAGGTCATGGGCGCACCGCCGCGCGATCCGGCGCTCGGCGACAAGTCGCTCGACCCGTTCTATTGCGACGTCGCCTCCTCGATCCAGGCCGTGACCGAGGAGATCATGATCAAGCTCGCCTCGTCGGTGCAGAAGCGCACGGGGCTGACGAACCTGTGCCTCTCCGGCGGCGTGGCGCTCAACTCGGTCGCCAACGCGAAGATCCTGCGCGACGCCGGCTTCGATCAGATCTACATCCCGCCGGGCCCCGGCGACGACGGCGGCGCGATCGGCGCCGCGCTCTGGGCCTACCACCACCTGCTCGGCAAGCCGCGCGTGGCGGCCCTCGGCCACGCCTATCTCGGCAGCGAGTACAGCGACGCGCAGGTCGCCGACTTCCTGAAGTCGAACGGCCTCGCCTACGAGCACATCGAGGACGACGACCGCTTCTTCTCGCGCGTCGTGGACGACCTCACCTCGGGCAAGGTCTGCGGCTGGTTCCGCGGCCGCTTCGAGTGGGGGCCGCGTGCGCTCGGCGCCCGGTCGATCATCGCCGATCCGCGCCGCACCGAGATGAAGGAGATCGTCAACGCGAAGATCAAGTTCCGCGAGGCGTTCCGGCCGTTCGCCCCGAGCGTGCTCGGCGAGCGCTGCGAGGAGTACTTCGAACTGCCCAACGC
>Ga0114969_10005335_pt1 | contig 10083 bp, 7 predicted proteins | sample M_130807_MF_Meta_FD_87316 | JGI IMG/M metagenome (GOLD analysis project Ga0114969, IMG submission 87316) | Freshwater microbial communities from Lake Montjoie, Canada to study carbon cycling - M_130807_MF_MetaG | ecosystem: Environmental > Aquatic > Freshwater > Lake | place: Lake Montjoie...
AGGTTTGGCCTTCAGGTTCGGTATTTACCAATTTAATTAATCAGTATTATTGTCGTTTTGAAACAGTGAATGAATCGCCACTTTCTCAAAATGATGTCATTGATTTATATCGTGCCTTAGCAGTGAATTTTAAGATATGTTCTTTAGAAATTTTGAATATGTGGGCCGACAAAAAAGCCTATAGTTTGGCACAGGGTCAATAGAAGTAAGGCTTTTACTTAAATAGCCCTGTTTTTACCCTCATTTTGATAGAAAATTACTTTTTCTGGTGGGAAAAAAAACATTTTTGACGTAATTTCACGCCTAATTACAAAACATCCCTTTTACCTATGGCTGAAGCAATATTAATGCCCCGTTTAAGTGATACCATGACAGAAGGTGTGGTGGCTGCTTGGCATAAAAAAGTGGGGGATACCGTTAAAAAAGGAGACTTATTAGCCGAAATAGAAACGGATAAAGCCACCATGGAATTGGAGAGCTATCAGGATGGTATTTTATTGCATATTGGCACTCCTCGTGGAGGCAAATTACAAGTGAATGATTTATTAGCCATATTTGGAAAACAAGGAGAAGATATTACTGCACTTATTGCAGCAAATACCCGCGGCGCTTCAGCTGCTGCCAATTCGCCAATAGCTAGCGCAGCAAATACAGCAACAAGCACTAATGCTCCTACAACACCTGCTGCTTCAACTGCAAGTCCAGCAACAACTACAAATAGTATTGATGCAAGTACTATGGAAGAAGTAGTATTAATGCCACGCTTAAGTGATACTATGACAGAGGGTGTGATTGCAGGTTGGCATAAAAAAGTAGGCGATAAAGTTACCAAAGGAGAAGTGTTGGCCGATATCGAAACCGATAAAGCTACCATGGAATTGGAATCTTATAAAGATGGCATTTTATTATACCAAGGTGCACAGGCAGGTGAGAAAATTTTAGTGAATCAACTACTATGTATTATTGGACAACCCGGTTTAGATATTGATAGTATTGTAAATTCTATCAAAGCGCCATCCAATGCTGAAGCGCCAAAAGCAACGGCTGCGGCGCCTTCAACAGTTTCTAGTGCGTCATCTGCGCCAGCTACACAATCTGCTCCAGTTTCATCAGCTGCTACAACAACTACAACTGCATCTGCAACAGTAATAAATGAAGGAAGAATATTTGCATCACCCTTGGCTAAGAAAATTGCAAAAGACAAAGGAATAGATTTAAAATATGTGCAAGGTACGGGCGAGCATGGAAGAATTACAAGAACAGATTTAGAAAATTATAAGCCAGGCAATACTGCTAGTGTTACAAAAGCAGCGGCTCCAAGAAATACAAATTACGTTGGTCAAGTAAGTTTTGTGGATACACCGGTTTCGCAAATGCGTAAAACTATTGCAAAACGCTTAGGTGAAAGTTTATTTACAGCGCCGCATTTTTACTTAACCATGAAAATTGATATGGATGCTGCCATTGCTGCTAGAACAGTAGTGAATGAAACAGCACCTGTTAAAATTAGCTTTAACGATTTTATTGTTAAAGCTGTTGCCCTTTCTTTAAAACAACATCCGAAAGTAAATAGTAGTTGGTTGGGCGATGTCATTCGTGAAAACCATCACGTGAATATTGGTATTGCTGTGGCTGTAGACGAAGGATTACTAGTTCCTGTGCTTCGTTTTGCTGACGGACTATCTTTGGATGAAATAAGTGTATCCGTAAAAGAGTTTGCTAAAAAAGCAAAAGATAAAAAATTACAACCTTCAGATTGGGAAGGAAGCACTTTCACCATTTCTAATTTAGGTATGTTTGGCATAGATTCATTCACGGCTATTATTAATCCTCCAGATGCTTGTATCCTAGCAGTAGGCGGTATTGCACAGGAGCCTGTTGTAAAGAATGGTCAAATAGTGCCAGGTAATGTCATGAATGTAACTTTAAGTTGCGACCATAGAGTAGTGGATGGTGCAACAGGATCGGCTTTCTTACAAACTTTAAAAAGCTATTTAGAAGAACCAATAAGAATGTTTGTGTAATTTATCGGAGCTTTATGAAATATAAGCTCCAATAAATTCTTCGCTAATGATTTTTTCGAGGGACCCCATAAACGGGCCCCTCGATTTTTTTCTTTTATAAATTAGTTTAAGTCCTAATTAATTATACTCTAATTTATTTTTTCTCTAATGATTTTTTCGAGGGACCCCATGAACGGGGCCCTCGATTTTTTTACTCTAATGATTTTTTCTTAATCTAAATCACATCCAATAGGGGCACCTGGTGCCATGGTAGTAGGTTTAGGTAGCGTAATATCTTTTGGATTATTAATTCTTTCAAGGGCATATGCATAATGCGCTTTATGAGCCGTATCTGTTTTTGCTAGCGTAGTTAATTTTAATTTTAATTCCTTCATTCTGTCATTACAAATAGCTCTTACTTCATAATTAGCTTCTGTACTTTGACCTACACCCATTAGCCAAGTAAGCACTAACTGTTGTGTTTGCTGATGAATGCTACCTTCTAAACCATTCGGAATGCTTGCATACCAGGTATTTTTTAATACAGCATCTACTACATTGTCAAAGCCAATAGTTTTGGCCCTCGCTTTATTTTGCACTAATCTATTCGCTCTTTCTACATTGAATAAAAAACTTAGTTCAAAATCGCTAAGCGCTTCTGCAGCAGCTAATGCATCAAAACTCATACCTGTTCTTTTATCAAATAATTCACCTACACCATAATACATTGGAGGGCGAGGAGGTATTAATTGTAAAATACGCTCTGGTATAAGAAGCGAACTTGCCGACAAGCAATTGATAGCGGCGTCCAATGCTTTTTGTTGAATAGCATTCGATAAAATAGTGGGTTTAATTTGATTTAGATCACCTCTTACACTATAATTATAATTGATGCCTCCAATTAATTTAGTTACTGCTTCATACTGATAACGGTGATAATTATATAATGGTACCAATACATCTTCTAATTTAGCTAGAGGGGTGAAATTAGTAATAGCTTCTTCTCCAAACTGTTCCATCCCTTTTTTTCTTACAGCCATGGCTTGGTCAAGTCCTACAACCGCATCAGATTGGTTATCCCATAAATGTGCATAGGGGTGAAAGCCACTAGCAGCTCTAGCATCTGCATCTGCAATAAATAATAAACCATTTTTAGAATTTTCTGCTAACATGTTTTGAAGAGCAGCTGTTTCATTCACACCTTTTCCAAAATCTTGATACCCATACATAATAGCACGCTTATCCCAAGCGCCAATTTCATTGGTGTACACTTTAGAAAAATCTATCTCCCCTTTTTCATTCACAAAAATATTAGGATGAGGATAGTCCATTACAGAGGCGCGATCATTGTAACTAGATGCATAATTATGTTGTAACCCTAAAGTATGACCCACTTCATGCGCAGCTAATTGTCTTAACCTGTGAATAGCGGCTATTCTCATTTTATCTGTAACAGGTTTACCATTGATATAAGGAGATAATAAGGCTGTGAAAATTAAATAGTCTTGACGAACTCTTAAAGAGCCTAAGGTTACTTGACCTTTTATGATTTCACCTGTTCTAGGATCGGCAATGGTGGCGCCATAGCTCCATCCACGTGTAGAACGGTGCACCCAATTAATCATATTGTATCTAATATCCATGGGGTCGGCAGAATCGGGAAGTACTTGTACTTGAAAAGCATTCTTATAGCCGGCAGCTTCATAAGCTTGGTTCCACCATCTGGCGCCTTCTAATAAAGCAGAGCGAATAGGTTCAGGAGTCCCATTGTCTAAATAATAAATAATAGGTTTTACAGGTTCGCTCATGGCGGCGGTAGGATCTTTTTTAAATAGACGATGTCTATTGATGACCATTTTTTCAATAGGTTCACTTATGTCACTTCCATAATCGAAATAAGTGGTTCCAAAATAACCACTTCTGATATCGTATTTTCTGGGTTGGTAGTTGTTATCGGGAAGCTCTACAAAGCTATGGTGCATTCGAAGTGTAAGTGCTTCTACAGAAGGCGCTACCGTTTGTACGAACCTGCCTGCATCGGAACCGCCTACAAAAGTAAGCGTGGCTTCAAACTCTGAATTTTTAGGAAAGTTTTTAGTGTTCGTAATATAGATAGCCGAACGCCCTTCGTTTAATGTGTAAGTACCTTGTTTCATTTTTCTAATTCTATCTGCTGCACCATGCGCATCTCTTAATAAAAATGGGGTAGCATCCACTAAAAGGGTATTGGCTTCTTCGGCTTCAATGGTAAAACTAAATAAGATAGATTGCGCGAAAGATTCATTCACTGCTTTTTGTTCTCTGGGGTCGCTCGTAACTGCGCGGAAGTCGGTATTGGGTTGGGTCAACAATAGTTTTTTACCCACGCGTTGGAAAAACACAATACGTGAATCACCAATTTGGCCTCTATCAAGCCCAATATCATTGGATCCTAGACCAGCCGGTAAAGAATTGACATATAAAAAAGGGGTTTCTAATTTGTCTACTGCAATAAAAATTTTTCCTTGTGCAGCATCCCAATAGTAATTAAAATAACCCTTATGTAATTCCATGGTCTTTGTTTTTTCTGCAATTGAATTGTTTTGCGCTTGCAGTAAAAAAGGAAAACATAATAACATTAAAAAAATACGCATAAAAATGAATTTATATTAAAAATAAAAAATCCCGCCTCCACCGAAAAATCGGATACGGAGCGGGATTGTAATTTAAGTTTTTTTTACTAAACTGTAGGCGTCGAATTAGTAGTAGGCTCTGTAAATAGAGTTGCCGCTACTACTGCAGGGGCTGCTACCGGTGCAGTTGCTTTTTTCTTTGAAGCTACTTTCTTTTTAGGAGCTGCTTTTTTTACTGCTTTTTTAACAGTTTTCGTAGCAACTTTTTTGACTGCTACCTTTTTCTTAGGAGCTACTTTTTTTGTAGTTTTCTTTGAAGCTACTTTCTTTTTAGGAGCTACTTTCTTAGTTGCTTTTTTAACCGCTTTCTTAGCTGCTTTTTTAACAGTCTTTTTTGTAGCTACTTTTTTCTTTGGAGCTACTTTTTTAGTTGTTTTTTTAGCTGCTTTCTTAGCTGCTTTTTTAACAGTTTTCTTAGGGGCTACTTTCTTTTTAGTAACTGCTTTTTTCTTACTTGACTTTGCCATTTTTGTTAATTTTATTTTTTGTATAAATGAATTAGGTTATAAAATTACATTGTTTTATTGAACTATATTCAAAGTTTTTCATTTTTTGTAATAGCTTTGTTTTATGCAAGCACCTATTACATTCATTCTTGGAGCAACTCCAAACGCTGATAGATATAGTTTTATGGCAATGGCCTTATTAGTAGAAAAAGGCCATGCCGTGTATCCTTTTGGGATAAAAAAAGGGGAAATACTTAGCACGCCCATCATAAATGAATGGCCAACGAATGAGCGCATAGACACTGTCACCCTGTATTTGGGCCCATCTGCACAAGAAGCCTACTACAATGCAATTATAGACTTGAAACCTAGAAGAATTATATTTAATCCAGGAACAGAAAATCCCATTTTGAATAATTTAGCTACTGAAAAAGGAATTGAAACCATCGAAGCCTGCACCTTAGTGATGCTAAAAACAGGGCAATACTAGCCATTTTATTTTTTCTTTAATTTTTGAATTGACCCCAGGTAGACCTATCTAAATTTCGATATTGGATGGCCTCACTAATATGTTCTTCCTTGATAGTAGCATTTGCTTCTAAATCGGCAATCGTTCGACCTAATTTTCTAATTCTATCATAGGCCCGAGCGCTTAATTGAAATTTTTCCATCGCTAAGGCTAATAATTTTCCGGCTGCAGGAGAAAGACCCCCCCATTTTTTTAATAAAGCTTCGTTCATTTGGGCATTAGTGTAAATGCCTGTATCGGTTTTGAACCTTTCTATTTGAATGGCTCTTGCTAATTCAACTCTTTTAGCAATTACGCTAGAACTTTCAGCATTTTCAGTTTTAGTGAGTTCGTGATAGGGGACTGGGGTTACTTCAATATGCAAATCAATTCTATCTAATAAGGGCCCTGAAATTTTATGTAGGTATTTCTGTATTTGTGTAACACTACAATGACAAGGTTTCTGTGGATGGTTATAATAGCCACAAGGACAGGGGTTCATGGCTGCGAGTAACATGAATCTGGCTGGAAAATTCACAGTCATTTTAGCTCTAGCAATACTCACTTCGCCTGCTTCCATGGGTTGTCTTAGTACTTCAATCACCGATTTATTGAACTCTGGCAGTTCATCTAAGAATAAGACCCCATTATGGGCTAAAGAAATTTCTCCAGGTTGAGGATGGCCCCCACCTCCAATCATGGCAATGGTAGATAAACTATGATGCGGTTGTCTAAAAGGACGTCTACTAATAAGTTGGTTTTGCAAAGGTATTTTTCCAGAAATACTATAAATTTTACTGGTTTCTAGTGCTTCATTTTTATTCAAAGTGGGTAAAATAGAAACAATACTTTTTGAAAGCATCGTTTTACCAGCGCCGGGCGGCCCAATCATAATTAAATTATGTCCTCCCGCACTCGCAATTTCTAAAGCACGCTTGGCATCTGATTGTCCTTTTATATTTGCAAAATCGGGAATAGTATTGTTTTCTATTTTTTGAGAAATAAGAGTATGGTCTTGCTGGAGCTTATTTTGTTTTTCATCATTAGGGTTGTTTAAAAAATGAACTACTTCAAGTAAAGAACTGAATGCGTAAACGGGTATGCCTTCTACCATTAAAGCTTCTGCAGCATTTTGCCTAGGAATAATCATGGCTGCAAAGCCTTCTGCTTTAGCTTGCATGGCCATGGCGAGTATGCCTTTAATGGGATATAAACTACCATCTAATCCTAATTCTCCCATGCATACATATTTTTCAATAAGGGAAGGTTGAGTGATTTGTTCCGAGGCTGCTAAAATGCCAATGGCAATGGGTAAATCAAAAGCAGCGCCTGATTTTCTTAAATCGGCGGGTGATAAATTAATAACCAGTTTAGTACGGGGCATATGAAAACCGTTAGCCTTAATAGCACTTTCGGTTCGGTCTAAACTTTCTTTGACAGCATTGTCGGGAAGGCCCACTATACAATAACCTTGGCCCATACTTACATTTACTTCAATGGTAATGGTTACAGCGTCAATGCCCACAATAGCGCTACCCTTAGTTTTTACAAGCATCTTTTTACTTGAAACTACCTTAGATACTAAAACGAATGAAAGGTATTAATACTTGTTTTTGGTAATCTTTTTTAACAGGTCCGCCACGCCCTCTCTTTCTAAGATTAAATAACCGAGTCTATCTTGACTCACTCCTTTTTTTAATTGATAATGAAAAATCAATTCTTTTTCTTTGACGGCTGTTTCAAAATAACTAAACTGAATATTATCGAAACCTTTTAAGCCATCGCTTATTTCATATAAATGGGTAGAAATAATAAATAAACTGCTTCTTAAATTTTGTAAACCTTCAATAACGGCGCTACTACATTTCATAGCATCTTGAATATTGGTGCCTTTGAATAATTCGTCAATTAAAACAAAATATTTTTTACCGTCTATTATTTTTTCAATGGTATTTTTTATTCTTTGTACTTCATTGAAAAAATAGCTCTCCCCTTTTACGATATTGTCTGCAATAGTTAAATTAGTAATAAGGCCGTCAAATAAACTAAGTTTTAATTTTTTAGCAGGTACGCCAATACCAATATGGGCTAGGTATAAAACAATACCGGTGGTTTTAATAAAAGTACTTTTACCTGCCATATTTGCGCCCGTTAAAAAAAGTAAATTACTTTGATAATTAAGGGAGAGTTCATTATCAACAGCATTATGCACTAAGGGGTGAATGGCAGCAGTGACCTCAAAAATGGGTGTATCATTTTCTAACCAAGTAGGAAAAACAAACCTATAATTTTTGGAAGCCATGGCCATACTATAATAGGCGTCTAGTTCATAATAATATTCTAAAAGCTGAAGGGTATTATTTTTATAATGATAAAGAAAAAAATGGCAGAAAGAAAGTACTGTTTGCGGGTTCTCTAGCTTAGTAGAAGCAGGTAGGCTTGCTAGAGAAGGATGGTTTGTATATTTTTTTATTTTTTGAACTAGGGATTCAATGATAGGGTTGTCCTTTTTTGTTTCAAATACCGTCAACCATTTGTTTAAATTTTCATAAAATAAAATTAAATGCTCTAATGAATAACGAAGTAAGGAATAGTCGGAGGCGCTCATAAACTCATACCAGTAGGCAGCAGGCAAACTAATTTGTGTAGGAATTCTTTTAAATCCGGTATCAAAAAATTTCTCAATAACAAGGGTAGTACCATTGGTAATTTTCAATGCATCTACAAAATGGATATTGTCTATAAAATAAGCAATCGCATTTTGTCTTTGCTCAATGGAGGCTATAGAAGACAAAGGATTAGAAAGAAAATGATCCAATTGTATTTTACCTCCATTGGACTTGCAAAAATTGAGATGGGATATAAGTCCTATCGACTCTTCGTTATCAAATAAGCCAATATCTTTTAAAGTAATTTTATCCACCTGCATAAAACTTACTTTTAGCTTCTTGTAAATTGAAGGCGTTGTCCTTTCTTGGCTTCATTAAATACCCCTTCATGGTATACTTTGTATCCATTTACAAATGTAGTATTCACTTGATAAGGAAAGCTGCACCCTTCAAAGGGGCTCCAGCCACAGTGGTATAAAATATTTTCTTTGCTAACAGTATAAGGCGCTTTTTTAACAAGCACTAAATCGGCATGATAGCCCTCTCTAATAAAGCCGCGGTCTTTAATTTGAAAACAAGTAGCGACTGCATGGCTCATCTTTTCAACCAACTTCTCCATACTTATTTTTCCTTCATCAACATATTTTAGCATTAATAGAAGACCATGTTGAACTAGAGGCAGGCCAGCGTGTGCATGCGCATAAGCTTCTTGTTTCTCCGCCCAGGTATGCGGTGCATGGTCGGTAGCAATAACATCTAGTTGATCATTTAGTAGACCCTCCCATAATGCATTTTTATTGGCTGGTGCCTTAATAGCAGGGTTGCATTTAATTAAATTACCTAAAGAGGCATAGTCGTTGGCTGTAAAATGTAAATGATGCACACAAACTTCTGCAGTAATTCTTTTATCTGCTAAGGTTCTTAAATTAGAGAATAATTGTAATTCTTTAGCAGTGCTAATATGTAAAATATGTAATCTTGCATCAAATTTTTTAGCTAGTTGAATGGCTTTAAAAGACGACTCAAAACAAACTTCTTCATCTCTAATAATAGCGTGGTCGGAGGTCTCTAAAATAGGCTTGATGGCCTCTAGCGCTGCTTTATTTCTTTTAATAAGACTTTCTTCTTCACAATGCGTAGCAATTAAAAGTTCAGTGCCTCCAAATATTTTTTCAAGTACCAATGGGTTTTCTACTAATAAATTACCTGTAGAGGACCCCATAAATATTTTCAATCCGCAAACTTCCTTTTTTTTGTCATTAGTTTTTAAAATTTCTTCTAAGTTGTCTTGGGAAGTACCCATGTAAAAAGAATAATTCGCAATTGATGTATGAGCGCCTATTTGATATTTATCTTCTAATAATGCTTGTGTAAATACAGGTGGTTGGGTATTGGGCATTTCCATAAAGCTGGTGGTACCGCCCGCCACAGCTGCCTTGGCCTCGCTATAAATATTGGCTTTATGGGTTAAGCCCGGCTCTCTAAAATGCACTTGATCATCAATTACACCAGGAAGTAAAAATTGATTTTCGCCATCAATTTCAGTAATGCCACCCTTCGTTTCTATTTGACTTGCTATTTTTTCAATACGACCTTCTTTAATCAAGACATCTCCCTGAATGGTTTTGCCTTCATTTACAATTTGTGTATTTTTTATTAAATAGCTATTCATTATAAATTAGTTTTCTATATGAATGGTAAAATAAACAAAATTACCTGTGACGTCTTTTATGCTTGATAAAAGTGCATCCCCCTTATTTAAATTTCTTAAGCCATAACTAAATTTTATTTCTGGAGAAATAGTGGCGTACTGTAAATAAAAACTAACACCTAAGCCCACTTCAT
>Ga0114969_10005339_pt1 | contig 10082 bp, 11 predicted proteins | sample M_130807_MF_Meta_FD_87316 | JGI IMG/M metagenome (GOLD analysis project Ga0114969, IMG submission 87316) | Freshwater microbial communities from Lake Montjoie, Canada to study carbon cycling - M_130807_MF_MetaG | ecosystem: Environmental > Aquatic > Freshwater > Lake | place: Lake Montjoie...
CTGAAAAGTTTTTTAGCAAGGGATATTATTTCTTAGTAACCGGTTCGTTCTTCCAGTCCGAATATCAGGGCAGCGATAAGGTATGGCGCAACACGGCCTTCAACGGTCACTATGTGGTGAATGCGCTCGGAGGTTATCAGTATCTGTTTGGCGGAAAGAAAAACAAAACCAAACGCAACACCATTGCCATAGATTTTAAAATGACCGGTGCCGGTGGCAGGTATTATACGCCAATAGATTTAACGGCAAGTGCCGCGCAACACCAGGAAGTGCGGATAGAAAACCGAGCCTACTCCGAAAAATATAAAGACTATTTCCGCCTCGATTTAAAACTGAGCTACCGGTTGAGTTTTAGAAAAATTACGCAGGAACTTTCGATGGATTTGCAGAATGTAGCCAACATCAAAAACATTTTCCGCAAGGTCTACAACCCGCGCACCAACTCTCTGAACAACGAATATCAGCAGGGCATTTTCATTTTGCCGCAGTACAAGATTTTGTTTTAAGCCCCGAAGACGTCATTGCGAGGACGGCTCTGCGGACGAAGCAATCCCTTACGCGTTAGGGGGATTGCTTCGCAAAGCCTCGCAATGACGCTCCAACTCACTTATCCATTTCGCATAAGCGTCATCACCGGTTAAATCCAGTTTGCTTTTGATGGAATAGTTGAGCTCAAGAATTTGCTCTGCATTTTGTTTGCACCAAACTTTACAGGCAAGTTCAGTGTCGGTAGAAATATATTTGGCAGAGTCACGACTCACCAAAGCCATTACTGCACCGGTAGCGAGTTGTGTTTTGTATGAATCGGCTTTCGAAAAAATTTCCTGAAGTGTTTCTTCATCACAACCACCTACATAAGCAATAGCGATTCCCAGTCCGCGCCATAAATCTTTGTGTCGCTCAACGGCAAAACCTTCAACCATAGTTTTTGCATCGTCAATAATTCCCTTGTTTAAATACCAAATGCTTCGCCCAATGCCTTGGTCAAGAGCGGAAGAGGCAACAGTATCTTCAACATTAAGCTTGAGATGATTGATGATGCTTCTTCTCCTTCGGAATATCCCTTCATAATATCCATAGCCATCTAAAACCCGATAACGCATCATTGGATTTAGTTCTGCCAAATAATCAATCGGATTTTTTAAAGCCTGTGCAAACGCCCAACCCAAACCAACATGCACTTGTGTAGCATGAGCGGATGCTGCTTCATTTAAAAACTGTAGCCAATTGGTGAGTTGTTCGCCCTGCTTAAAATCTTCTAAAGCAATACTCATGGAGGCAGATTCGTAGCCAATAGAACGGAATTCAATACCTGTAGATTCTAATTCGGCAACGTGCCGCTTCCAATCCGGTGATTCAAAAAAAATATCCTGAACATGCAGAAATGTATTCTGGATGGTATCCATTTTACCCGGAACTGAAACCTCAGTGCTCATAGTTATTTAGGCAAATTGTTTTTCGCCATAAAACCAAAGCACATCCACGTCCTTCATAATTTTTTCATCGCGCGGAACGTTGAGTGCTTCATTGTGTTCAGGCACGCTATTTTCAAGGTCCATTGTATAAGGATTCACCGCCATATCCAGCGAAGTTCCTTTGGCATGATTGCTCACTCTGCGGAAAATTTCGGCAGCTACTTTTTCGAGTATGGCAATATTCTCACCTACTTTATCCAGCAATTTATCGCCATGTTGTTTTGTGATATTGGTTTGAAACTCGAGCATATAGCTCAGGTCAATAGGGTCAACAAACTTATGCTCGAAAACTTCGGTATCGTATGGTTGCCAATCCATAAACAGTTTTTGCATCTGCTCGTGAATTTTGCGGAACTTATGTCCAAGGCCGTTTTCGTTGCCGAATAAATTTTTGAGTGTTCGCAAATCAGTAAACGCATTGTTAGTGAAAAGCAAAGCAGGCACAGCCCAGTAGATGGCCCAGTCCCACAAAATTTTTGTGCTCATCACCTGTGCATTACCCATCAGTAGATACTTGTTCTGATAAATCGGAATCCAGCTTTCCACCAAACCCAAATGTGTTTGCTCGTAAATTTCTGCACGGAACTGCACATCTTCTCCGCCCAATTCGCGGAGAATTAAATCGCTGAGCCAGGTATTGTTCATGGCAATAAAATCGCTACCTGGTGAATAGAACGGGTCGAGGAAAGCACCGGCTTCACCGGTAACCCCCCAACGCATACCGCCATCATACAAGCGACCGGTGTGGTGCGCAAAGTGTTTCAGGATTTTGAAATCCATTTTGTTTGGAGTTTCCGGCTCCAACATTTTGTAACACAACGGCTCATTCACCTTCAGCCACTCCAACGATTTCTCATAAGTATCAAACGTGTCGAACGGATGCACAGCGGGGTCGGCTACAATGCCAATGCTGGTATTTTTTGTTCCCAACGGAATAACCCAAACCCAATAACCTTTATCTAAAAAGTGAACGGTGCTTAAGTAGCGCAACTTTACTTCAGGATAATTTTTCCATTCTTCACTTTGGCTCCAGTCAGTAATATCAATCACTCCCCGCAATCTCCACCAAACCGCGTTCACGGCATGGTCCATTGGTTTCTCGAAACCGAATTTGCGTTTGAGAAAACTGTGACGGCTCGTTGCATCTGCAACCCAACGGCAGGTTGCTTTCACTTCTTCGCCTTTGTGTTTATAGGTAACTGTGCTTTGGTCTTTGCCAAACTCCACATCTTTTACAAAAGCATCCAACAAAAATTCAGTGCCGTATTCCTGTGTGCGCGAAGCGAGATGATTTTCAAAAGTTCCTCTGTCTAACTGATGGCTTGGAGTATAAAGCCATTTACGCGGACCAAGTTCTAACCGCGACTCAATTATTTCTTTGGTGTTTGATTTGAAAAAGAAACGCAAACCGTATTTTGGCAGTTCGTGCTTTTCTAAATATTCCTTCTCGCCAATTATTTCGCGATAATAGTAGCTCGCCAGCTCAACGGTTGATTCGCCAACTTTATGAGCCGACTTAGGCGCGTTCTCTCTTCTTCTTTCGAGAACAAGAATTTTAATATCCGGCTTCTTCCTTTTTAGCTGAATAGAAAGTGTAAGACCAGCAAGACCGCCACCTAGAATAATTACATCATAATGTTTCATAACTGAATTTTATTTTAATCCTTGATAATAAAGTTTCTTCTCACGAATACTTTTTCCTGAAAACGGTCTGAACAAAATTGCATTAACCGTTAATACAATTGGTGCAATAATGAACAGTGCGAATAAGAGATAATACTTATACACCACCAACCATGCCGCGCGGTTCTTTCGCTTGCTGATAAAATTTGCCCAAATTAAAAACAAACGAGGCGCAAGTTTTTCGATAATCATGTAATCTGCTTTTATATCCACCGCATTTTGACTTACCAGTTGTTCTTGTAATCCATCAAAATTTTCTTTCTGCAAAAACTCCAAAACAGTTTTGCCAAAAACCTTTGAATTACTGATGTCTTCATCCGAAATTCCGGGCTTGGGGAAAATGCCCAAATACTTATCTTTCTTACCGTTCATCATCCAATGCAGAATGGTAATGGCACTGATTGAGTTTTGATTTCTGTCAACCAGCGCAATATTGCCTACAAGATTTGCTCCAGCTTCGCGTAAAATTTTCTTCAATTTTTCCTGCGAACTCAACCACATATTCCGCGCACCGATTAAAGTAACTACCGGTGTATCTTTTAAAATCTTTTTCACTTCATCGGTTGCTAAAATTGAATTGGCAGGAATACTCAACGACAAATACCAGGGTTGATAAGCAAACACCACCAAATCATATTTTGCTTCTTTAAATTCAATCTTTCCCATTGGAGAAGGAACAGCCAAAACAGTTTCAGGCATAGCATCAAAAAATCGCTCCGAAGTCCAGGGAAAGGCAAAGTCATTCTTTGGTTTTGCACGAACAACCTCAACCGAAACACCGGCTTCTGCAAACGGAACCACAAACGAAGTTACAATCTCTGTAAGCTGACCGGTTTGAGAATAATAAAGAACCAAAACTTTTTTGCTCATGTTATCTGCTTTGCTAAAACAATCGCAACGCAAATTTGTTTTTAGCAATTATCAGGAGCGGATAAAATATTAAATGCATGCTTTTGGCCGATGAATAAACTCATCCACAGAGAGTTTCTGTCCATCCTAAAAATAGCGTAGTATCGCTTAAATATTTATGTTCGCGCCTCTTAAAAACAAACGGAATCAACCCAAGAGTTAATGTCTTTGAAAGAAGTTTACATAAATCGTGCTGCGCACTTCTTCCCGAATAGTCCCGTTTCGAACGAGGAGATAGAAAGCTATTTGGGTTTGGTGAATGGAAAACCTTCGCGTTCCAGAAGCATTGTGTTGCGCAACAACGGCATTAAGCGCAGATTTTACGCGCTTGAAAAAGGCGGCAAAACCACCCACACTAATGCACAAATGGTTTCGTTGGCGGTGCGTGAACTTTTCAAAAACAATCCTGAAGAATTAAAAACGATACAACTGCTGAGTTGCGGAACTTCATCGCCCGACCAGGTTATGCCTTCTCATGGAGTAATGGTTCATGGATGGTTACCGGAGACCGGTGCTATTGAAGTGCTGACTCCATCCGGCAATTGTTGTGCAGGAATGCAGGCGTTGAAATATGCTTACCTATCCATTAAAGCCGGTGAAGTTCAAAAAGCGGTGACTGCCGGTTCTGAAAGAACTTCAAAACTGATGTGCGCTTCTTCGTTTGAAGAAGAAGCAAAACAATTACTCGCTCTCGAAGAAAATCCGAATCTCGCGTTCGAAAAAGATTTTTTGCGTTGGATGCTGAGTGATGGTGCCGGTGCATTTTTAGTTTCTGATAAGAAAAATGATGAAGGCGTTTCGCTTCGCATTGAGTGGATGGAAAGTTCATCATATGCGCATTTGGTAGATACCTGTATGTATCAGGGCAGCGAGAAATTACCTGATGGTTCTTTGAAGAGCTACATGGAATTTTCTCCCGAAGAAATTACGGGTAAATCTGTTTTTGCCATGAAGCAGGACGTGCGTTTGTTAGATGAGCACATCATTGATTTGGGCTACCAAACATTGAAAGGAATTATCGACAAGCATAATCTTAAAACTTCTGAACTTGATTTTTTCCTTCCGCATATTTCAAGTGAGTTCTTTAGAAAGAAGATTGCGGCAAAGCTGGAAGAGAAACAAATTGGAATCCCTCACGAAAAATGGTTTAGCAATCTGACTGAAGTTGGAAACGTAGGGGCCGGTTCAATTTATCTAATGATTGATGAATTGCTCAGCAAAGGCAAACTACAGAAAGGACAAAAGCTTTTGCTCATGGTTCCGGAAAGCGCGCGCTTTGCTTATTTATATGCTTACCTAACCGTTTGCTAAATGAAGAAGGACGAGATACCTCAAGACCCGAGTCCGCTTGATAAGTTTACCAAAGAAGTTTGTTATGCGGTGGATGAGACCGGTGAATACACAACTGCCTTAAGCCGCGGCTGGCAGGTAAAAGCCGATGCGCTTGGCATTACTTGGGAAGAAGCACAGGCAAGAACGGCAAACGCCCGCGAGAAAGTGAAGAACGGAGAAGCAAGCCCCATTTTATTTTTCATGGAATTGAACATGATGGACTTGCCGATTGTTTCGGCTTACACCGGTTTCTGGCAATGGACAATCAAACGACATTTAAAACCGGACGTTTTCAAAAATCTTTCTGAGAAGAAATTGCTGAAGTATGCAGAAGTGTTTGATGTTACAGTTGAAGAACTAAAAAACACGAACCCGAATGCAGCTTAACTTCCAACACATTCAGGCGGCTCATTGCGAAAACGGAGTTACTACCAATTTACTGCAGCACATGGGTATTCACCAAATTACCGAGCCACTTGCTTTCGGCATTGGTGCGGGAATTTTTTACATCCATATTCCTTTCTTAAAAATCAGTGGTGGTCCGGCTGTTTCTTTTCGCACTATGCCGGGGCAGATTTTCACGCGCACTTGTAGCGCACTTGGTGTTAAGATTGAGCGCAAAACTTTTAGCAGTAAAGAAAATGCGCAGCAGTTTTTAGATGATTGTTTGGCTAAAGGTCAACCGGCAGGTTGCCAGGTAGGTGTTTATCATCTCACTTATTTTCCGAAAGAATTCCGCTTCCATTTCAATGCACACAATTTAGTGGTTTACGGAAAAGAGAACGATACTTATCTCGTAAGCGATCCGGTGATGGAAACGGTGACAACTATTTCCGCACATGATTTAGAACGCGTTCGTTTTGCCAAAGGTGCGCTTGCTCCTAACGGACAAATTTATTTCCCAAAAACAAGTGAACCGGTTTCTGAAGAGCGAATCAGGAAAGGAATTATAAAAGGCATTAAACATGCCTCGTGGTTTATGACGGAGACACCGGTGCCTATTTTAGGCGTTGCCGGAATCCGCTTTACGGCAGGAAGAATTAAAACATGGCGCGAAAGCTTAGGCGCGCGCAGAGGTGGATTGTATCTCGCCCAACTTGTCCGCATGGGCGAAGAAATAGGCACCGGTGGTGCCGGATTTCGTTTTGTGTATGCAGCTTTTCTTCAACAGGCACATGCATTTGTCAAGAAGGATGAGTTGCTGGAAATTTCGAAACAGTTCACCGCTATTGGCGATTTGTGGCGCGCGTCTTCTGTGCAGGCATCGGGCATTTATAAAGGGAGAATGACCGAGCAACAGGATTTTAATGTAATGGGCGATATGCTTCTTAATATTGCCGACAAAGAAAAGACAGCATTTAAAGCTTTGTATAAAATCAAGTGGTAAGCATGGAATCTGCAGCCATTCAAATAAGCAATCTTAATTTTCAGTATGCCGAAAACTCCGGAGTGGTTTTCAAAGATTTCAATTTGAATATTGCTGTGGGGGAACGCTTTGGTTTGCTCGGACCAAACGGTGCAGGCAAAACCACCTTGATGAATTTGATGACCGGTGTGCTGCAAGCTAAAAGCGGAAGCATTAAACTCCTCGGCAAAGAAATTTCGGAAGATAGAGAAGTAAAAAAGCTATTCGGTTTTGTTCCGCAGTTTCATTCTTTTTATCAGGAATTATCTCCTGCGGAGAACTTAGAATTTTTTGGAGCATGGGCAGGACTCAACAGAAAAGAAATAAAAGAGCGCACTAAGGAATTGCTTTCGGTGCTTGGTTTGAGCAATGTTGCAGACAAGCCGGTTTCGAAATTTTCAGGAGGAATGAAAAACCGTGTGAACCTTGCGATAGGAGTTATTCATCGCCCTAAAATTTTGTTTTTAGATGAACCAACTACCGGGGTGGATGTGCAAACGCGCCATGCTATTGTTGACTATCTTAAAGAACTCAATAAAGCGGGAACAACCTTGATTTATACTTCACACCATTTAACCGAAGCGGAATCGCTTTGCACAAAAGTTGCGCTGATTGACGAAGGAAAAATTATTGCACAAAACGATTTGCAGTTGTTGTTGCAGGAACATAAGCAAGACGGACTCGAAGGATTATTTTTAAACTTAACCGGAAGGTCGTATCGCGATTCATAATGTATAAACTCTACACCGCCATACTGAAAGAACTTCGCATCATGCTGCGCGACAAAGCGGCATTAGCGGTTATGTTCCTTATGCCGGTGCTCTTGGTCGTGGTGATTACGAGCATACAGAACAGTAGTTTGAAAATGATAAATGATAACACCGTGCCTATGCTGGTGTGCAACCGCGATGGTGGCGAAAGCAGTTTGCAGTTTATCGATGCGCTGAAAAAAATCGGCATGTTCGATTTGCAAAAGGCCGATTCATCGCTTACCGATAAGCAACTAACCGATTCGATGCACTCACACGATGCACTTATTGCTGTGGTGGTGCCGCAAGGATTTACTTCTGCACTCAAATCAAAATCGCAAAACATTACCGGTAAAGCACTCACGGAATTCGGTATGTCCGTAAAAATCGAGCAGGATTCTTCGGCATTAGTAAAGGAAGCACCACCGGTAGCTATGTTTTACAATCCGGTGTTGCAGGAATCATTTCGCTTATCAGTAAACGGAGCTTTGAAAAGCGCACAACAGTTTACCGAGAACCGGGCAGTATTGCAGGCCTTGTATCTGGCTATGAGCGACAAAAAACTTCCGGATTCTTTGGAGCAACAAATTCTGAACAACAAATCTGTTATCAATCAAATTCCTACAGCAAAAGACGGCAGCCGGAAAATTCCAAATGCCACGCAACACAACGTTCCGGCATGGACCATCTTTGCTATGTTCTTTATTGTGGTATCGCTCAGCACCAATGTGGTGAAAGAAAAAATCAGCGGCAGTTTCATTCGCCTTAAAACTTTGCCAACAAGTTTCATTTTAAATTTAGCGGCTAAGCAAATCACTTACGTAGTGGTTACCCTGGCGCAGGTGCTGGTTATTTTTTCGCTGGGCATTTTTCTGTTTCCGCATATCGCTTTACCTAAATTAGTGTTACCCGAAAACTTAGGTTCACTTTTTCTTGTATCAATCATGTGCGGATGGTGCGCTGTAAGCTATGGTGTGCTGATTGGCGTGTATGCCAAAAGCATGGAGCAGGCTATCGGCTTTGGAGCGGTATCGGTTGTAATTCTTGCGGCAATTGGAGGCATTGTGGTTCCAAGTTTTGCCATGCCTGAATCGCTGCACTTACTAATGAAAATTTCTCCGTTGCATTGGTGCATGGAGGCCTATAATACCCTCTTCTTAGAAGGCGGTTATATGACAAACGTGCTTTATTCTCTTCTCCCCATACTCCTCATTATTACGGCTATGCAGTTTGTTGCCATTGCCGGCCTGAAGAAGCAACGGTTGATATAAAAAACCACTTTGACGGATACTTTACGGGTCTTAGTTGCTGGTTTTGTGACCTTAGTTGGCTGTTTACAGCCCTTAGTTGAAGTATGTTTGTTAAAAAATCTACCTATTACCTATCGTTGATTATCTACTATCTACTGTAAAGTATCTGCTATCTATCGTAAATTACCTGCTATCTACTGTTCGTTATCTACTATCTACTGTTTTCTATCTTCCTTCTACCGTAAATTATCTTGCTTCTACTGTATATTACCTTGCTTCTATCGTTTGTTATCTTTCAAACAGTTTTTTACTTTTGAAATACCGTTAAAAACCACGCTATGCCAACTCAAATCATCAGCAAAGAAGAAGCGGCAGCTATCCGCCTCCTTCCATTCGGCAAAAAACATCCCGTTCGCGCACTTATAGAAGAACTACAACCCGGACAGTTCCTGCGCGTGGACCCTCAGGACTTTAAATGGAAGGGCAAAACACCGAATTTCTTCTGCCTGCAAATTTCAAAAGCGGGCAAAGCCAGATTCAAAACATTTAAAGAGCCCCGCAAAGCCGGCTGGGTGGTTCAACGAATAAAATAAAGGACTGAAAAACACCGGTTGATTTGAGTAGTTGCTTCTATTGATATTTCCAATATTTTTGAAGAAATCATAACACATGAAAACATTAGCCATTTTTGGACTTGGAGTACCAGAAATTTTGGTGCTTCTATTTTTTGTCGGAGGGTTTATTTTTTGGTTATGGGCATTTGTCGATATTCTAAAAAGTCAGTTTAAAGGTGGTTCAGATAAAATCGTTTGGCTGCTTGTAGTTTTATTTATTCCCTTCGTTGGTGTTATACTATATTTTTTGATAGGAAGAAATCAAAAAGTGGTGGATTAAGCAGTCCTCTTTAACATTCAAGTTCACTCTGCTATCTCACCTTGTCCTTTCAGCATTTTCTGATAGCTTTGCGCCCTAATTTTTAAACTATGCATACTCAAGAGGCGATATTCAATTTAGGACCAAGCGAACTTATCATCATAGCAGTAATAATCCTTCTATTATTTGGCGGAAAGAAAATCCCGGAATTGATGAAAGGAATCGGTCAAGGTGTGCGTGAGTTCAATGCGGCTAAATCGAACCTGAAACAGGAAATAGAAGAAGGCATGAAAGATAAGCCGGTTACTACCAAAGAAACCGCTGAAGAAAAGAAGGCGTAATCTCCAAAACATTTTAAGTAACCCAAAAGTCAATTTCAAAAACAAATTGAGGTGGCAGAGTTGTC
>Ga0114969_10005340_pt1 | contig 10082 bp, 9 predicted proteins | sample M_130807_MF_Meta_FD_87316 | JGI IMG/M metagenome (GOLD analysis project Ga0114969, IMG submission 87316) | Freshwater microbial communities from Lake Montjoie, Canada to study carbon cycling - M_130807_MF_MetaG | ecosystem: Environmental > Aquatic > Freshwater > Lake | place: Lake Montjoie...
CTCAGCCCCTGGGCCAAAGCCCCCCAACACCACACTCAGCACTTCACCACCTGACGAACGGCCTCCTGTAAACCAGATGCAGGTCTCATAAACCTGTCAATACGAGTTCACCGGAAGCACACTCTGTTTCTGGCGATGGCGCTGATGAGCCTGCGTTTGTGGGAACTGGCCTCTCTGGCATTACCGATGCTGGCGATTCTGGTGGTACAAGCCTTGGTGATGGCGCTGTATGCGATCTTTGTGACCTATCGCGTGATGGGCAAAAACTATGATGCCGCGGTATTGGCCGCTGGGCACTGTGGTTTTGGTATGGGGGCGACGCCGACGGCGATTGCCAACATGCAGGCGATTACCGATCGTTTTGGCCCTTCGCACCTGTCGTTTCTTGTGGTGCCGATGGTGGGGGCGTTCTTTATTGATATCGCCAATGCCATCGTGATTAAGCTGTATCTGATGTTGCCGATGTTTGGCTAAATAATGTCGCCCTTTCCACGGGGGAGGGCGACAGAATCAGGCGTTGGAGTAGCGGGCGGTTTCAGGCAGCCAGCGCTCAATTAGGGCGTGAGCATGCTGCGGATAGTGCTGGTGGATATGGCGCGCCGTGCGCTGAACTTCTGGGATCATCGCCTGATCGCGCAACAGATCTGCCACTCTGAACTCTGCGCTGCCGGTTTGGCGCGTACCCAACAGCTCGCCCGGCCCACGGATTTCCAGATCGCGCTGGGCAATCACAAAGCCGTCGTTACTGTCGCGCAGCACCTGCAGGCGTTTTTGCGCCGTTTTGCTGAGCGGGGTTTTATACAGCAGCACGCAGTGAGAGGCGACGGCACCACGGCCAACGCGGCCGCGTAGCTGGTGCAACTGCGCCAATCCGAGCCGCTCCGGGTTCTCGATAATCATCAGGCTGGCATTGGGTACGTCAACGCCCACCTCAATCACCGTGGTTGCGACCAAGAGCTGCAATTCGCCCTGTTTAAAGGCCTGCATCACCGCCTGTTTCTCTTGCGCCTTCATGCGGCCATGGACCAGAGCCACCTTCAGCTCCGGCAGGGCGATTTTCAATTCCTCCCAAGTGGCTTCCGCTGCTTGAGCCTCCAGCAGGTCGGACTCTTCAATTAGCGTACAAACCCAATACGCCTGGCGGCTTTCTTCTAAACAGGCACTTTTTACCCGCTGAATAATATCGGCACGGCGCGTATCAGGGATTGCCACTGTGGTTACCGGCGTGCGCCCCGGCGGCAGTTCGTCGATAACCGAAGTGTCGAGATCGGCATAGGCGGTCATCGCCAGCGTGCGCGGAATTGGCGTGGCGGTCATGATCAACTGATGAGCATGGAACCCTTGCTCTTCGCCTTTTTCCCACAGTGCCAGCCGCTGATGCACGCCAAAGCGGTGTTGTTCATCGATAATCACCAGTGCCAGGCCATTGAACTGCACCTGTTCCTGGAAGATGGCGTGCGTTCCTACCACCATCGATACTTGCCCGCTGGCAATCGCGTCCTGTTGTGCGATGCGTGCTTTGCCCTTTTGTTTCCCTGCTAGCCAGCCCACCTCAATTCCCAGCGGTTCAAACCATTGGCGGAAGTTATTGGCGTGTTGTTCGGCCAGTAACTCAGTGGGGGCCATCAGCGCCACCTGCTTACCGTGGGCGATGGCACGCAGGGCAGCCAGTGCTGCAACCAGAGTTTTGCCTGAACCAACATCCCCTTGCACTAGGCGCATCATCGGGAAACCCTTCTGCATATCGGCTTCGATATCGGCTACTACCCGATTTTGCGCACCGGTAGGGGCAAATGGTAACTGAGCGAGGAAACGCTTTTTCAGCCGATCATCTGGCGTGAGTGATAGTGCTTTATAGCTTTGCGCACCTGCGCGCACGGCCAGCATGCTGAGGTTATGCGCCAGTAGCTCTTCCAGAATCAGGCGTTTTTGTGCCGGGTGTTTGCCCTGCTCCAGATCGGCCAGTTGGATATCCGGCGGCGGGCGGTGCAGGGTATGTAGCGCCTGTGGCAGGCTGATTAATCCACCGCTCAGTTCCGCAGGCAGTAATTCGGCGATGGCACAGGTATCCAGCAGTTCTAATGCTTGGTCGGTCAGCTTGCGCAGCGTGGCTTGGCGCACGCCTTCGGTGGTGGGATAGACCGGTGTCAGGGCTTCTTGCAGCTCAACTTCACTGCTTTCACCCTGAATACGATATTCAGGATGAATGATTTCGGCGCCGTGAGTGCCGCGTTTGATTTCACCGTAAGCCGTTACGCGGCGACCGGTAGACAGGCTGTTCTTCATCGCCGCGTTGAAATTGAAGAACCGCATGGTCAGAAGGCCGGTGCCGTCGCTGATCTGGCAGGTCAGCATGCGGCGGCGGCCAAAACTGATATCGCTGCGCAGCACCTCACCTTCCACCGTGGCAAAAATACCGGGCAGCAGATCGTTGATGGAATAAAGGCGGGTGCGATCTTCGTAACGCAGTGGCAGATGTAACAGCAAATCCTGAATGGTGTTCAGGCCGATTTTGGCTAATTTACCTGCCTGGCTGGCTCCAACCCCGGAAAGTGTTGTAAGAGGGACGGCATCCAGCAGGCGGCCTTTCATCGGCGTACCGTCGTTGCCTGCATGGTTGCCCACCATTCGGCGTCAGCAACCACTTGGCCCTGCTCATCAATATGCGGGCGTGGCAGCCCTTTGCGCTTGGCCACGTTGGCCAGCACCGGATAACCTCCCTCAAACAGCAGGCGTTGTTGCTCTTCTTTATTCAGTGCGCTGTGTTCGCGGCGGTACATGCCAGCGTTTTGCCGCTGACGCTGGGCTTCATACAGGATTAATGCGGCAGCCACAGAAACATTGAGCGATTGCACCATACCGATCATCGGAATAATGATGTCTTGATCGGCCAGCGCCAGTGCTTCTTCGGTGATACCGGTTTTTTCCTGCCCCAGCAGTACACAGGTCGGGCGGGTATAGTCCACTGCGCGAAAATCGACAGCGCGTGCGGAAAGGTGGGTAGCCAGGATCTGCATCCCCTGGCTTTTCATCTGTGCCACGGCATCGGCAATGGTCGGGTGGGTTTGGACGTTTACCCAGCTGTTGCTGCCTGCGGCGGAAGAAACCAGCGTGCGCATCCGCGCGGTTGGCCACACGGCATGCACCTGATGCACACCAACGGCATCGGCGGTGCGAATAATCGCGGAGACGTTATGCGGTTTGTGTACCTGCTCCAAGCAGACTGTCAGATCGGGCTGCCGGGTGGACAGCATTTCACAAATCCGTGCATAACGTTCGGGGCTCATAAGCGCTAGTTTCGGTTACGGTTAACTTTGATGACATCCGGCATGATACGGATCTTACGCATAATGTTTGCCAGATGGATGCGATCGCGCGTGGTTAAGCGAATAAAGGCACTGTAGACCCGGCCATCTTTCTCTTCGGTATTCAGGCTTTGAATATTCGATTCGGCCGCATTAATGGCCGCCGTCAGGTTAGCCAATGCTCCCTGATGGTTGAACATATCCACTTTGATTGCAGCAATGAATTCCTGCTCGGTTTCCAGATCCCACTCTACCGCCATGAATTTCTCAGGCTCTTTCTGGTAGCCGCGGATGTTACGGCAGGACTCATGGTGGACCACCAACCCTTTGCCTGGGCTGACGTGGGCAATAATCGGATCGCCCGGAATTGGCCGGCAGCACTTGGCGAAGGTAATCAGAACGCCATCGGCCCCTTTAATGGCCAGATTGCGCACGCCGGAAGAAGCCCCTAGGCTGGAGTGATCGCCCTGCAAATTCTTCGCGATGACCACGCTCATGGTATTACCGAGGCCGATTTCTGCCAGTAAGTCGTCCAGCGTAGCCAGCTTCATGCGTTCCAGTTCGTGCTGGATGTTTTCCTGTGGTACTTCAGACAGCTTACGGCTGCCGCCTAACGCGTGGTTAAGCAAACGGCGGCCCAGGCTGACAGAGTCGTCACGCTTGAGGTTTTTCAGCATCTGGCGGATTTTAGCGCGGGCTTTTGAGCTGACAACAAAGTTCAGCCAGGCAGCGTTAGGCCGTGCGCCCGGCGCGGTGATGATCTCCACCGTATGACCACTGGACAGCGATTGTGACAACGGATACGGCTGGCGATCGACGCGTGCGCCCACGCAGGCATGGCCGATATCGGTGTGCACTGCATAAGCAAAGTCGACCGGCGTTGCGCCCGCAGGCAGTTCCACGATGCGCCCTTCCGGGGTGAAAACGTAAATCTCATCGGGGAACAGATCGGATTTTACGCTTTCGATAAATTCAAACGAGCTGCCAGCACTTTGTTGTAGCTCAAGCAGGCTCTGCATCCAGCGCTGAGCGCGGATCTGTGCGGTTGTGCCGGTGGTTTCGCCTGGAACCCTTTCTTTGTAGGCCCAATGCGCTGCGACCCCCATTTCTGCCATCTGATCCATGTCTTCGGTACGGATCTGTACTTCAACCGGTACGCCGTGCGGGCCGATCAGCGATGTGTGCAGTGATTGGTAGCCGTTAGCCTTAGGAATGGCGATGTAGTCTTTCACTCGCCCAGGGCGTGGCTTATACAGGCTATGCGCCTGGCCCAGAACCCGGTAACAGGTGTCGACTTCTTTCACGATCACCCGGAACGCGTAGATATCCATAATCGAATGGAAACGCTGTTCTTTCAGATGCATCTTGCAGTAGATGGAATAGAGATGCTTTTCCCGCCCGCTGACGCGGCAGGGAATACCCGCTTCGGTTAAACGCCCTTCGATCTCGGAAAGAATCTTCTGGATCATCTCTTTACGGTTACCGCGCGCGGCTTTCACCACGGCTTTAATGACACGGTAACGGTTCGGATAGAGCGCTTCGAAACCCAACTCTTCCAGCTCGATCTTCAGATGATGAATACCCAGTCGGTGGGCTAGCGGGCTGTAAATTTCCAGGGTTTCGCGCGCGATACGCCGCCGTTTGTCGGGGCGTAGCGAACCGAGAGTCCGCATATTGTGGGTGCGGTCAGCCAGCTTGATCAGAACGACGCGGATGTCTTGCACCATTGCCATGATCATTTTGCGGAAGTTTTCCGCCTGCGCTTCTTTCTTATCCTGGAATTTCAGCTTGTCGAGCTTGGATACGCCTTCAACCAGTTCGGCAACGCTTTTGCCAAACAGTTGTTCCATATCCTGATAGGTGGCCGGTGTGTCTTCGATGACGTCGTGCAGCAGGGCTGCCATTAGCGTTTCATAGTCGAGACGCATTTCCGCCAGAATACAGGCCACGGCAACAGGGTGAGTAATGTAGGGCTCACCGCTGGAGCGTGTCTGTCCCTCGTGAGCATCACGTGCAACGAGGTATGCCTGTTTGAGGCGTTTAATCTGCTCCTCAGGCAAGTAACGTTGAATCAGCAGATTCAGGCTTTCAAACAGGTACAAGGCAGACTCACAGTCTAATTAACGACGACCTTCAGCAATTGCAGTAACCGCTTGAATCTCTGCGGCTTCCTGCTCTTGCTGCTCCTGGCGCTCACGCACATCGAGGATCTGGCTGTTGATCAGCCCTTCTTCGATTTCGCGCAGAGCGATAACGGTGTACTTATCATTCTCTTCTGGTACCAGAGCGTCTTTACCACCGGTCTGGATTTGACGCGCCCGACGAGCAGCGACCAACACCAGGTCAAAACGGTTACCAATTTTCTCTACAGCGTCTTGAACAGTTACGCGTGCCATATTTGTGCTACTCCACAGGTGACGAAAAGACTGGGCATAATACTGAAACTGTCTTCAGTCTGCCAATAGTTTGCTGATTAAAGCGTCATGCCGCAGCATTTGTCGGCCCAAACGCAAGCGTTCGGCGCGAATAATGGTTTTCAGATCGGACAGTGCCAGATCGAAATCATCATTCACGATTAAATAATCATACTCCGCGTAGTGCGTCATCTCTGCAACGGCCTGCGCCATGCGCCTGGCGATCACATCATCAGCGTCTTGCCCGCGGCCCCTCAGGCGGCGGCCCAGCTCTTCCTTTGATGGCGGCAGGATAAAGATGCTGCGCGACTGGGGCATTTTGGCACGGATCTGCTGCGCCCCTTGCCAGTCGATATCCAGGAAGACATCGACACCGGTCGATAGCACTTGCTCAATTGCAACACGCGACGTGCCGTAATAGTTGCCGAACACTTCGGCGTGCTCAAGAAACTCATCCCGCTCAATCATATGGCGAAATTCGTCTTTAGAGACGAAGAAATAATGTTCGCCGTGATTCTCACCCGGGCGACTGTCGCGCGTGGTGTGTGAAACCGAAACCTGCGTGTCGTACAGCGGTTGCGTTTTTAACAAAGCCTGAATCAGACTTGATTTCCCTGCGCCGCTAGGTGCAGAGACAATATAAAGCGTGCCTTGAGCCATGATGATGTTCGTTGATAGCGGTTGATAAGCCAGTAACAGCAGATGTGTATTTTCTCCGCACAGTATACACGGCTAAAGCCCGGTATGCAGCGTTGGGTCGCATTTTGGCCGCTGCTTTCTGTTAAAAACAGGGGAAAAAAGCCAATTTGCGCAGCATCTCTGGAAATTTTCGGCGTTTTCAGCAAACGTTCATTCCTTTCTGGAACCACTTTGCATTTCTGATTTTCAGCCATCGCTAATCATTCAGTTTCCGTTTTTACTGCCCTGCACCAAGGAGGTGTGCGATGTCGGGGTGCAGTAATTACATCAGGAATATGCTGATAGCCGTAGGGTTGCTGTGTAGCACGGCATGGGCCCAAACCTGCCCAAGCTGGCGGCCAGAAAGATTACAATTGGAGATAACGGCTTTAAATAGCCAGTTAGAGCGCTGGGATGAGGCTTATTACCATCAGGGTCGTAGTTTGGTTGATGACGAGATTTACGACAGCTTGCTGAAGCAACTGCAACATTGGCAAAATTGCGCCGGTAAGGAGCCATTGGCAGACGTCAGGCCGGTTTTACCGGAAGGTAAAACGCTGCATCCTGTTACCCAGACCGGTTTGCGCAAGCTGCCAGATCGCGTGGCCGTGGGGCAATGGATGCAAGGGCGCAGTGACCTGTGGGTTCAGCCCAAGATTGATGGCGTGGCCGTCACGTTGGTCTATCAGCAAGGAAAACTGGTCAGCGCTATCAGCAGGGGCAACGGGGAGAAAGGTGAAGATTGGTTGGAAAAGGTCAAAGCCATTCCCGCGGTTCCCCAAGATTTGCCGAGGGTTCCCGCACAATTAGTGTTACAGGGGGAGTTATTCCTGATGGTGAACGATCACCACCAGCAAAGGCTTGGGGGGATCAATGCGCGGGCAAAAGTTGCCGGTATGCTGATGCGCAAGCAACTTTCCCCGGAGCTGAAACAGCTCGGCCTGTTTGTCTGGGCGTGGCCTGATGGCCCACCGAATATGGCCGAACGTTTGCAGCAGCTTACTGCGATGGGTTTTGCGTTCACCCAGCAATACTCAAAACCGGTCAATACGCTGGATGAGGTGGAGCAGTGGCGCACATCTTGGCATCGTGACCCTTTGCCATTTGTGACTGACGGTATTGTTATCCACCAAGGGTCGGTACCTGAGGGGCGTTACTGGCAAGCCAAACCTGGCGATTGGGCGGTTGCATGGAAATATCCACCGGCCCAGCAGGTAGCCAGGGTGACGAATGTAGAATTTGGCGTTGGCCGTACCGGAAAAATCACCGTGGTGTTGCTTCTGGAGCCGGTACGGATGGACGACAAATGGATCCGGCGCGTTAACGTTGGCTCGTTATCACTATGGCAGAAATGGGATATTGCGCCGGGTGACCATATTGCCATCAGCTTGATGGGGCACGGTATTCCGCATTTTAATCGCGTGGTGTGGCGAGCGGTAGAACGACAGGTTCCCGTGGCCCCTAATCCGGAAAACTACCATCCGTTGAGCTGCTTTACGCTACAACCCGGTTGTCGTCAGCAGTTTCTGGCTCGTCTGGTATGGCTAAGTGGCACTCACGGATTGAACATGAGCGGCCTGAATGAGGCTGGGTGGCAATCGTTAATCGACCAAGGCTTGGTTGACGATTTGCTCGATTGGTTAGTATTAACCCCGGATCAGTTGAACGACATACCGGGCATTGGCAACAAGCGTGCGCAGTCGCTCTATCAGCGGTTTCGCCAAGCGCGGCAGCAGCCCTTTGAACGCTGGCTGATCGCGCTAGGAGCACCGCTTTCACCTATTCAGGTTATCGGAGCACAAGCGCAAAACTGGCAACAAATGCAGCAGATAACGCCAGAAAATTGGCAGAAAGTGGCTGGAATTGGCACTAAAAGAGCCGGGCAACTCCAGGCCTTTTTACAATCACCGGTCATGCTCGGGTTGGCAAAAACCTTGGCAGAGCAAGAAATCAACGGGTTCGAAACGTTATCTAATCATCCCATAATGGTGGGCCCGGCCGAATAACGTGACGCGGTATTAATGATCAGGATACTGATAGTTAAATACCGGCAGGCCGAGGCGGAAGCGCAATGCCAGCAGGCGGGCGCTGAGGCCAACAGCCAGCGTGATAATAACCACCATGTTATGCGGCAGGCTAAGGTGTTGCAGACCGATATACAGCCAGGCAGCAGCGAAAGCGATGCCAGCATAGATTTCTTTCTGGAAAACCAGCGGGATGCGGTTACAGAACATATCGCGCAAAATGCCGCCGAATACGCCGGTAATCACCGCAGCAATGGCGGCGATGATTGGGCTATGACCCATGTCCAGCACCACCTGTGCCCCGATGATGGAGAAGACAATCAGCCCGATAGCGTCCAATACCAGAAACAGGCGGCGCAAATGGCGCATCAAAGGTGCCAGCCAGGTCGTCACAATCGCGGCGATAGCTACAATGACAATATATTCGGGGTGTTTGACCCAGCTCAGTGGAAAATGCCCCAGCAGCATATCGCGCACTGACCCGCCACCAATGTCGGTAGCCGAAGCAATAAAGATCACGCCAAACATATCCATTCGGCGGCGGCCAGCGGCCAGGGCTCCGGTCATGGCTTCAGCAGTGATGCCAATGATGTAAAGAACGAGCAGTAACATAGGGGGATTCACAAGGTGGGAAATTAAGGTGCAATTGCTAGAGGGTAACGATCGAGCAGTGAATGCGCGACTGAGTTTTTCTAAAGGATCTCACTTCGGATTATTTAATCTAATGATAGGTGAGCTTACTACACCGATTAATCAAGCAAACTTGACACAGTATATGGTAAATGGATTAGATAATTATGGGTAATTCCAGACGGTGATTTATACTTTCCGGGCCGTTTTCTATGATATTCAGCTCTGTTCCAGAGTAACCATTTTAAGGAAAGTGAAAATAAAATGAGACACAACGTAATGCTGGCAGCGGTTGTTGCAATAGCCATGTTGTTGAACGGTTGTGTTGCGCCAGCCCAGAAGGCTACGCCGCAAAAGTCGGTAACATTATGCAGCGTTGGCGATCCGCTGATGCAGACCACGCTCTATTTTGGCTTGAACCGCCCGGTAGGACCTGCGATTACCGCAGCGGAGTGGCAGTCTTTTGTTGATCAACAAGTGACCCCGCGTTTTAAAGAAGGGCTATCGGTATTTGATGCCAAAGGGCAATGGTTGGGTAACGATGGCAAGCTGGCGCGAGAAAACAGCAAAGCGCTGATGTTGATTCATACATCGGGTGCGGAAAGCGAGCAGAAGATAGAAGCGCTGCGTAGCCATTATAAACAGCAGTTTGTTCAGGATTCCGTGATGCGGGTTGATACGCCGGTGTGCGTGGGGTTTTGATACGTTCCCGGCTTGCTGCCCAAGCGACAAGCCGGGAACCCCGTTTAGAGTACCAGCCCGGCGACCGCCGCTGAAAGCAGGCTGACCAGCGTTGAACCATAAACCAGTTTCAGGCCGAAACGTGAAACGACGTTGCCCTGTTGCTCATTTAGGCCCTTGATGGCGCCAGCAACAATGCCGATGGAAGCAAAGTTGGCGAAGGACACCAGGAAGACCGAGAGAATACCCAATCCACGCGGGGACAGTTCTGCGGCGATTTTTTTCAGTTCAATCATCGCGACAAACTCATTGGCGACCAGCTTGGTAGCCATAATACTGCCAGCCTGCAG
>Ga0114969_10005347_pt1 | contig 10076 bp, 3 predicted proteins | sample M_130807_MF_Meta_FD_87316 | JGI IMG/M metagenome (GOLD analysis project Ga0114969, IMG submission 87316) | Freshwater microbial communities from Lake Montjoie, Canada to study carbon cycling - M_130807_MF_MetaG | ecosystem: Environmental > Aquatic > Freshwater > Lake | place: Lake Montjoie...
GAACACGTTGTGTATAAGAGACAGCCCTGTGGGATAGGGCCGGGGTGAGTGCTCTTGGTTCCCCCGCACCCTAACCCCAAGGAAGAGGGAAAACTGGCCCGCAGGGCAATACATTATATAAACCACAGCAAGTGGTACGACTGGAGATTGAGCATGAGTATCGATCGCACTCAGCGGTTACAACCCGTTCCTGCGGTACAACCGCGAGAAACAACCGCTGAGAACGCCCTGCCAGCACGCAAAAGCGTGCAGCAGGAACCGGCCGTCAGCGGCACTCAGGTTAAGCTGAGTGACGCGCAAGCGCGCCTGATGCAGCCCGGCACGCAGGATATTGATATGAGCCGGGTGGAAGCCATCAAGCAGGCGATCCGCAGCGGTGAATTGAAAATGGATGCCGGAAAAATTGCCGATGCGTTGTTACAGGAGATGCAAAACGATGCGCAGTGGATGCTTAACGACGGCTAAAAGGAATCACGATGGAAGACCTGATACAGCTGCTGGATAAATTGCTGGCAACGCTCAATGCCTTGGGCACGACGATCGCGCAGGAACAGGCTTTGCTGTGTTCAAATACGCTGGCCGGCGTGGCATTGCAACGGGTTACGGACAGTAAAAGCCAGCTGCTGGCCACGGTCAGTTACCTGGAGAAACAGCGGTTAGCGGTAGAACAGCCACATGGGCTACGGGCTCCTTATACGCATCATCCGCACCTTGCTGCCCATTGGCAGCGCGTGCAGCAACTGGGCCAGCAACTGCGTGAGCAGAATCAGCACAACGGTTTATTGATCAAACAACATATTGATCACAACGCACAGGCATTGGCGGTGCTGAGCAAACAGAACTCATCGCTGTATGGCCCTGATGGCCAGGCTTGTGCCAGCAGCCTGCTGGGGCGCAAGATTGGGGTTTAAGGATCTGGGTCGCACCATCAGCAAAAGCGAATATGTCTCTCACGCCGTGTTCATCCGTTATTTCAATATAAAACGCTACTAATCAATCCCATTGTCATTTCATTAGCTAATAATTAACTCTGCAACGACAAATCTTGCTATAGTCGCGGCATACCTTGCCAAAATCCCCACCCTTCTGTGAAGTTCTCCACGCTTCCCACTTCACTATTTTTGCACCATTTTCCCCGTTTCAGCGACTGCCTTTTGGTGTCTGTTACGCTACGGAGTGTATGAGTGAAAAAAAAATTTATGCGTTGGTTTAGTCATAAGCCCAAACTGCCCCTTGCACCAAAAGAACGTCAGCTTACAACGGAAAAACGCCGGGACGAGGCGACGATCAATGCTGAGCTATTTTCCATCGATCAAATGGAACGCTACGGCCAAAGGCTGGCGCGATCCCATAAGCTGGCCAGCAAGAAAACACCCTACTTTTTATTAAAACGTCTGGATGACAACGAGACGGTGTTAACCCAGAGTTGCCATATTCTGAGCACCGGCAGCAAAATCAGCATTGCCCCGGCGGGCGAGTGGCTGCTAGATAACTTTTATCTGGTGGAAGAACAGATCCGGCTGGTACGCCACCATTTGCCGAAGAACTTTGGTAAGGGGCTGCCGCAGCTCTCTGCGCCCCATAACTGCCCGCGTATTTATGATATTGCCACCGAAGCCATTGCTCACGGCGATGGCCGCTGGGACACCGCCAGCCTGACCCGCTATATCGCCGCCTATCAGAAAGTCTCGATTCTGACGCTGGGTGAACTGTGGGCGCTACCGGGCATGCTGCGCCTGGCGCTGATTGAAAACCTGCGGCGCGTCAGCATTGAAGTGGCAGAAACCCAACAAGAACGTAACCTGGCCACGCGCTGGGTCAACAAAATGCTCGACAGCGCCGAGAACGATCCGGCCAACCTGATCATCGTTATCGCCGAGATGGCCAGCTCCAACCCGCCCCGTGCCAGCGCTTTCGTGGCCGAACTGGTGCGCTGCCTGAAAGGCCATGGCAAAATGCTGGCCCTGCCGCTGACCTGGGTAGAGCAGCGGCTATCGGAAGTCGGGTTAACCAGCGACCAACTCATCCTCAACTTTAACCAGCAGTTGGCCAACAGCCAGCTTTCGGTCAGCAACAGTATCTCCAGCCTGCGCCAGTTGAGCGATATGAACTGGGCCGAATTTGCCGAAACCATGAGCCAGGTGGAACAAACCCTGAATCAGGATCCGGCGCAGATTTATGGCAAGATGCATTTTGATACCCGCGACCATTACCGGCATATTATCGAAACGCTGGCTCGCCAGTGTGCGCACAGTGAAACCGAGGTCGCCAAACAGGTGCTATCGCTGGCGCAAAATGCGGCAGATCAAGGCTGTATGCGCCACGTGGGCTACTATCTGGTGGATACAGGCCGGGATGATCTGGAGCAGAGCCTCGCCATTCGCCGTTCACCGTTAGCCCGGCTGCGCCTCATGCTGAAAAAGGTGTCACTGTTATCCTGGCTAGGCGGCTTGGGCCTGGTCACGGCGGTGGGTAGCCTCTATATTCTCTCTGAGAGTTACCGCAGCGATACCCCACCATTACTTTGGCTGTTAGCCATCCCGACGGCGATCGTGGTCAGCCAGTTTGCTATCAATCTGCTGAGTGAGATTATCAACCGGCTTAAAACGCCGAGGCCGTTGCCGCGCATGGATTTCTCCTGCGAGATCCCGCCCCAGTTCCGCTCGCTGATCGTGATGCCCAGCATGTTGGTCAGCCGAGCCGGTATCGATGAGCTGATTAACAGCCTGGAGGTGTGCTATCTGGGTAACGTGATGCAACACCTGCATTTCGCGTTGTTAACCGACTTCCCCGATGCGCCCGCACAAACCCAGCCTGAAGATGCCGATTTGCTGGCCTATGCGGTTCACCAGATCGCCCAGCTTAACCGCCGCTATCCGGCCAACCTTGGCACCTCATTCTTTTTGCTGCACCGCGAGCGCGAATGGAATAAGCAACAAGGGCAGTGGATGGGCTATGAACGTAAGCGCGGCAAGCTGGCGGCGCTGAACCAGTGGCTGCGCCATCAGGGAGATCAGTTTGCCACCCTGGTGGGTAACCACCCTGAAGTGCTGGGCAACGTTAAGTATGTGATTACGCTGGATGCGGATACCGTGCTGCCGCGCGAGGCCGCGCATCAACTGGTGGCCACCATGGCGCACCCGCTTAATTCCCCGGTGTATGATCCGCAAAGCAAGCGGGTGGTCAGTGGCTATAGCATTTTGCAGCCGCGCCTGGCGGAAGAGATCCCGCGCTATGGGCAGAGCCGCTATGCGGCGATGTCCAGCAGCGTTGCCGGTAATGACCCCTATTCCCTGATGTCTTCCGATCTCTATCAGGATCTGTTTAAAGAAGGCTCCTTCGTCGGTAAGGGGATCTATGACGTCGATATGTTTATCTGCACCACCGACGGCATCTGCCCGGAAAACCTGGTGCTCAGCCACGACTTGCTGGAAGGCTGCTATGCCCGTTCCGGCCTGCTGAGTGACGTGCTGCTTTATGAGCAGTATCCGGCCAACTATCTGGTGGACGTTGCCAGGCGCACCCGCTGGATCCGCGGTGACTGGCAACTGCTGAACTGGATGCGCCTGCGAGTGCGCCAGGCGGACAACAGCCGTATCGCCAACCCGCTCAGCGTGCTGTCGCGCTGGAAACTGGGGGATAACCTGCGCCGCAGCCTAGTGGCCCCCAGCCTGTTGATTCTGCTGTTTTACAGCTTGACCATCGCGCCAAATCCGCTGTTCTGGCTGTTGGCATTCGCCATCATGCTGCTGCTGCCAACCCTGCTAATGCTGTTGCAGGGGCTGATCGGCAAGCCGCGCCGCCGTCCGCTGCTGCAACACGTGAGCATTGTGCTTAACGGTACGCTAAAACGCCTGTCGCATATTGGCCTGCACTTGGCCACGCTGCCGCATGAAAGCGGCTATACCCTGCGGGCGATTGCCGTGACGCTCTGGCGGCTGGCCATCAGCAAACGCAATCTGCATGAGTGGACCAGTTTTGCTCAAAGCCAGGCCAGTGTTTCACCACAGCTAATCAATTTTTATCGGGCGATGTGGCTGAACCCGGTCGCAGGCATTTTACTGGCCCTGCTGTGCGCAGTGTTCAACCCTGCCCTGCTGCCGTTTGCCCTGGCGCTCGGCCTGCTGTGGTTTATCACGCCGCGCCTGCTCAGTTGGCTCAGCCAGCAACCGGTACGTCCTTCGGTGGCGATCAACGATCGGCAGCGCCGTTTTCTGCGCCAGACCAGCCGGGAAATCTGGTCCTTTTTTGAAACCTTTGCCAATCAGCGGGAAAACTGGCTGCCGCCGGATAACTATCAAGAGATCCCGGTGCCGACCATCGCCCATCGGACTTCGCCCACCAATATCGGCCTGTCGCTGCTGGCTAACCTCACCGCCTGGGACTTTGGCTATATTCCGCAGGGCGAAGTGTTGCAGCGCATTTCCCTGACGCTGGATACGCTGGACAAGATGGAGCACTACCGTGGCCACTTGTATAACTGGTACGACACCCGCACGCTGGCGCCGTTAACCCCGCGCTATATTTCCAGCGTCGACAGCGGCAATCTGGCCGGGCACCTGCTGACGCTCAGCTCTGGCATCAGCGGATTAAAACATCAGCCGATCCTGGATATTCCCCGCCTGATTGCCGGGCTTAACGATACTTTATGCCTGATCGAAGATCGCTGGGGCCAGGATGCCCCAGGTTTACTCAGGCAGGTACGCAAAAGCCTGCACGATCTCGCATCACTGCCGCTCAATCAGCTATTTGTACAGTTGAACGTGATCAGGGTGTTGGCTGCTGGCTTGCCAAACCTGGCGGACGCTAAAAACAATGTATTAATCGACTGGTTGGAAAAGTTTGATAAACAGCTGGGCCTGATGTGCCATGAATGGTCACTGTTGCTGAGCTGGATCACCCCCGATAACGAGTTGGCTACCCTGCCGTCTACCCTGTGGCTGGCGCTGGCCGATCAGCAGCCCGCGATCGGCCCGGAACAACTGGCCAGCATGCAGTTAGCCATTGGTGAAGCCCGCCAGCGCCTGGCGATTATGGCGGAACTGGAAGAACGGCTGAATAATCATGCGATCATGGATTTCCAGTTTCTGTATCACAAGGCTAGCAGGCAGCTTAGCGTTGGCTATAACTGCGATATCACCAAAATGGACAGCGGCAAATACGATCTGCTGCCCTCGGAAATTCGCCTGACCAACTTCTTTGCCATTGCCGCCAATCAGTTGCCGATGAAGAGCTGGTTTGCTCTGGGCAGGCTGTTCACCGTGATCGACAAACAGCCCGCGCTGATGTCGTGGAGCGGTTCGATGTTTGAATATCTGATGCCACAGTTGGTGATGCCCGCCTACCCGGACACGCTGTTGACCCACATGTGCCAGTCGGCGGTCGATCGCCAGATTGACTGGGGTAAACAATGTGGCGTGCCGTGGGGCATTTCAGAATCCGGCTATTTCTCGTTTGATCCGCAACAGAACTACCAATATCACGCGTTTGGCGTGCCGGGATTGGGACTGCGCCGTGGGCTGGGTGACGATATCGTCATCGCTCCTTATGCTGCGCTGATGGCGCTGATCGTCGCGCCTCAACAGGCTTACACTAACCTGCGGGTGCTGGAGAAGAACGGGGCAAAAGGCCAGTTCGGATTTTATGAGGCGCTGGATTACACCGCCTCCAGGCTGGCTCGCGGCCAGCTTTATGCCGTTGTGCAATCCTATATGGCACACCACCAGGGGATGGGCTTCCTCGCGCTGTCTCATCTGCTGCTTGATGCGCCAATGGTCGATCGCTTTGCTGCCAATCCTTCATTCCAATCCGCCCGCTTGCTGTTACAAGAACGGGTGCCTGATGCCGTTGAGCTTTACAGCCCGCGCCGCCAGTTCGAGTCTTATGAAGGCCGCCTGAAATCCGTCGACTACCAAACCCGTGAATTCAACGACGTGGATAGCCCGATCCCTGAAGTTCAGCTACTTTCCAACACTCATTATCACCTGATGGTGACGCAGGCCGGTGGTGGTTACAGCCGCTGGAAAGACATCGCGCTGACCCGTTGGCGTGAAGATACCACCCGCGATAACCGTGGGACCTTCTGCTACCTGAGCGACCCGAAAACCGGCGAGATGTGGAGCACCACCTGGCAACCGGTGGGCAAAACCGCCGAGTACTACCACGCGATGTTTACCGATGCGGGCGCGGAATTCACCCGCACGGAAGGCACCCTCAGCGTACAGACTAAAATCGTGGTCTCGCCAGAGGACGACGTTGAGCTGCGCCGCATGACGCTCACCCATCGCGGACGCCATGCACGAACGATTGAAATCACCACCTATGCCGAAGTGGTCTTGGCTCCCGCCGCCAACGAGCTGGCCCATCCGGCGTTCAATAATCTGTTTATACAGACCGAACTGTTGCCGCAACACGAAGCGATCCTGTGCCATCGTCGCCCGCGGGAAGCGAAAGAATCCTGCCCGTGGCTGCTGCATATGATGGTGATCCACGGTGACATACAGCGGGAAACCTCGTTTGAAACCGATCGTTCGAAATTTATTGGCCGGGGCCACACGCCAGCCGACCCGCAGGCGCTGAAACAGGGTGGCGCGCTGAGCAATACTTGCGGCCCGGTGCTGGATCCGGTGATCGCTATCCGCCAGCGCATCCTGCTGGAACCGGGGATACCGGTGATTATTGATGCCATTTACGGCGTGAGCGAAGATCGCCCGACCACCCTGGCGTTGATGGAAAAATACCGCGACAGCCATCTGGCTGACCGGGTGTTTGAAATGGTGCGATCTCACAGCCAGGTGGTTTTACGCCAACTCAATGCCAACGAAGACGATGCCAGCCTGTTTAACCGCCTGGCCGGTGCCGTGCTGTTCCCTTCCCATGAGCTGCGTGCTGAATCGCGGGTGATTATGCAGAACCGGCGCGGGCAAGCCGGCCTGTGGGGGCACTCCATTTCTGGCGACGTGCCGATTGTGCTGCTCACCGTCACCGACGAGCAGAATATTAACCTTGTGACCACGCTGATCCGCGCCCATAACTACTGGCGTTTAAAAGGGTTACACGCCGATCTGGTGATCCTTAACGACAGCATGGGCGGCTACCGCCAAGACCTGCATAATCAGATCGTCGATCTGATTGCTGAAGATGCGCAAAACAGCCAGCGCGATAAATCCGGCGGGATCTTTATCCGCAACGGCGAGCAGGTTTCGGCAGAAGACCGCACTCTGCTGCTGAGCGTGGCGCACATTGTGCTCGACGATCAGAGCGGCGGGCTGCTGGAGCAGATCACGCAACGGATGCAGGCCACCCTGTCGATTCAGCAGCCGCTGATCCCGAAGGTTAACCTACCGCGCAATCTGCAACCGCTGCGGCGTTTCAATACCGAGCATCTGGCGTTCTTTAACGGCTTTGGCGGCTTCTCAACCGATGGACGTGAATACCAGATCCTGCTGGAAGAAGGTAAAAATACCCCTGCCCCTTGGTCTAACGTGATCGCCAACGCTGGCTTTGGCACGGTGCTTTCTGAAAGCGGCCAAGCCTATACCTGGTATGAAAACGCCCATGAATATCGCCTGACGCCGTGGGAAAACGATCCGGTATGCGACAGCTCCGGCGAAGCGTTCTATTTGCGCGATGAAGAGAGCGGCTACCTGTGGTCGCCAATGGCCCTGCCGGTGCGCGGGCAAGGCAGCTACCTCACGCGCCACGGCTTTGGCTATAGCGTGTTTGAGCATCAGGAAACCGGCATTGACAGTGAACTGACGGTGATGGTGGCTGAACATGCAGCGGTGAAGCTGTTTACCCTCACGCTGAGCAATAACTCTGGCCGCACCCGCAAACTGCTGGTGACCGGCTATGTGGAATGGGTGCTGGGCAACCTGCGCTCAACCTCTTCCCGCCATGTGGTGACCTCTGCCGCCAGAGTGGCTAACGGCTGCGGTGTGCTGGCCAATAACTATTATGGCGGCAACGGATCCGAGCGAACCGCGTTCTTTGCCGTGAGCGGCGTTCACTGCGCTATCAGTGGCGATCGGGGTGAGTTCCTCGGGCGCAACGGCTCACCGGCCGCTCCGGCGGCGTTGGAGCTCCTGCGATTATCCAACAAAACCGGTGCTGGGTTCGATCCATGCGGCGCAGTGCAGTCTGCCACTACGCTGATTGACGGCGATCAGCGTACCTTTGTGTTTGCCTTAGGCATCGGCCAGGACGCGCTTGAAGCGGAAGCCCTGATACGCCAGTTCCTCAATGAAGACGCAGCGAACGCCGAACTGGGCCGAATTCACCATCACTGGCATCAGATGCTGGATAAAATCCAGATCACCACGCCAGATCCGGCGCTGAATCTGCTGACCAACGGCTGGTTGATGTATCAGACGCTGGCCTGCCGAATGCTGGCGCGCAGCGGGTATTATCAGTCTGGCGGTGCTTATGGCTTCCGCGATCAGTTGCAGGACAGCCTGGCCCTGGCGCATTCCGCGCCGGAAAGAATGCGCGAGCAGATCCTGCTGTGCGCTTCACGCCAGTTTGTTGAAGGCGACGTGCAGCACTGGTGGCATCCACCACAGGGCAACGGCGTGCGCACCCGCTGTTCGGATGATTACCTGTGGTTGCCACTGGCGATCTGCCACTACGTTAAGGTTACCGGCGATAGCTCTATTCTCGAACAGAAGGTCGGCTACCTTGAGGCGCGCAGGCTCAACCCAGGAGAGGAGTCCAGTTATGAACATCCTTCGATCAGTTCCGTTGAAGAAACCCTGTGGCAACACGGCGTTCGGGCGATCAAAAACGGCCTGACGTTTGGCGAGCATGGTTTACCGTTAATCGGCTGCGGCGACTGGAATGATGGCATGAACCTGGTGGGGATGGAGGGGCGTGGTGAAAGCGTCTGGCTCGGTTTCTTCTTCTACAGCGTGTTACAAGGCTACGCCACGCTGGCACAACAGCATGATGATGCAGAGACCGAGACGTTGTGCAGGGAACAGGCCGCTACGCTCAAGCAGAATCTGCACGACCATGGCTGGGATGGCGAATGGTATCGCCGGGGTTATTTCGACGGCGGTGAACCCTTGGGTTCCCACACCGCCAATGAGTGCCAGATTGACGCGATCGCCCAAAGCTGGTCGATACTTTCCGGCGCGGGCGATACCGAGCGCAGCCAACAGGCCATGCAGCAGTTGGACCGGCAGTTGGTTGATACCGATGCCGGGATCATCAAGCTGCTGATGCCACCGTTCGACGGCAACGGCCCTAACCCCGGCTATATTCGCGGCTACCTGCCCGGCGTGCGGGAAAACGGCGGCCAATATACCCACGGGGCAATTTGGGCGGTGATGGCATTTGCCGAGATGGGCGAAGTGGAACGCGCATGGCAACTAATGGCGATGATTAACCCGATCAATCATGCGTTGAACGACGAGGCGGCGGCGCGTTACAAAGTCGAGCCTTATGTGATGTGTGCGGATATCTACGCGGTAGACCCGCACGCCGGGCGCGGCGGTTGGAGCTGGTATACCGGCTCTGCGGGCTGGACCTACCGATTGATTACCGAATCCTTGCTGGGGTTGGAACGCCACGGTGAATTTATCACCCTCCACACCCGGCTCCCGGCCAGTTGGCCTGAAGTCTCGCTGAGCTATCAGCAAGGCAGCAGCCGCTATCACATCACCGTACGGCGCAGCGAGGAGCAATATCGGGTGGTGCTGGATGGCAATGTGCTGGCGGATGACCGGATCCCGAGCGGGGATGACGGTATGGACCACCGGGTTGAGGTGTTTGTTTAAGCGGGAGTGAACAAGTGAGCTGTTTGGCTACGGGGTTTGCTTACGCATGCAAATCCCGTGGTCGATAGGTAAGCAATGTTGGCTCAAATGCTTATTGGGGATTGATTTGACTGTCGGCTAAGTGCCAGGAGCAGAAATCTCACCTAGGGAAATTTCATCTTTGATATATAATGACTTTTAGAGCCTATCCCAATAGGATTTTATTCCAGACAATGATGCTGCATGCAAAATGCAGCATCGCCTCGTAGTTTTCGACCTTTTTCTCCCAACGCGTCAGGATGCGGCGAAAGCGATTCATCC
>Ga0114969_10005349_pt1 | contig 10076 bp, 11 predicted proteins | sample M_130807_MF_Meta_FD_87316 | JGI IMG/M metagenome (GOLD analysis project Ga0114969, IMG submission 87316) | Freshwater microbial communities from Lake Montjoie, Canada to study carbon cycling - M_130807_MF_MetaG | ecosystem: Environmental > Aquatic > Freshwater > Lake | place: Lake Montjoie...
AGGCACTGGCCATTACCTCCGCCAAGCGCCATCCGATGCTGCCTGATGTGCCGACGATCGCGGAGTCCGGCTACCCGGGATTCGAAGCGCTGTCCTGGCAGGGCCTGTTCGTGCCGGCCGGGACGCCTGCGGACATCGTCGCGAAGCTCAACGCGGAAACGCTGAAAGCGCTCACTGCAGAGGATTTCCGCGATGCGTTCGCCAAGCAGGGATTCACGGTCGCGGGCAGCAGCCCGGTGGAGTTCCGTGCGTTCATCGAGGCCGAGATCCCGAAGTGGGCCCGGATCATCAAGGCGGGGAACGTTACGCTGCAATGAAAATCGGGGACAGACCCGGGTCTGTCCCCGATTTTTCTATTTCTGGTCGAAGAACTCGGCGTTGAAGTCGGCCTGCACGGGCTTCGCGGCCTGGATGCGCGCGGCATCCTCTTCCTCGAAAACCTCGGCAAGCTTGAAGCTCAGCTTGGCCATGGTCGGAGCCCGGCCCGGATCGGGCGACTTGCCGACCAATTCCACGTAGATCTGGGCCGCGAGGTCGCGGACGGGACGGCCGACAGAATGGCCGTCTCCGCCACCGGGCGCCGGGGCTGCTTTGGGTGGGGCTGCGTGTCCGCTCATGGATCAATAATAAGCCAGAACCGCCGCCTCAGGCGGCCTTCGCGGCCTTCCCCGCCTCCGGCACGTCGTAGCTCGCCATCAGGTCGTCGACGACCTTGTGGTAGCTCTCCCACGGGGCTTCGCGGAAGTTATGGTTGCGGACGATGAAGGAAGCCCCTGCGTAGAACTTCTCGTACTGCGCGTGCCTGCCAGCGAATTCCGAGCCGATCAAGTCCCAAGCGAGCTTGAAGAGCTTCATGCGCGCCACCGCACCCATTTGCGGGGTCTGCCAGTAGGTCTCGAAGTCGGGCCGCATCTCGGGGTTGTGCATGACCGAAATGTCGGCCGGCATCTGGAACACGCCGCCACCGCACAGTTCGCGGATCACGTCGATGATCGCCGAATGGCCCTCTGTGCACCAGTTGAGCGCGGCGTACATATAACGCCGGTTGTAGGTGGTGTAGCCCTCGGGCCAGGACTCCGCGTCCTGGATCTGCCCGGCAATCATGCCGCCGAGCGTTGCCTCGAGCGCGGAGAGGCGCCCGAGCGTTTCCCGCACCGCCGGGATCTGGTCGGCGCCGGACGCCTGCGTGATGCGCGAAGCAAGGCCGACCAGCAACTGCATCTTCTCGTGGAAGCGCACGTTCGACTGGTGGTTGCCGTAGCAGTGCGCCGGCGTCTTGATGTAGATGTCGCGGGCAAGCACGGCGTCGTTGTGCACGAACACTTTCTCCCACGGCACCTTGACCTCCTTGCACATCACCATGCTGTCGGTCTCGTCGTAGCGATAGGCGAGCGGGTTCTCGAACTCGACCTGCGCATCGCGCTCGAACGGCTTCCTGGACCACAGCGTGAGGCCTTTGGCATTCACGGGCACTGCGCACGTGATGGACTCCGCGAGCTGCGTGGGGGCGAGCGGGATCAGGTTGCCGATCCAGATCTCGTTGGCGAACACCGCGCCGGTGGCCAGCATCTTCATGCCGGAGATCACCACGCCATCGTCCTCCTCGCGCACGACCCGCAGCGTCGGGATGGGGAGGTTCTGCTTCACGTAGAACTCGGGGTTGCGCGCGGCCTGCGGCGGGATCACCGCGTAGGTGGCGTAGGTGTCGTTCTTCCTCATGTGCTCGTAATACTTGAGCAGATTGCCCTCGTACTGGCCGAACACCGACGGGTTGGTCGACATGCCGGTGACGAATGCGGACACGTGGTCGGGCGAGCGGCCCCAGAGGCCGTACGTCTTCGCAGCGATCGCGCGGTGGAGCAGCGTGCGCTTTTCGAGGTCCTGCTTCGACTTGGCGCGCAGGAAGTAGCTGCTGTAGCGTTCGCCGTTTTCCTCGAAGCTGAAGGCGTCGCGGTTTTCCGGCGCACACTTGAGGTCATAGAGCGAGGCGATCGACTGGGCTGCGTGGCGGAACGCGGGATGGGTCGTGACGTCGGTGACTTTTTCCTCGCCGATGTAGATGACGCGCCCGTCGCGCAGTTGTTCCAGGTGTTCCTTGCCGGTCTTGAGCATGTCTGGCTCCCTATTTCTTGCCTGAAGTTTCGTAGTAATGGATCTCGTACAGCAGGCAGCCGTTCTTCGAGGCGAAGGGGCCGTGGTAGACGCCGGGCGGCCGGCACGCGTAGGTGAAGGCGCTGGAGGACTGCCCGCCCTGCCCCTTGTCGTCGTTGCCGAAGATCAGGTCGCCCTGCACAAGGAACACCTCCTCCCAGTGGTCATGCACGAACGGCGCCGTGGAGAACGCTCCCGGCTCGAGCTTGAGGAGGCGCGTGCGGCTGCCGCGCTTGTTGGTCTCGTCGATGTCGCTGGCGAGGATCTTCTGGGTGAAGCTTGCGGGATAGCCCGACGGGGTCTCCCAGCCGGTGGTCATGTCTACGCCGACGAACTCGAGGTGCTGCTTGGGGGCCTGGGCCATGGGGCTGTCTCCTGGGGAATGAACGGGGGTTACGCGGCGCGGCTGCCAGCTGCGGCCGCGTGGTTGGAACTCAGGTAATCAATGAGGGACGCGGCTCGGTCGCCGCAGCCCACGAGCTCGGCGGCAAGCGCGCGCAGCCGCTCGAAGCCTTTGCGGTCGAGGCACGCGAAGAGCACGTCGTTGACCTGCTGCTGCACGGGCGCGAGGCTGCGCGCCAGCGCCTCGCCCGGCTTGCTGACGGAGAGGAGCACGCGGCGGCCGTCGGCCGGGTCGTCGGCCTTGGCGAGCACGCCCTTGGCGACGAGCTTGTTGACCTCAAGGGTGATGAACGCGCCGGACCGGTGCAGCCGCGCGGCCACCTGCCCGACGCCGATGCCGGCGGCCTGGCCGGACGCCATTGAATGGAACCGCTTCACGACCATGAAGATCTCGTACTGCACGCCGGTGAGGCCGGCGATGGCGCCGAAGCCGTCGCGGCAGGCCTCGATGTGGTGCGCGAACGCCATCAGGTCGTGGACGAGCCCGCGGAACTCCGTGTCCGCGCCCTCGACCAGCAGTTCGGGCCGGGAGACTGTGTTGGCGAACACATCTCGCTTCGGCTTGGCTGCGGGCACCGCTTTCTTCTTGCTTGACATGAATTTCTCCCGTCGGTTAAGTTAGCCCCGCCATATACCTTTGTCAACAAGCTTTCTCTAAAAGCAAACCAACATGCCCATCCGATTCCTGTTTCGCGGCCTCGCCGCCCTGGCAGTCCTCTTCCCTGTCGCTGCTGCGCTGGCGCAGCCGGCCTGGCCCACGCGCCCTGTGCGCATCGTCGTGCCGTACGCACCCGGCGGGATCACGGACACGGTCACGCGCCTGTCGGCCCCCAAGATCCAGGAGGCCATCGGCCAGCCGGTGCTGGTGGAGAACAAGGTGGGCAACGGCGGCGCCCTGGCGACCGAATACGTGGCGAAGAGCCCCGCCGACGGCTACACGCTCCTCATGGGATCGGCCGCGCCGCAGACGCTGAACCAGTTCATCCAGAAACTCGGCTACGACGGACTCAAGGACTTCGCCCCGGTCACGCTGATCAATACCAATCCCCTCGTGCTGCTGGTGAATCCCGCCCTGCCCGCACAGAACGTGAAGGAGCTCATCGCACTGGCCAAGGCGCAGCCGGGCAAGCTCAACTTCGCAGGCGCCGGCGGCCTGACCCAGTTCAGCGGCGAGATCTTCAAGTTCATGGCGGGCGTGGACATGGTCTATGTGCCCTACAAGGGCGGCGCGCCGGCCACCGCCGCCGCTGTGGCGGGCGATGCGCAGATCACCTTTGCCAACTACTCGGATGCCCTGCCCCAGATGCGCGGCGGCAAGCTGCGGGCGCTGGGCATCACCAGCGGCAAGCGCTTTCCCCAGTCGCCCGAGGTGCCGACCATCGGCGAGGCCGGCATTCCCGGCTACGCGGTGGATTCCTGGAACGGGCTGTTCGCCCCAGCCGGGACGCCCGCTGAGATCGTGAACCGCATATCGGCCGCGGTGCAACAGGGCTTCAAGGACCCGGCCCTCAGGAAGCGCATGGAGGACATCGGCGCCACGCCGGTCGGCGACTCGCCCGAACAGTTTCGCGCCCTGGTGCAGTCCGAACTGCAGAAGTGGGGTACCTTCGTCAAACAGACCGGCATCAAGGTCGAGCAGTAAGCCAACGCCAAGGACAGCGCCATGCAAGCAAGCCCACAGGTCGTCATAGACACAAGTTTCCGTTCCGCACTGCGCAGGATGCAGGCGGCCGGACGCATCAACACCTACGCCCACGAGGCCGACACCGAGTACCAGGTCGCGGGCATCATGAAGAAGCTCGACGGCGGGCCGTCGATCCTCTTCCCTCGCATCAAGGGTCACGCGATGCCGGTGCTCGGCAACATGCTCTCGTGCAAGGAGAACTGCGAGGCGGCCTTCGGCACCGACTACATGGGTATCCGCCAGTTCGTCACGCGTGCACTAGGCAACCCCGTGCCCCCGGTCCGGGTCGCCAAGGCGCCGGTGCACGAGAACGTGCTGCGCGAATTCGACTTGGGCAAGGTATTGCCCATCCTGCGCCACACCGAGGGCGACAGCGGCCGCTTCATCACGGCCGGCATCATCGTCGTGCAGGACCCTGAAACCGGCGTCTACAACGCGTCCTACCACCGGCTGCAGGTGATCGGCCCGCAACGCACGGCCATCAAGCTCGACTTCGGCCGCCACCTGCGCGCCGCGTATGAACGCGCGCAGAAGCTCGGCAAGCCGCTGCCGATCGCCGTCTGCATCGGCACCGACCTCGCCGTTCACTACACCGCGGCGACGATGGGGGCGCAGATGCCCGAGTCGGCCGATGAGCTCGCGATCGCCGGCGCCCTGCGCGGCGAACCGCTGCCGGTCGTCAAGGGCATCACCCAGGACCTGTACTACCCGGCCGAGACCGAGATCGTGCTGGAAGGCGTGCTGCTGCCCAACCAGACCGTGAGGGAAGGCCCCTTCGGCGAATTCGTCGGCTACCTGTCACCAGAGGGCGATGCACCGATCTTCGAGGTGACCGCGCTGTGCCATCGCAACAACCCTGTCTACTTCGCGATCAACGGCGTGGGCCGCGAAACGATCATGCTGCGCAAGTACGTGATGGAGGCGAGCCTGCTCAAGTCGCTTCAGGCCGCGACCCCCATCGTGAAGGATGTCGAGGTGACTGCCGGCGGCCTGCATCGCTTCCACGCCGTGATCCAGGTGAAGAAGACCAACCCGCAGCAGGAAGGCATGCAGCGCAACGCGATCCTCGCGGCCTTTGGCACGCTCAAGGATCTGGACCTCATCATCGCGGTCGACGACGACATCAACATCCAGGACCCCAACGACGTCGAGTACGCACTCGCAATGCGGATGGAGGCCAGCAAGGACCTTTTCATCATCCCCGGTGCGCGCACTCACGAGTACGTGAGAAAAAGCAACAATGGCATCCGCGCCAAGGTCGGGATCGACGCAACAGTCCCGTTCGAGGAGCGCGAGCGCTTTGCGCGCGCGCCGTTCAGGACTTTCGAGGTCGACGCCTCCAGCTTCACGCAGGATGGCGGCGAACTCGGCTGGCTCAAATAGAACACCAACAGGGAGAAGACATGCTGAAGATCTACGGGCAACCCCGGTCGCGAGCATTCCGCGTGCTGTGGATGGCGAAGGAAGCGGGCATTGCGTACGAGCACAATCCAGTGAGCATCATGGTGGAAAACGCCCAGTGCAAGGAGCAATGGTTCGTAGACCTGAACCCCAATGCGCGCGTGCCAGCCATCGACGACAACGGCTTTGTCGTATGGGAGTCGGCCGCGATCAACCTGTACCTGGCCGAAAAGTACAAGTCGGCCCTGTTTCCCCCGACGCCCGAGGGGCGCGCCCGCATGCTGCAGTGGGCGTTCTTCACCGCCAACGACGTCGAGCCGCCGATGATCACCATGTTCCAGAACCGAGTGCTGTTCCCGCCCGAGAAGCGCAATGCTGCCCTCGCGGATGCGGCAGAAGCGCAGCTGCTCGGCAAACTCGCAATCCTGGAGCACCACCTGTCGAAGCACGCATTTTTCGGCGGCGACACCTGGGACATGGCCGACTTCATGGTGGCGAGCGTCGTCTACACCCTGACCGCGATCAAGTACGACCTGTCGAAATTCCCGAAATTCAGCGCCTGGCTGATGGCGAGCATCGAGCGGCCGGCGGCAAAAGAAGCGCGCAAGCTGCGCGAGTAGGCATGAAGAACAAGACCCTGCCGGACGCGATCGCGCTGCTCGAGGCGCGCGACTGGCAGGGTGCGCACGAAATCGCCCAGGAGAGCGACGAGCCGCATGCTGCGTGGGCGCACGGCATAGTGCACATCATCGAGGGCGACGAAGCTAACGCGCGATACTGGTATGACAGGGCGGGGGGCGTTTCCCGGAATGTCCGCGATCGACGCCGAAATCACCTCGCTGAAGGTCGCCATGGAGGGTAAGACATGAACACACCGGAAGTTGTCCTCAACCAGCAGATGCACAGTGCCACGCCAGCGATGCGCAAGGCGCCGTTCGCCGGCCCCATCGCCTGGGAGCGGGACAGCCTCGCGAAGGATGACGGGCTCATCCGCCTGGACACCGACAGCCGCCGGGAGCTCGACGGGATCGTCGAAGTCATCCGCCACAATCCTTTGCCGACCGCCATGCTCTCGCCGGACGAGTTCGAGATACCCGCCTGCCGCGCGATGATGGCGAGGGCGAAGAAAGTGCTCGAGGACGGGGTCGGGTTCGTCATCATTGACCGGCTTCCCCTCGACGCCTACTCGGTCGACGAAGCCCGCGCGGTGTACTGGATCCTCTTGCAGCTGGTCTCTCGCCCGGTGGCGCAGAGCTGGGACGGCAAGGTGATCTACGACGTGCGCGACATGGGCAAGCCGCCGGGCAACGGCGTGCGCCCCGACGTGACCAACGCCGAGCAGAATTTCCATACCGACAACAGCTACAACCTGTGCCCGCCGGACTACGTTGCGCTGCTCTGCCTGCGCCCCGCCCTGGAAGGGGGAATCAGTGGCGTCGTGAGCTTTTACGCCGTCTATAACGAGATGTTGAAGAGCCATCCCGGCCTTGTTGAGCGGCTGTTCCGTCCCTTCCTGTTCGACCGCCAGCGCGAGCACGCGCCCGACGAGCCCCGGGTCCTGAGCCATCCGCTCTTCGAGTACGACGGCGAGCGCCTTGTGTGCCGCCTCTCGCACCGGCACGTTGTGAACGGGTATCGCATGGCCGGCCAGGAACTCGACGCGGAAGGGCTGGAAGCCCTCGAAACGCTGGAGCGGACCATGATGCAGCCGCGTTTCGCGCGCCAGTTCTTCTTCGAGCCCGGGCAGATCCAGATCGTGGACAACGTCCGCCTCGGCCATCGCCGCACCGGGTTCAAGGACTTCCCGGAGGAAGACCGCAAGCGCCACCTCGTCCGGCTCTGGTTGCGCGAACGGGGACGCCGCTTCTACAACGGCTGACCCGCGTGCCGGCTAGTTCCCGGCGGTGATCCTGTTCTCGCGGACGACCTTGCCCCAGCGCTCGATTTCGCTGGCGACGAATTTCTGCAACTCGGCCGGCTGGGACAGGGACATCACCACGCCCTGACCGACCAGCTTTTCACTGACTGACGGTTGGCGCAGGGCATTTGCGAACTCCGCGTTCATCCGGGCGATGATCGGCGCCGGGGTCTTCGCCGGCGCGAACACACCCCACCATGAATCCGCCTCCATGCCCGTCAGCCCCACCTCCGCGACCGTGGGCACCTCGGGCAGGTTCGGGAACCGCTTGGCCGAGGTGACCGCCAGCGGGCGAAGCTTTCCGGACTGGATGTGCGGCGCGAACAGCGCGACCGTTGCAATCGATACCGGCACATGTCCCGCCACCGAATCGGTGGTCAGCGGCCCTCCCCCTTTGTAGGGCACGTGAGCCATCGAAAAGCCGAACTGTCGACCGGCCATCGTGACGAAAAGATGGGCGAGGCTCCCGGACGCAATGGTTCCGTACCCGACGGAGTCCGGCTTGGCCCGTGCCGCTGCAAGGACGTCGCCCAAGGTCCGGTAGGAGGTGGTCGGATGCGTCGTAAAGACCATGGGCGACCGGCCTATGAGCATGACGGGCGCAAGGTCGTTGAGCGTATCGAAGGGCATGTTCGGGATCAGGCTGGGATTCACGCCATGCGTGTCGAACACGACCGCGAACGTGTACCCGTCCGGGGCCGCCTTGGCCACGGCCGCCGTGCCTATCGAGGCGGACGCGCCCGCGCGATTTTCCACCAGCACCTGCGTGCCCAGCGCCTGCTGCAGGTGCGGCTGCACGTGGCGCGCGATCTGGTCGGTGGTGCCGCCCGGCGGGAAGGGCACGACCAGCCGGATCGGCTGGGACGGCCACGACTGGGCCCGCGAAACGAGTGGCGCGCTGGCCCAAACAGCCACAGCCACCAATATCAGGACTCTTCTTATAGTCATGTCACCCCTCCTAGGTTGCCCGGATTCTAAGGGCAGTCGGGTTTCCGCGTTTATCAAATAACGAAACCGCAGATTGCGGGATTGTTGTTATTCTGGGACCACAAGGCGCCGGAACAGGCTGCCGAAAAACAGCGAGGAGACGGCTACACCATGAGCAATCCAAAAAAGGAAATTCCCGGCCCGGTGACCGCACAGCCGTCTCGCCGCCGGTTTCTGCGCAATTCCGGGCTGCTGCTTGGCGCAGCCACCGCAGCAAGCACCAAGGCCGCCCTGGGCCAGGGGGCGGCAGCCACGTCTCCCCCGGCCATTCCCGATTCAATGAAAGCGCCAGGCACGCCGATCGGAGGAGCACGGCTCTACGGGTCACCCTCTCCCTTCGAAAAAAAGATCGTCCGCAATGTCTCCTCAGCCCAAACCTACAGCGCGTCCCAGGTGACCCGCACCCCGATCCAGGAACTCGACGGCATCATCACGCCCAGCGGACTGTTTTATGAACGCCACCATGCGGGCGTGCCGGACATCGATCCCGCGACCCACCGCCTCATGCTGCACGGGCTTGTGCGCACGCCGCTCCTTTTTACGGTTGAAGACCTCCGGCGCTTTCCGTCCGTCTCCAGGATCCACTTCCTCGAATGCTCGGGCAACCCCGTCTACAGGAAGCCCTACGGCAAGACCGCCTCCGACCTGGTCGGCCTCGTGAGTTGTGGCGAATGGACTGGCGTTGCACTGAAGACCCTGCTGGACGAGGCAGGGCTGCAGTCGAGCGGCAAGTGGATCGTGGCGGAAGGTGCGGACGGCGCGGCCATGACGCGCAGCATCCCCATCGAGAAATGCCTGGACGACGCGCTGGTCGTGTACAGCCAGAACGGCGAGCGGCTGCGCCCGGAACAAGGCTATCCACTGCGCCTCTTCCTCCCGGGATTCGAAGGGAACATGAGCGTCAAATGGCTGCGCCGGCTGAAAGTCGTCGAAGAGCCGGTCCATTCGCGCGAAGAGACCGCGAAGTACACCGACCCGATGCCGGACGGGAAATCCCGGCAATTCACCTTCTACATGGAGGCGAAATCGATCATCACGCGCCCCTCCGGGGGGCAGCGGATTGCATCGCCCGGGTTCGTTGAAATCAGCGGCATCGCCTGGAGCGGGCATGGAATGATCGCCAGGGTCGACGTCTCAGTCGATGGAGGCAAGACGTGGAGCCAGGCAGCGCTGCAGGAGCCGGTGCTTTCGAAATCGCTCACCCGGTTTCGATTGCCGTGGCAATGGCAGGGGCAGGCTGCAGTGATCCAGAGCCGCGCCACCGACGAGACGGGCTACGTCCAGCCCACGTTCCCGGAATTGCTTGCAGTGCGGGGAGAGAACGCGTTCTATCACAACAATGCGGTGCAACCCTGGCGTATCGCGGAAAACGGCGAGGTCACCAATGCGAACAATTGATGCAGCGTGCACTCGGACGCTCCTCGCCGGACTCATCGCGTTCGCCGGTGCGTGGGCCGTCCAGACGGAAGCGCAGACGAAGTACCACCTCGGCCGGGCCGCCACGCCTGCAGAAGTAGCGGCGTGGAACATTGA
>Ga0114969_10005352_pt1 | contig 10073 bp, 6 predicted proteins | sample M_130807_MF_Meta_FD_87316 | JGI IMG/M metagenome (GOLD analysis project Ga0114969, IMG submission 87316) | Freshwater microbial communities from Lake Montjoie, Canada to study carbon cycling - M_130807_MF_MetaG | ecosystem: Environmental > Aquatic > Freshwater > Lake | place: Lake Montjoie...
ATTTTTTGATGTTGAAAATCAATATATGCTATGTGATATAGGGCATTATGAGTCTGAAATTTACACTTTAGAGATATTTTTCAAGGAAATTAAAGAAAAATACCCTACTTTTGCGGTCATTTTTTGCAAAGAAAATACAAATCCAATTCAATATTTTAAATAAACCATGGTAGATATATCAATAGAAAAAAAACTGAAGGCCCTTTGGGAATTACAAGAAATCGATTCTAAAATTGACCAGTTAAACTTGTTAAAAGGTGAATTACCAATGGAGGTTGATGATTTAGAAGATGAAATCGCAGGCTTAGAAACCCGTCTAGACAACATGCAAACTGAAATCAAGAATTACGAAGGTGAGATTGCAGGCTACAAAGCTAAAATCAAACAATTCGAAGAACTTGAAAAAAAGTACAAAGCGCAATTAAGTGCCGTTAAGAACAACAGGGAATTCGAAGCATTAAATAAAGAACTCGAAATTGCCGGTTTGGAAATTTTAGCTGCAGAAAAAAGAATCAAAGAGACCCATTTACACATTGACAACAAAAAAGTTGGTTTAGATGCTTTAAAAGAAGATATAGCAAGCCGCAAGAAGGATTTAGACTTTAAAAAGAAAGAACTTAAAACCATTGTTGGTGACACAGAAGTTGAAGAAAAAGAATTAACAAAAGAGCGTGTTGGTCTTGAAAAACAAGTGACCGATCGTTTGATTAAGGCTTACAAGAGAATACGCAAAAATGTTAAAAACGGTATTGCTGTAGCGCCCATCATGAGAGGCAGTTGTGGTGGTTGTTTTTCTAAGATTCCACCTCAAAGACAAAGTGATATCAAACAACATTTCAAAATCATTGACTGCGAACACTGTGGTAGAATCTTGGTAGACAACGCTGTAACAGGTATTGTGAGCGAGATTGTGGTAGAGGAGGAAAAACCTAAACGCAGAGTTAGAACGCTTAAAGCTACTAAATAAGAGCATCCCATGCTTTTAAAGGCCATATTAAAAAAGAACATCTTGTTAGGTGTTCTTTTTTTTATGCTGAATAATTTTATACAGGCCAAGGCATATTTCAAAATGACCGAACCCTGTTTAAAGGCGCAAGCCTTACTTTATAAACTTCGCATCGATGAAGCGAACCAACTATTATCAGATGAGAAGATAAAAACTCCCGAAAATCAAGCCATACCATGGCTTCAAGAATATTGTTTGTATATTGGATTGTTTATTTCTGAGAACGAAACGGATTATAACAACCAACAGGGACAATGGAAAATACTCATCAAATCAGTGGAATCGAAACCATTTGAAGATGCTTGGTACCGCTTCATTTTATCCGACATGTACCTGCATAGGGCCGCAATGCGTTTAAAAATGAATGACAATCTTTCTGGCGGCAATGATATTAAATTGGCGAACACCTTGTTAAAAGAAAACGAAAAAATATTTCCTAATTTTCTACCTGACAATAAAAATTCGGGTATGGTTAGCGCTCTGTTCAGCGCCATCCCTAAAAACTACACATGGCTTGGCAATTTATTGGGTTTTGAAGGCAACTTAGAGGCGGGCTTAAAGAAAATTGAACTCTATCTAGAATCAGATTTAGTAGATAAGGAACACCAGTGGTTGAAGGTTGAAAGTGCCTTCATTTACGCATTACTTCAACATAATTTTCAAAAAAAATCGAAAGAAGCTTGGCTCACCATTGCGCCTTACACCGCTGATTATAAAAATTATATTTTATTAAATTACATGCGGGCGACCATTGCTGGATACGCAGGTAAAAACGAAGAACAAATTAATATACTTAATGCTAAACCAAGCCATAACCTTGCTTTGCCATTTTACTACATGGAATATATGCTTGGATTGGCCAAATTGAGAAAATTAGATAGCGAGGCTAGTATCCATCTAAAACTATTTACAATAAAATTTAAAGGTAAGAATTATATTAAGTCGGCCTACAGATATCTTGCCTGGGCCGAGTTAATTGCGGGCAATGGCAGCGCTGCCACCACTTATTACTCACTCTGCACGAAATATGGCCAAATATATCAAGAAGAGGACAAGCAAGCGTTAAATGAAGCCCTAGAGCCCGTCAAATGGCCTAAGGAGCTATTAGAGGCCCGTTTGTTATTCGATGGGCATTACTTTCAACAGGCATTAGATAAATTAGATAAAATTGAGCTGAGTACACTCGTAAAGTCTAAACATTTACTTGAATTCAACTATCGCAAGGCACGCGTCCAACATGAACTCAAAGCCTATGGCAGTGCATTGGTACTCTATGATAAAGTAATTACATTAGGTCAAAAAGAATCCTATTATTACGCAGCCTATTCAGCTTTACAGATGGCAAGCATTTATGAAGCCCTCAATAATAAAGCTTCTGCCAAATTGTATTATAATAAAGCCATGCGCGACTTTCCGATGAATAGGGAATACATCAATAGCATTGAGCAAAAAGCCAAAAGTGGCCTCAAGCGCATTGGATCTTAATCAATATTATTCAAAATCAAGTTGTTAAATAAACCAATTTTACTGTTATTTAATTTTTTTATGCTATTTTAATTTCTGTCATTTTTAAGGGGTCTGAAAAATAAAAAATTCGAACACAACTCTAAAATTTCCAACTTATTGCAAAATTTGAGCCTAAGGGGCAAAAATTAAAATGCTGTAAATCTGTTATTTACAGGAATTTTCAAACTTTTGAAATTCGTATTGAATTCTTTTGTATACTTGTGTATAAGTTGTTGAAATCGATAAGATTATATACTTAATGAGATTAAAAACCTAATAACAAACGCATGAAAAACTAACGGATCACCTCAAATAAAACACACTAAAACTAACTAAACTATGAAACACAACATTTACGCATTAAACAACATTTACAAAGATTCCTTTGTAAATTTCCCGACCAGGAAAACAATGCTGCTGGTCGTTCTCTTCAGTTCTTTTGCCTTTCTTGCAAAAGCGCAACACCAAGAGGATTCAACAATTGTATTGTCGAAGAATGCCTTCACAATATCGTTTGTTCATACACCTGACAGTTTACTGAAATTAGAGATTGTTAACAATCAATTAGAGGCAATCACCCCATTTTTTATAGAAACCTATTTAAAGGGGTATTCATTAAATACAGAATCTATCACCCAATCGCTCAACAACGCGGCAGTTCCAAATACCATTGAAAAAGTATACGGACCGCAGTTTGTCGGCTTCGGGCTCGACTATCTGCCTCCTTTCGGCAATTATAAAACCTCATTCGCGACAGAAAATCGCACCAATGAGGCTACATTATTTGTCGTAAGAATTTCAGGTACAATTAACGGTCAACACGTTATTTGGTCGAATTCTTATAGTTTATAATCAGTTCCATTTAATTCATTTTAATATGAGAACTAGGGTTAAAAGCGTTATGGTCATGGTATTATTGACCCTAACATTTGCTGGCGACTTATTTGGCCAGTGTCCCTCTAACCTTGGATTTGATAATGGTGTGTTCAGTCCTTGGAGTACTTCTACAGATAGTAATTTTATAACCCCTGGCAGCAGAAGATATTACAAACCAGGTTTGAGTCCAATAATTGCAAGTTACGGTAGCACTGATAGATGGTTAGGAACTATCAGCAAACCAGATCCTGCTTGTGGCACATATTTAACAAGAGTTGGTAATTCAGGTATCTACGCAACAGCAGATACAGTTTACAGAAAATATATCATCGATAGTTTATCAGACAAATTAACCATTTACAGTCGTGGTGTTTCACAAATTGCACATAATTATTGGAATTTAGCAACTATCGAAGCGCCCGGATTTGGATATGAAATTTATGTTAACGGCCAAAAATTAGATTGCTTAAAAGGCGCTTTCTTTTGTGGAAATGCCGATGCTCCCTATGTATGGAATGTTGGTAATTTCAAAGATACCTCCAGTGTTCGTAAATCAGTTGGTTGGGCCAAGGAAGTTCTAAATTTTGCTTGTTTCGTGGGCGATACCGTTGAAGTGCGCTTATTTACGCGCGATTGCATTATGCTAGGTCACTACGCTTATGCTTATTTCGATGTAATATGTGGTGATACCATCAAACCGATTATCAGCAAAATATTGGTGAACGATGTGATTGATGCCGATAAATTAAACCTTTATTGCACCAATTCAACGACTTTATATTTAAAACCCAATACCATTATTTGTCCTGTTGTTAGATCAAATGTTAATTGGAAACCCTCCTCTTTGGTGATTGGTGCTACCAATCTCGACAGCGCTAAAATCAATATGTCAGACTCGGGTTGGGTCTATGCTGAAGCTGATTTTTCAAACTTCTGCACCAGTGTAAATATTCGAGATTCCATATTTATCAAAAAATTAAATGCCGACCCTCACGACAACTTACCTAAGATGCCACGTAATTTTTGTGATTGTTATAGTGATACCCTCAATTTTGGAACGACTACAATAACCACTGTGAAAGATCAAAATGGCAAAGCCATGACTTTGAGCAATGGCTTATTAATACTTAGACCTTGCGACAATTTTTACGAAGAATCTTTTTGGAAAGTACCATCTATTCGGACCCGCTTAAACAAAAGTCAAATTGGAACTTCAGGCTGGGCAATCGGCAATAGCGATGGTGCCATTGGTCAAAATTCTATCTTGGCTACAGGTATCGTGCGCTACAATGTAAACTATAAATCTAGCAAAAAATTCTTTGTTGGTGTTAATGATAAAAACGTCAGTAATAACAACGACATGTCTCACTCCATTTATTACAATGGTGGCTCTATCAATGCATATTACAAAGGTTCTGTAATTGCAAGTTTAGGCGTCTACACGATTGACGTTGTCATAGATTTTAAGACATTAAGTGATAACAAAGTTGAGATATGGATTAATGGTGTAAAAAAACACTGTTATACAAATTCTCAAAAAGCGGTATTCCCTGTATTTCCTGATTTTGCTGCTCAGTGTAACGATACGGCCATCATCAATAAAACCTCCATCTTTGGACCAACCAAAAACATTAAAGATTTCACCCGATTGATGGTGCCTACGACTTTCAAATATTCAATACAATACGTTGACAGATGCGGTGCCACAACCAGAGATACCATTAAAGTAATTCCTGGCTTTACTTCGACCTTGACAGTTCCTAATAATAATGTTTGTGGTTTAACCCCTGTAAATATCAAAGTTACTTCGCCCTATTTAATGGATGACTTATACTCTAGTACTGATGGCGATGGCTCGGTTAATACAAACCTACCAATTGCCACCTATACCCCAGTTACTTCAGATTTCGGAGTGCCTGTAAAATTAATTATCACTTCAGTTTCTGGCCGTTGTAACAATCCCGATACTGCCATGTTGAACTTCCATGAAGTGCCCGTGAGCAATGCTGGTTTAGATAAATCGAACCCACCTGCCACTTTTACAGTCGGTGCTTCGCCTTCTGGCGGTTGTTCAACCTGTACTTCAATTAAACATGCATGGACACCTAAGGTTGCTTTGAATGACTCTAGTATAGCAAATCCTACTGCCACAAAATCTAGGCTATCTACTAGCTTCATGATATTAAAAGTTACCGATCCAACCACCGGTTGTTTCAGTCGCGACACCATGAATATATTGATGCCATTACCACTTCACGATTTGTCTTTGGAAAGCAATTGCACAAAAGATGGTGTCATTGATTTCAAATGGAGCATCACACCTACTGAAGACTATTTTTCTTTCGGCATAGAATATTCTACTAATGATGGTGAAACATGGACCTCTCTAGGGAATATTAAATCTGATTTTAACAATCTGGGTGTTGGGCAACAAGAATTCGAATTATCAATTGATAAATTAAAAGCAGAAAATGTAAAATACCGCTTCTACTCAAGCAATCTAGACAATACAAAACGCACCACTGTGCCAATTGATTTGGATTGTGTTGACAAGACCATTTACAAGGTATTCCCGAATCCATTTACTGGCAATATCAACGTTAATATCAATTCGCCTTCAAGTACTAATAAACAAATTGCCATTCAAATATTCAACGAATACGGGCAATGCGTTTATACCATGAACAAACCTGGTGGCAGCGACTTTACAAATGCGCTGTTCCTACTCGACGGCACCGAAAATTTAGGTCAAGGCATTTACTTCCTGCAAGTGATGAGCAACGATGCAATTGTATATAAAACGAAAATAACGAAGATGAATTAAGACATTATTTTCTCTATGAGGATGCTTCAGTTGAGGATAAAGAAAAAGAGAAATAAAGAATACCCTGAACCAGAGATTTTTTCCATGCTGGAAAAATTCACGGTTCAGGGTAACCAATCCTAAAATATTTTTTTTAAAAATATTAAGGATTGATAAAGATAAAACTAGAACTAAAAAGGGCAAGGGGTGACATCATTAGGTCATTCCTTACCTTTTTTTGTTTATAAGCGCCACCGTTATTTTAGCGCTTAATAAACAAAGTGGTATGCCTCCTCCGGGGTGCACACTACCCCCACAAAAAAACAAACCTTCAACGCGCGATGAAAAATTCGCATGCCTGAAAAAGGCCGCCATTCTATCATTACTGCTGCTGCCATACAAGGCGCCGCGATAACTCGAAGTCTTTTGCTCAATTAAAATAGGATCTAACACTTTTTCGTAAGCAATTAAATCGACCATATCCGCCTTTAACATTCGGTTCAATTTATTAATAATATTGGTTCTAGCAGTTGCTACTAAGGCTTGCCAATCTTGACCATCATTCGCTGGCACATTAATCATCAAGAACCAATTCTCATAACCAACAGGCGCATCCGATGGATTCAATTTTGAAGTGATATTGATATAAACAGTCGGGTCACTATCGATGGTATTTTCTTTAAAAATAGCATCAAATTCTTGCTTGTAATTTTCGGAAAATAAAATATTGTGCAGGCCCAGTTGTTGAAATTCTTTTTTTATGCCCCAATAAAAAACCAAGGCACTGCTCGATGAATTCACTTGCTTCACTTTTTTGGGCATGTCGATTTGAGGCAACAAATATTTATAGGCGGGAAACACATCCATGTTACAAACCACCTGATCAGCAGCAATGCTTTCACCCGCTATTATTACACCTTGTGCTTTATTCTCTTGCGTTAAAATTTGTTCAACTTTATGATTAAAATAAAACTGCACCCCATGTCTTTTGGCTAAATCTAATAAGCTATTGGTAATACTCACCATACCTCCTTTTGGAAAATAAACACCCAACCCAAATTCAAGGTGCGGTATAATATTTAAAGTAGCCGGAGCTTGGTAAGGATTGCTGCCATTATAAGTTGCAAAGCGATTGAAAAGTTGTATGGTCTTTTCCTTTCTGAACCGTTTGGTATTTAATTGGTGCATGGTGCTAAACAAATTGATGCGCCATAAATTAAGGATGCCTCTCAATCCTTTTTTGTTAAAATAAGTACTGAGTTGATGCAAAGAATTTTCTAAAAAAACAGGCGCTGTAATCTTGTATAAAAAAGCAGCTTTTTTGAAAAAAGCATTTACTGCATTTTTATCTTCCCCTAATTGTTGCTCTAACAATTCTGCAAATTGCTCCCGATTAGTTGGTGCATTAAACTGTGTACCATCTTCATAAAAATAATGACAGCCTATGTCAAGCTGCTCGTATTGGAAAGAAGGTTCAACGGGTTCGTTGAACAGACTAAATAATTCTTCAACAAATTGCGGCATTGTAAACAACGAAGGACCGGCATCGAACCGAAAACCTGCTTCATTAAAATCACTGAGTTTACCACCTGCATAGGTGTTCGCTTCGTATACAGAAACCTCATGACCACTAGCACGCAATCTTATGGCAGCGGCTATGCCCGCTATCCCAGCTCCAACAACAATAACTTTTGCCATATTTTAACATTCAAAACTATTGAAATTTTATTTAGATTGATGATGTTGTCAAAAAATTAAAGGCTAAATAGGCTCAAATCAATACCAAAATAATTTTATTTACCACTTGTATACTCAATAATAGCAAGGCATAAGCTCAACTAATTTACTTTGTTACTAAAATGTGTTTTGTCAATCGACCTAACAAGTTTACTTTTGCACTTTAATGAGTACAACACAAGCGGTTCTGCTTTTAAAAGATGGCACGCATTTCATAGGCACAGCAATAGGCAAGATTGGCACTACTACTGGCGAAATTTGTTTTAATACCGGAATGACCGGTTATCAAGAAGTTTTCACTGACCCCTCTTATTTTGGACAAATCTTAGTTCAAACCAATGTTCACATAGGCAACTATGGTACCAATTTAACGGAAGTTGAATCGGGCGGCATTAAAATTTCTGGTTTGGTATGCAGCACTTTTGCGCACCACCAATCAAGAAAAATGGCCACCTCTTCAATCGATGATTATTTCGTCAACAACCAAGTGGTCGGCATACAAAACATCGATACCCGCCAACTTGTACGCCATGTTAGAAACATGGGTGCCATGAACGGTATTATCAGCAGCGAGATTACCGATTTAGCACAATTAAAAGCAATCTTAGATGCAGCGCCTGACATGGATGGCTTAGAGCTTTCAACACAAGTAACCACAAAAGATTTTTATACTACGGGTTCCGACCTTAGTGAATACAAAGTAGCGGTGCTCGACTTTGGTGTTAAAAGAACCATGCTACAATGTTTGAACGACCGCAATGCTTTGTGTGGTGTGTTTAATGCACATGCAACAGCCAAACAAATCATGGATTGGAAACCAGATGGTGTGCTTATTTCTAACGGACCTGGCGATCCATCGGCCATGGACTATGCAGTAGAAACCGTGAAAGAATTAATGGACAATAATATGCCATTGTTCGGTATCTGTTTAGGCAATCAATTATTGGGCAGAGCCAATGGCATGAACACTTTCAAAATGCACAACGGTCACAGAGGTTTAAACCACCCTGTGAAAAATTTAGCGACCGGTCATTGCGAAATCACAACACAAAACCACGGCTTCGCTCTAAAGAACGAACCGAATGATAAAATTGAAATTACCCATATCAATTTAAATGACGAAACCATTGAAGGTATCCGCGTAAAAGGCAAAAAAGCATTCAGTGTGCAATACCACCCTGAGTCTTCTCCAGGACCGCATGACTCTCGTTATTTATTTGACGATTTCTTTAATTCTATGAAGCAATAACTCCAAAAAAAAACAACTTAATAAATAACAAAAAATGAGTTTAATCGCGGACCTAAAAGCAAGACAGATACTCGATTCAAGAGGTAACCCAACAGTTGAGGTAGATGTCATAACAGAAAATGGATTCTTAGGAAGAGCAGCAGTGCCAAGTGGCGCCAGCACTGGTATACACGAAGCAGCTGAGTTAAGAGATAACGATAAAAGTGTTTACATGGGCAAAGGCGTTTTAAAAGCGGTTGCCAATGTGAACGAAATTATATTGCCCGAGTTAATCGGTTGCGATGTGTTTGAACAAAACATGATCGACCGTTTGATGATCGATTTAGATGGCACCGCTAACAAATCGAATTTAGGTGCGAATGCAATTCTTGCGGTTTCATTGGCCATTGCCAAAGCAGCAGCGCAAGAAAGCGGTCAGAGTTTATACCGCTATTTAGGTGGTGTAAATGCGAATACCTTGCCATTACCAATGATGAACATTTTGAACGGTGGTGCACATGCCGACAATGCCATCGACTTTCAAGAGTTCATGGTAATGCCTGTGAAGGCCGATACTTTTAGCGAATCGTTGCGCATGGGTGTTCAAATTTTCCATGAGTTAAAAGGGGTTTTGAAAAGCAAAGGCTATAGCACAAACGTTGGAGATGAAGGTGGATTTGCACCAAACATTCAATCGAACGAAGAAGCCATTGAGACTGTTTTAATGGCCATTGAAAAAGCAGGGTTCAAACCTGGCGAAGATGTCTACATTGCCATGGATGCAGCCGTGAGTGAATTATGGGATGCAGAAAAAGGTTTGTATGTTTTCAAAAAATCTGATAAACGCCAGTTGACTGGCGACGAGATGGTAGACTATTGGAAAACATGGACCAACAAATACCCTATCATTTCGATTG
>Ga0114969_10005353_pt1 | contig 10069 bp, 10 predicted proteins | sample M_130807_MF_Meta_FD_87316 | JGI IMG/M metagenome (GOLD analysis project Ga0114969, IMG submission 87316) | Freshwater microbial communities from Lake Montjoie, Canada to study carbon cycling - M_130807_MF_MetaG | ecosystem: Environmental > Aquatic > Freshwater > Lake | place: Lake Montjoie...
ACGCGCACGGAAATCATCTTCATCGATAAAAAATGCTGGCGTTGCAAAATCCTTAGCAAGTGTTTGTGCAGAAATTCCAGAAATATGAAGCACTCCATTATTGAAGGAGACGCCTGCAGGCCACAGTGATGTACTCATTGTCTACATCCTCTCCGGTGAGCTGACGCCTAATAATGTAAGACCATTCTTCAGTACTTGCTTAGTGGCCATGCATAGCAACGCGCGCGCAGTATGAATAGGAGCAACTGCTTCATCCCCCAATGGCAATACGCGGCAGTCGGAATAGAAACCGTGATACACCCCTGCTAATTCCTCTAGATAGCGAGCTACTCGGTGTGGCTCGCGAAGCGCGGCAGCGCCTTCAACTATTCGTGGGAAATCAGCAAGTGTTGCAATCAATTCATTCTCGCGATCATGGGTCAAAAGTGCGGGATCGAAATCCTTACTATGCATCAAAATTTTCAACTCGTCGCAATTGCGTAGAACACCAGCTATTCGAGCATGGGCATATTGAACATAATAAACAGGATTCTCATTTGTATTCCTTGTGAGAATATCTAAATCCATCACCATCGGAGTCTCTACTGGATAGCGAATGAGTGTGTAACGAGCAGCATCTACGCCAACTTTTTCCACTAATTCTTCTAAAGTAATAATGGTTCCGGCACGCTTAGAAAGTTTTACCTCTTCACCGCCCTCCATAATTTTGACCAACTGTCCGATGAGAACATGGATGTTGTATTCAGGATCATCGCCAGCGCATGCAGCAATGGCTTTAAGGCGCCCTACATAACCGTGGTGGTCGGCGCCAAGCATGTAGATACAAATATCAAAGCCGCGTTCACGCTTATTTATGTAATACGCGGTATCGGATGAAAAGTATGTAAGGGAGCCATCACTTTTTGTGAGTACGCGATCTTTATCGTCACCAAAATCTGTTGTGCGAAGCCATGTTGCGTTTTCCAGTTCAAAGACATGTCCTTGCTTGCGCAAGATTTCAATACCGTGTTCAACAGAACCTGCATCATGGAGCGAGCGCTCTGAGAACCAAGTATCAAAGTGTGTTCCAAAAGTATCGAGCACTTTCTTCTGTTGACTGAGTTGAAGTTGATACCCGCGTTCGCGAAATTCAACAAGTCGCGCCGATTCTGGTAAATCCTTTATTGCCGTATGTGCTGTAACTATTTCTTGTGCCAGATCACGAATGTAATCTCCTTGGTAACCATCTTCAGGAATCGGATTACCTAATGCAGCAGCTTCAAGTGATGCCCCAAATAAATCCATCTGATTTCCGCGATCGTTAACATAGAACTCTCGCGAAACATCCGCTCCGGCGGCGCTTAGTACTCGTCCTAGTGCATCACCGACAGCAGCCCATCGCGTGTGACCTAAATGCAATGGACCCGTTGGGTTTGCACTAATAAATTCGAGGTTGATTCGAATACCTGAAAGTGAGTTGCCTTGTCCATACAAAGCGCCACTTTCAATGATTGAACTCACTAAATTTGCTTGGCTCGCCCTATTCAATGTGAAGTTGAGAAAGCCAGGACCGGCAATATCCACTGCAGATATAAGAGGTGTGGTGCCAATCTGTTTTTGAAGAATGAGTGCCACGTCTCGAGGGTTCTTACCCGCTGCCTTGGCCAGCTGAAGGGCGATCGATGTGGAGTAATCGCCATGGTCGCGATTCTTCGGGCGCTCTAGGGGAATCACGCTTGGCAGGCTCGCTTCAATCTCTCCAGATGAGATTGCATGCGTGATTGCTTCGGTTATTACGCGTGATAACTCATCAATCTGCGAAGGCATACCCAAGGTTACCGTGAGCGCGCATATAAACGTTACCTAATTGTTAGATTACAGAGGGGGAAATCCTAATAAAAAATTCTCTTTTGCGAGTTTCTAGCATAGCCTTCGCATTGGTTACACCTTCCTTGTTTGGTCGGAAAAGTTTCGACCTCGGGTGTTTTTCCACCTTTCGAAAGGTAATAAATATATGACAAAGCGCCATTTAGCGATTACTGCAGCATTTGCAGCTATCGCGATTGCACTTACTGGCTGCTCAAAGAGCGAAGAAGCCGGAAGCACACGTGCTTGCATCATCCTTCCTGACGCAGAATCTTCACCACGTTGGGAGACTGGAGATCGTCCAGCACTTGAAACAGCACTTACAGGTGCAGGTTTCGAAGCAGATATTCAGAATGCACAAGGCGATACAGCTAAGTACGCAACAATTGCTGAACAAATGATGAGCAAGGGTTGCGGCGTGATGATTCTTGTTGATCATCAAGGAGCAGCTGTTCAGGTAACTGAGAAGGCAAAGGCAGCAGGTATTCCTGTTATTGCTTATGACCGTCCAATCGCAGGAGCTGACTACTACGTTTCATTCGATAACGAAACAGTTGGCGCACTAGAAGGACAATCTATTCTTGATGGCCTTGCAGCTAAGGGAATCGACCCAGCAACAGCTCGCGTTATCTACGGACAAGGCGATCCATCAGATGGAAACGCAAAGATGTTCTATGACGGTGCTGTAGCAGTTCTTTCTGCTGCTGGTATCAAGCCAATCTTCGAAATGGCTGGAACATGGGATGGCGCTAAGGCTGGAACACTCTTCGAGCAGGCTTATACAGCTACTCAAGGTAAGTTCGATGCAGTTCTTGCACCAAACGATAACAACGCAGCAAACATCATCACAATCTTGGACAAGAACAAGAAGACTGTTCCAGTTTCAGGACAAGATGCATCAGTAGCTGGTCTACAGAACGTATTGCTTGGCAAGCAGACAGCAACTGTCTACAAGCCATTCACACTAGAAGCAACAGCTGCATCTGACTTGGCAATCGCACTCCTTAAGGGTGAGAAGCCAACAGCAGATAAGACTCTTGCTGATGGAACTCCATACATCGCAGTAACACCAGTACTAGTTGGTCCAGATAAGGTCAAGGATGTTGTTGCTGCAGGCGATGCAACAGCAATGGATATCTGTACAGCAGCAGTAGCTGCAGCATGTACTAAGTACGGCGTTGCATAATATAAATGCGTGAATAAACCTTTGCGCCGGCCATCTGGTCGGCGCAAAGGTTTTCGCAATTTCCCCCTTGGTTTGAATCACAACATACTAATTAGTGAGTAATTTGCAAGAAGCAATTGGAAAGAAATAACTCCGAGAGAGGCACTCCATGGACACACCCGTCATCGAACTCCACAATGTTATTAAGAGTTTTGGACCAGTAGATGTACTACAAGGTATTAATTTCAAGGCGTATGCAGGTCGAGTCACCGCCCTCGTAGGAGATAATGGCGCAGGAAAATCAACGTTGATTAAAGGCCTTGCTGGAGTTCAGTCCTACGACTCTGGTGTTGTTAAATTTGAAGGAAATGAAGTTCATCTCAATAGTGCGCGTCAAGCTGCTGCACTTGGGATTGAAGTTGTGTATCAAGATCTAGCACTCTGTGAAAACCTCGACATTGTTCAGAACATGTTCCTTGGTCGCGAAGAGATGACTGGCATGACACTTGATGAACCACACATGGAATACGAGGCAACTCAAACTCTTGCTGGTCTCAAAATTCGTACAGTGAAATCAGTACGTCAAAAAGTTGCATCTCTATCTGGTGGTCAACGCCAGACTGTTGCGATTGCCCGATCTGTACTTCGTAAAGCAAAGCTTGTCATCCTTGATGAACCAACAGCGGCGCTCGGTGTTGCTCAGACCGAACAAGTTCTCAACCTTGTTCGACGTCTAGCCGACTCTGGTGTTGCGGTAATTATCATCAGCCACAACTTGCAAGATGTTTTCAAGGTATGTGATGACATCAGCGTTTTGTATTTAGGAAAGATGGTTGCTCACCTCAAGGCAACAGAGACTAATCACCTTGATGTAGTTGGTTACATCACCGGAACTAAGAGCATGGAGCAGGCGTAACAATGAGTACAACTACGACAACCACAATTAGCTCCGGCCACGAAGGCACAATCCGCGATCAAGTAAAGAACTACTTTGTCCGTGTAAAGAGTGGTGAAATGGGTGCATTGCCATCTGTTATCTCACTCATCTTTCTTACTGCTCTATTTGCAAGTTTGAATCCCTACTTCCTCACAAAGCTCAATTTTGCGAACCTACTAGTTCAGTCAGCAACGTTGATGATGCTCTCGATGGCACTTGTTTTCGTAATTTTAATTGCTGAAATTGATCTTTCTGCAGGCGTTACTTCGGGACTTTCCATGGCTTTCTTTATCATTCTCACCAATAAGCTGGGCTGGGATTGGCGTCTGTCTATCGTGGCGGGCTTCGTAATCGGTCTTCTGGTCGGTTCCTTTATCGGATTCTTCGTTGCAAAAGTTGGTGTTCCATCCTTCGTTGTAACTCTGGGTCTATTCCTAGGTTTTCAAGGTTTGCAATTAGCACTCCTTGGCGACGGTGGTATCTATCGCGTAGAAGTTCCAGAACTCAAATCAATTATGAATGACAATATGCCTGCGTGGGCAGGCTGGTTGATGCTTGGTATTTTCTTGACACTCACGCTGCTCATAAATTTCTATGACCGTATGCGCCGCAAGAAGTCAGACCTGCCTAATCGCCCACTCATTCTTCTATTTATAAAACTCGGAGTAATGACTGGACTTGGTGCAGGTTGTGTTTCAATCCTGAATGTAAACCGCAGTCTTTCGGCAATTGCTATCGCAGGCGTTCCAATTGTTATGCCCTTTGCGATAACAATTTTATTCGTTGGTACTTTGATTCTCGATCGCACACGCTTTGGTCGCCATCTCTATGCAGTTGGCGGAAATCCTGAAGCAGCGCGTCGTGCAGGTATCAAAGTTCCAAAGATTCGTATGTCGGCATTTATTATTTGTTCAATGCTCGCTGTTGTTGCAGGTATTTTCAATGCAAGTCGTATCGGCGCAGTAGAGGCAACCGCTGGTAAATCAATGGTTCTCTCTGGTGTTGCAGCCGCCGTTGTGGGTGGAGTAAGCCTCTTCGGTGGTCGTGGTCGCTTAGCTCACGCTGCAGTTGGCGCCGTTGTTATTTCAATTATCGATAACGGTCTTGGCCTACTAGGTCTTCCAGCAGGCATTAACTTCCTCGTAACCGGTGGAGTTCTTATTCTCGCTGCAACAGTTGATGCGGTATCTCGCAAGCGCGCAGGTGCTACAAAGTAATTGCTGTAATAAAAAATGGCCTAGAGATTTCTCTAGGCCATTTTTTATTTACTTTTATTTAGATCTTTACGCCCATCAAATGCTCAAGTGCTAGCTGATCTAGAAGTTCGTAGCCGTAACCACGCTCTCCCGCTTTCTCAACATCGAAAGCTTCAGGCTTTGCTAAATCTTTCCATGTCTCGCCCGCAGCCAGTGTTGGCTCAAGAAGTCCAGGAATATTTGCAACCTTCATTGCTTCGATAACACGTGAATCGCTGCGATATGCCTTAGCGCGTTCCTTGAGAATCAAATAAGTGCGCATATTCGATGTTGCTGATTGCCAAACGCCCTTGTCATCTTCTGTGCGTAATGGCTTGTAATCGAAGTGCTTTGGTCCGCTGTACTTATAGTGCTCAAGTAGATCAACTAAGAAGAATGCTGACTTCAAATCACCATGACCGAATACGAGATCTTGATCGTACTTTGGACCGTGCTGACCATTGAGATCGATATGGAATAACTTGCCCTGCCATAGTGCTTGAGCGATTCCATGAACGAAGTTCAGTCCAGCCATTTGCTCGTGACCAACTTCTGGGTTCAAGCCAACGAGTTCTGGACGGTTGAGTGTGTAAATAAATGCCATTGCGTGACCAATTGTTGGCAAGAAGATATCTCCGCGCGGTTCATTTGGCTTTGGCTCAATTGCAAACTTAATCTTGTAACCATTGTCTACAACGAAATCACCGAGAATGTTGAATGCTTCGCGGAAACGCTCCATTGCAACATAACCATCTTTAGCTGCATCCGATTCAGCACCTTCACGGCCGCCCCAGCAGACATATGTCTCTGCGCCAAGTTCAACTGCTAATTCGATATTGCGCATTACTTTACGAATTGCGTAACGGCGAATATCTTTATCATTACTTGTAAATGCACCATCTTTGAAAACTGGATGTGTAAATAAATTTGTTGTCGCCATTGGAACTTTCATTCCAGTTTCAGCAAGTGCTTTTTTGAAACGATCAATGTGTCCACGACGCGCACTGTCATCGCTACCAAATGGAATCAAATCATCATCGTGAAATGTCACACCATGAGCACCACGAGCTGCGAGTTCATTGACACTACGAACTGGGTCTAGGGGCCCACGAGTTGCATCACCAAAGGGATCTCTCGCTTGCCATCCGATGGTCCAAAGACCAAATGTGAACTTATCTGCTGGTGTTGGGGTGAGTGACACTGTGAGGCTCCTTCGTAGTTAGTTCTCGTTTTGGAACATAGCAAACTTACCCCTAACCTTAGACATTATCCAAGGGGCTCTATTTAGATTCTTGCGGGTTGAGATGTCGAGAGAATTTCTCCCAGAGAACTTCTCTTCAATGATGTCAAAATAGTTAGACACTCTTTAGCGGGAGTGGTGAAATGGCAGACACGCAGGTCTTAGGAACCTGTGTCTTCGGACGTGAGGGTTCAAGTCCCTTCTCCCGCACAAGACTAAAAATAAGGGACGCGAAATCGTTATGGCGAAAGAAAAGAATCACAATAAAACAAATACAACGCCTTCGGCTCCAACTGATTACAACAAAGTTGATGGTGCGTGGAAAGAGATCGGCCTGGACTCGACCGCAAGGCAGGCTCTTGTTGATGCAAAACTATTGAAAGTTAGCGACTTGAGGAAAGTGTCATTGGAGAAGTTGAAATCACTTCATGGCATTGGGCCAAATGAGATTCGAATTCTAGCCTCAGAGATGAAAAGCAGAGATATTTCTTTTCGAACTGGAAAATAAATAGGAAAGAATATAAAGAATATTTAGTTCGTTACCGCATATGCAATAAATGCAAGTCCGACAAATGCCATTAAGTATTGAACTTCTTTTCTCATCATGACGGGCTCCAAGGCTTCAATAAATGTGGCAAGAAGGATGAGGGCGCCAGGAATAAAAATTGTTGCACTTCTTTGAACAATTCCAGGCTCTCCCCATTGGTAGCGCAAATTGATGAGCCCTATTGCGAATAGTAAATATCCGCCCATTCGATAATTGTTCATGTCTTCACTCTACAAAAAAATAAGGGGTGTCGGTTTCCCGACACCCCTTATTTATTAGTTATTAGTGGTCGTCCTTCATGCCTTCTGCAATTGACTTCATACGTGCGATCTTCAAAATTGTTAGACCGAATACGCACTTTGCCAATACGTCAGCAACTGTGTAACCAACTTGTACTCCTACGAACTGTTGACCAGCAACAGCCAAATCGGTAGCTGGGTTCATTCCGAGAATGTATGAGATTGGGTAAACGCCCCATGTGGCGATCAAGAGAAGACGCAAGCGGCCAACTGTTGCTGCTACACCTTCTGGTTGACGATCAAGTGACTTTCCAAGTTCTACAAAGAGTACGTAAAGGATGTAGAGGAATGGAATTGTTGAAAGTACACCGTAAAGAATCGCTGTGTTCTTATCTGATGAAATTTCACCTGGGTAACCAAGTGCAATCATCGCAGCTGATGCTGGGACAAGACGCATAATTAGTGAGCGTGAAACTTCCTTAGCAAGTGCAAGTACTGCAATAACTTCTACGAGTAGAAGTGGAACAGTGAGAAGCCAGTCAACATAACGGTATGCCTCGTTGAATGAACCTTGTGCGCCACTGACATTGACTGTCATGTCGGCTGAAGACTCATTGAATGAGTTGAAGATTCGCATGTAGTGGTAGCCAGCAATGAATGTAACCATTGATGACATAACAAGAGCATTGCGATACTTAGCAAGTACACGCTGTTGTGAAACAAGTGTGTAAATTGTGCATGCGAGCATTGAAACTAGTCCAAACGAAAATATGTTATAGACAAGGTTCCATTGATTGCTGTCGAGTTTCAACATAATCGACCTTTCCGAAAGTTTCAGTCAAAATTCCAAAGATCGGGCGACCTTCGAAGTTCAGATTCAAGGGCGACCTCGAGGAACGCCTTTGTAGTCCAACGAACATATTTTGGGGTATTTGCAAGGAATTCGCACGCCATTACGAATGAATTTCTCATAATTTCTTAACTTTTTACGCTCATTACGGGGCAAGCCCCCCCCGTCACAAGCCGCCATTTGCCTGCTATTTGCATAAACGAGTACCTCGTGAGAAGTATTTAGCCAAGGTTGCTACTTTCTACCCCTCGCTACATGGCGTACCGATAGAGGGAGTCTGCAATGTCAGAACAAGAATGGTCATTTGAAACCCTGCAGATTCATGCTGGGCAAGTACCTGATCCAACAACTGGAGCGCGCGCATTGCCGTTGTATCAAACAACCGCATACCAATTCCGCGATACGCAACATGCTGCAAATCTTTTCGGTCTTGCTGAAATGGGAAATATTTACACACGCATTATGAACCCAACTCAAGATGCTGTTGAACAGCGTCTTGCAGCACTCGAGGGTGGCGTCGCTGCACTTCTCGTGGCATCAGGATCTGCTGCAACAACATATTCAATTCTCAATATTGCAGAGGCTGGCGACCACATTGTTTCAAGCCCGAGTCTCTACGGTGGAACGTATAACTTGTTCCATTACACATTGCCTAAGTTTGGTATCGAAGTAACTTTTGTTGATGATCCAAGTAATCCTGCTTCATGGCGCAAAGCAGTTCGTCCAAATACAAAGGCATTCTTCGGCGAGACTATTGCAAATCCAAAGAATGAAATATTAGATATCCAATCTATTGCTGATATCGCACATGAAATTGGCGTTCCACTCATCGTTGATAACACTGTTGCTACGCCATATCTGATCAAGCCAATTGAATATGGTGCAGATGTTGTTGTTCACTCAGCAACTAAGTTCTTATCTGGCCATGGAAATACTGTTGTAGGAGCGATTATTGATTCCGGAAAATTTGATTATGCACAATATCCGGAGAAGTTCAAGGGATTCAACCAGCCAGACCCTAGCTACAACGGCTTGGTTTTTGCTCAAGCACTTGGAGTTGGTTCTGCATTTGGTGCAAACCTTGCTTACATCTTCAAGATTCGCTTGCAATTACTTCGCGATATTGGAGCAGCGGTTTCACCTTTTAACGCTTGGTTACTCGCACAAGGACTTGAAACTTTGAGCCTTCGAATTGAGCGTCATGTTGAGAATGCACAAGCAGTTGCTGCTTGGCTTGAGAAGCATTCGAGTGTGGAGAAAGTAAATTACGCAGCACTTGCATCATCCCCATATAACGCATTAGCGAAGAAGTATTCACCTAAGGGCCCTGGATCTGTCCTTTCTTTTGAACTCAAGGGTGGGGTCGAAGCAGGAAAGAAGTTTGTCGAATCCCTCAAACTCTTTAGCCACGTTGCCAATATTGGTGATGTTCGCTCTCTTGTTATTCATCCAGCTACGACAACACATTCACAACTTAGTCCTCAAGAACAATTAGATGCTGGGGTGACGCCAGGTCTTGTTCGATTGAGCATTGGTCTTGAAAATATTGCAGATATCAAAGCAGATCTAGAAGTTGGTTTCGCAGCCGCAAAAGGATAATTGCCGTACAGTCAGGGGTAGTCCATAGAACGGAGCCACCATGACGCAACAAGTAGTACCAAAGTTGCGCGGTTGGTTTCACCTCGGTGCTACCCCTGCTGTCATTATCGCTTCATTAGTGCTTTTCATACTTAGTAAGAACTCATTCAAATTTGCTGTTGCTCTTTACTCGATTACCGCAATTCTTTTATTTAGTGTTTCTGCCATTTATCACCGAGTTCCATGGTCACCAGAGAAGAAAAAGATTTGGCGTCGCTTTGATCATGCCAATATTAATCTTCTTATAGCCGGTTCATACACCCCTTTTGCAGTGACTCTGCTTCATGGTCGTGATCGCACAATTTTGCTCGCCGTTATTTGGGTTGGTGCACTCATTGGTGTTGGCGTTCGAGTTTTTTGGGTTGGCGCACCT
>Ga0114969_10005354_pt1 | contig 10068 bp, 8 predicted proteins | sample M_130807_MF_Meta_FD_87316 | JGI IMG/M metagenome (GOLD analysis project Ga0114969, IMG submission 87316) | Freshwater microbial communities from Lake Montjoie, Canada to study carbon cycling - M_130807_MF_MetaG | ecosystem: Environmental > Aquatic > Freshwater > Lake | place: Lake Montjoie...
AAATAATTAAATGTAAAATCACAACAAATACAAACAAATAAAAAAAAATAAAGTAAAATCTACCGTTAATAAACACAAAACACATCAAAAGAATGAAATATGTTTAATAAAGTGTCATCAATTCAAAAAAAATAATATGGACAGAAAACAATTTCTTCAAACATTGGGCATCAGCGCTGCGGCAGTTGTATTTATCAATTCAATTGAAAGTTGCAAAAAGCCAGATACAACTACGAAGGTTGATTTTACAATTGACCTAAGCAGTTCGCAATTTACTGACCTGAATACTGCAGGTGGTTATGCTTATCAAAACGGAATCATCATTGCCAAAACTTCTAATGGAGATTTTATAGCAGTATCACAAGCGTGCACGCATCAGGGGTGCAATGTTGAATATCAATTAGCGCAAAATGATTTCGCTTGTCCATGTCACGGTGCAAGATTTGATTCATCAGGTGGGGTTGTAAACGGTCCTGCAATGACCGCATTGACAAAATACAATACCTCTCTCTCAGGAACCACACTGAGAATTTTTGCCTGATAGATTTGCTGATTGAATACAATTTTTAAACACAGCACCAACTCAACAAGTATCCTTCTGCTAAAAACTGATAATTCAATTCAACCGAAATATTCATTTCCGGCTTTCTGATTTCTGTATGTACGCTTCCTTCTGTTTTTAATTCGGGTAATTGCACGAACAAATCATTCTGAAATGATACTTCTCCTTTCGCATATAATTTAAAGAGTGCCTCCTTTGCGCACCAGATAAAAAGATTTTGTTCGTTGGTGAAAACACGATTTTGTTTTTCTGCTGCTGAAATATACTTGTGTGCTATGACTGTTACATCACGGTATTCCGGTTCAATATCCACTCCGACTTTTTTGTTTTCACTTAGTATTACTGCACAAACATCATCGGTGTGCGAAATGGAAATTTCTTTTTTGTGACTGAGCAGTTCCGGTTTTCCTCGTTGCTTGTAATTGCTGTCAATAAATAAATCTGTTTTCAGTAGCACGCGAATCAGATGCCGTGAAGCGAGCCATTGCAATCTTTTATTCGGCGCTTTTATTTTTTGAAGGAAGAGTTTTTCTTCATCATTTAACTGTAATCGTGATTCAAAGAAGGAGGGATCTTCATCAATTTTCCAAGCTGCCAGATCATAATCTTCTTTTTGTAAATGAAAAATGAGCGGCATGATTGGAAATCAAAAATTAAATATCAAAATTTTAAAAGGTGCTGCAAAATTTTATTCCGTTGTTGTATGATCCAAGCGGGATGTGCTATGACCTGCTACCGTTACCCTTCAATTGTGTGATGATCAGGCACATGCTCCAGCATATCCTTGGTCATTGCATCCAAGTCGAAATTGTGTTTCCAACCCCAATCATTTCTTGCTACAGAATCGTCAATACTTTCAGGCCAGCTTTCAGCGATCTTCTGGCGAAAATCGGGAGCATAGCTGATTTCAAATTCCGGAATAATTTTTTTAATACTATCAGCAACTTCTTTAGGATTAAAACTCATCGATGAAATATTATATGAGCTCCGCACTTTTATTTTTTCAATGGGTGCTTCCATAATTTCAATGGTTCCGCGAATTGCATCGGGCATGTACATCATTGGCAACCTGGTTTCTGCAGCAAGAAAACTAGAGTATTTTCCCTTCTTCTTCGCTTCGAAATAAATATCAATTGCATAATCAGTTGTGCCGCCACCTCCGGGCGTTTTGTAGGAGATTAAACCGGGATACCGGATGCTTCGTACATCAAGATTCTTTTTTTGCCAGTAATAATCGCACCATCGTTCACCGGCCTGCTTACTTATTCCGTAAATGGTATTGGGTTCCATAACTGTCCATTGCGGAGTATTAACTCTTGGAGTGGTAGGGCCAAAAACAGCAATGGTACTTGGCCAGAATAGTTTTTTAATTCCTGCTTCAGTACATACATCCAATACATTCCGGAGTCCTTTCATGTTTACTCTCCATGCGAGTTCGGGATTTTTTTCACCTGTTGCAGAGAGTATTGCAGCCAGGTGATAAATCTGCGTGACTTTATTTTTCTGAATCAGTTCAGCTAACTGATTTTTATTTAATACATCTAATCTTTCAAACTGGCCACTCTCTTTTAGTTCGCCTTCGGGTTCTTTTAAATCTGTTGCAATAACATTCTTATACAATTGCCGAAGTGCAAGTGTGAGCTCAGAACCTATTTGGCCGCATGCACCTATTACGAGTACCGTGTCGCTTGAATTCATTTTCAGTTTGGATTGGTGAAACAAAAATATTCATTCTTTGCAAATACCATCATTCAAATACAATTGTGAGTTTCATTCCGTCTATCTATTTTGCGCACGGAGTTTTTATTCCGTACAAATGAAAAATCATAATCCTTCACATTCTTCAGTAAAAGCTGAAGCTTTCGACTCAACTGCTAAACTTAACTGGTTGCCTGTAGTAATTGGCATAGTGGTGTTTGCATTTATTACATTCCTTTATTTCAGTCCGATGCTGATTGATGGAAAAGCCATTCAGCAAGGTGATATAATGCAAGGAAAAGGTGCAGCGAAGGAGTTGAATGATTACAGAACTGCAAACGGAGCCGAGGCATTGTGGACCAATAGCATGTTTGGTGGAATGCCGGGTTATCAGATTTCAACTTTGTTTTATGGTAACTACGCCCGTTATATTAATTCTATTTTGTCAGGTGGATTTCCGCATCCATCTCAATTGGTTTTTATCGCCATGGTTTCATTTTTCATTTTGCTTTTAACAATGGGAATTTCGCCCTGGATAAGTATTGCCGGGGGTATTGCATTCGGACTTTCGAGTTATAATCTTGGTTTAATAGAAGCTGGGCACAATTCTAAAATTGGAGCAATTGGTTACATGCCTTTAGTAATAGCCGGAGTTTTAATGGTATTCAGAAATAGAAATTATTTATTAGGCGGAGCTCTTACTGCACTTGCCGTTTCTCTTGAAGTAAAGTCTAATCACATTCAAATCGCCTATTATTTATTTTTCATTTTAATTGCTTTAGGACTAACAGAATTTGTTTTTACTGTTCTGAAAAAAGACTGGAAACATTTTATAACCGCGTGTGGTGTTTTACTTATTGCCGCTGTTTTAGGAGTAGCATCGAACCTTTCTTTGCTATGGACTACGGAAGAATATGCAGCTGAAACCATTCGTGGAAAATCTGAACTGAGCAGTAACACTCAATCAGCCGGAGGGTTAGATAAAGATTATGCTTTGCAATGGAGTTACGGAAAAATGGAATCATTTACTATGTTAATTCCAGGTTTTATGGGCGGCTCTTCAAATGAAGAACTGAGCGAAAACTCAGCGACCGGTAAAGCTTTACAAGCACAAGGTGCAAGCGGACAACAGCTTGCTGATTATTTAAAACAAATGCCATTATACTGGGGAGATAAACCTTTTACATCAAGTACGGTGTATCTTGGTGCAATAGTGATGTTTCTTTTTGTTTTAGGAATGTTGCTTGTTAACGACCGACTGAAATGGTGGCTGTTTTCTATCAGTTGCCTTGGGACTTTACTGGCATGGGGGCATAATCTTGAGTGGTTTTCCGATTTGTTTTTTTACTATGTGCCGGGTTACAATAAATTTCGTGTAGTTGAAATGTGTATGATTATTCCTCAGGTATGCATTCCAATACTTTCGTTTGTGGCTCTTGATACTGTTTTGCGCCGGAAGGTGGAAACAGAAGCAGCTGTTAAAAAATTATTGATGGCGGTGTATATAACCGGAGGGCTTTGTCTGGTATTTGCACTGCTTGGCTCCATGTTTTTCGATTTTAAAGCAGCAAGTGATGCGCAATATCCGGAGTGGTTGGCAAAATCACTGGCCGAAGACCGCGGTTCTTTTCTTCAGGCCGATGCTTTCCGTTCGCTCGTGTTTATTTTACTGACTGCCGGTGCAATTTGGTTGTATTTGAAAAACAAACTCAGCACAACCGTTACCGTTGCTGCAATTTCTTTATTGGTTTTTGTTGATTTGTTTCCGGTTGGCAAGCGATACCTTAACAATGAAAATTTTGTTTCGAAAAGTGATTATGAAAATTACTTTCAACCAACACAAACCGACCAGCAGATTTTACAAGACCAGTCGCTTGATTACAGAGTGTTCAATACTGCTTCCAATACTTTTAACGATTCGCGCACATCGTACTACCATAAATCAGTAGGAGGGTATCATGCTGCAAAACTGCGCCGTTACCAGGAGTTAATTGAAAATCATTTAAGCAAACAAAACACGGCGGTTATAGATATGCTCAACACCCGTTACTATATTTTTTCAGTTGGAAAAGATAAAGCACCGCAAGCGCAGCGAAACCCGGGCGCTTTAGGCAATGCCTGGTTTGTTGATTCGGTAATGGTGGTAGCTGATGCCGATGAGGAACTCAATCGCATAGGAAAAATGTATGATGTGCAAACACTTGATGGTTCTTTGTTTACAGTGAACGGAAAAGAAACCAAATCGGCGCTCGTTGGAAATCATGACAACATAAAAATTGACGAAGCTGATTTTGATGCTTCGCAGTTTGGATTGAATGCAGGAATGGCTGATACTTTTGGCATAAGCTCCAGATTAAATAAAGAAACAGGCGAGCAGGAAAAGTATGTTTCTAAAGCCGATGCTGCTTTGGTGAAACCAAAATTCACAGCCCGCTACATTTATAATTTCAATCCAAGCCGTTATGCTGTGGTTGATAAGCGCTTTGAAAGTCAATTGAAAAGTTTTTCAGCAACAGTTACTGACAGTTCGCGCAGCATAAAACTGCTTACTTACAAGCCCAATAATTTGTTGTACGAATGTTCAGCTGCCTGGGAAGGTGTTATTGTGTTCTCTGAAATTTATTACAGCAAGGGATGGAATGTGTATGTGGATGGTAAGAAGGCCGATTACTTCCGATGCAATTATGTGTTGCGCGGCATGAAAATACCGGCGGGTAATCATAAAATTGAATGGAAGTTTGAACCCGAAAGTTATTATACCGGCGAAAAAGTGGCAATGGCGGGTAGTATAATTATACTATTACTGTTTGCCGGAGCGGTGGGCATGGAAGTGCGGAAGAAAATGAAAAACTAAAAGTTAAAAGCGAAAAATTCAGATGCAGTGGTTTCGCTTTTTTAAAAGATGATTCTGCTTTAATAGTAGAGTCTTATACTTCTTCGTGATAAAATGCAGCTTTTATAAAATAAGCTGCATTTTCTTTTTGTAATAGTCAATTTCTTTTTTCACCTGATGGGGCATCTGTTTCAAAGCATATTCAACAGAAATATTTTTTTGCTGAATGCAAAGGCAAACATTGTCAACTACAAACGAAAACTCAGTTGGCGATAAATTAAAAACATTAATAACACTCAGTTCGTGGTCTTTTTTGCAAAAGTTCAGTCCGTTTTCTATTCTGCTTATTGTCCGTTCAACCACATTGCATTTGTTTGCTAACTGTAGCTTGGACCAACCTTTTTCTTTCCGTAAAACCATTATCACAAAACCTTCCACCTTAATGTAATCGTTTTGTTTTATTGTCAGTTTCATAAGATAGAATAAAGATTAAAAAAATATTTTTTTCATGTTGGACATTAATGTCACGAGACCACTATGCTTCGCATTTAATTTTCGCAGCATCAATAACCCATTTCATTTTAAACCACAAAAACTGATTAACCATGCAACGAAAACCAAATGCTTCGCTTGATTTTATTGAAAAACCGGTTGAAACAAAACCACCCTTTGGCCGAAGTGTGGCGCTTGCCATGACCGGAAATGCAGCGGTGCCCGCTCCACCTCACAATGTGGCTGCCATGGACACGGCAAATGATGAGCTTGACGCTGCCATTACCGACGCTCAAACAGGAGACCATAACAAAATAGCCATTCGCGATGCCAAAGAACTGGCATGGAACAATGTTTTTCGCGATAACGGCAATTATGTAACCTCACGCGCTGATGGCGACAAAGTAATTATTACCGGAGCGGGCTTTAAATCCACAGTAACTGAAACAAGTCCCATACAAATTCCGGGAGTGGCGCAGGAAGCTGACTTTACTACTAATCAAAAGAAAGGAAGCATTCATGTAAAAACCGAAGCCATACCCGATGCCGCAGGTTACATTTCCATTTTAGCAACACCGGATATGGGTATTGCAATGAACGGAAATCAGATTCTGGTTAAATCTGAGAAAGGTTTTGTTTCCATTGTGGTGGATACACATAAAGTAGTGGACCATAATGGTCTGCCAAGCCACATTGATTTTAACGCGCAGGTTGCTGCATTTAACCGCGCCGGAACCGGAGAATTTACCAACCCCGAAGTAGTGGGAACCTTGTAGCAATTAACAATTGATAATGGATAATGGATAATTTTAATCGGGGCACTGTTACTGTATTTTAATTTTCCATTTTCCATTGTCAATTATGCATTATCCATTATCAATTATCCATTATCCATTAAAAAAGATGTATAAACCGAACCGTATTATATAGAATCGGAAATTGAAAATGCAGAAACAATAAAAAAAGATGCATAAGCCGTTGTCAATTATCCATTATTCATTTTCCATTCAGCATCTTCCATAAAAAAAGCTGCATCTTTTTGGTTGGAAGATGCAGCTTTTGAGAAATAAGATGAAGCTTTTATATAAAAAGGAGAATGAATGAAGCTGGATTAAATTAATTCTGAAAATTAAAGTTTAATAATTTTTTCAAAATACTCCTTATCAGAATTAATTAGCTTTAAAAAGTAAATTCCGGATGGAAGGTCTGAAGTGTTTAACTTGGTTTCTCCTGAATTTGCGGCTAAAATTTTCCGACCATAAATATCAAACAATTCCATTGTATGAATGGAGTTTGCAAATGCACCGCCAACATTAATTTCATTAACAAAAGGGTTTGGAAATAACAGCGGAGATTGAGTGTTTGAAATATTATCAGCTGCCTCATTAATAGTATAACAGATTTTTAAGCGGGGGCGCATGGCCGGAGTTGCAAAATCGCTTGAGCAAAATTTCATACTACGCATAACTGCTTCGGTTTGCAGTTTTATTTCAAATCCAAAACTTGATGTTGGATTATTCAGCATATCAATTACCAGATTTTTTACATCAATGTTCGGATAGTCTTGTGTGGTATTGGTGCTTGTTGCAAGACTAACCTGATTTTGCGAGGTGGTAGTTGGCTGATTGTTCCAGGTTACTCCTGTTTCAGTCCACGATGAGGTAATTCGCTGTAAAAAAGCGGCGTTGGTGCCTGCCTGTCCTGCACTGGTTGTAACTGAATTCCAGTAAAGCGAAAGTGTGGCCGAATCAATTGTTGCATTTGCGGGCACACCTGATAAATCAAATTCAACTAAACTTCTTAATGTTCCTTCAGTTCCTCCCCATGTCCATTCAGCGGCAATAAAGTCGGTAACATTTCCATAATTATTTGCAGGATTATTGCTCCAAACCTCAGCATCTTTTCCATCTTCATCATCAGGCTGAAGAATTAAACAGTTAATATCAGAAGGTATGTAAGTAATTTCAAGCGCAGGCCACTTGGTTGAATCGGCAGCATCACTTGAACAGAATTTCATACTAACCATTTGTACTTCATTCTGAAGTTTTAATAAAAATCCATAATTAGTTGAAGGGTTATTAATCATATCCTGCACCATAGTTGCAACATCAATATTCGGATAGCTTTGATTAGTGGCTGAACTTTGAGCAAGTGAAATCTGATTTGCAGAAGTAGCAGAAGGTTGATTATTCCAGGTAACGGAAGATTCGTCCCATGCTGAAGTTACCCGTTGAAGATACGATGCATTTGCACCTGCCTGCCCGGCACTTGAGGAAGTTGAGTTATAAAACAACGAAAGGTTTGCGCTTACTATAGTTGAGTTGGCGGGAATGGATGAAAGGTCGAACTGAATTAAACTCCGGAGTAAACCACTTGTACCACCCCATGTCCATGCCGCAGCAATAAAATCGGGCTCTACTCCATAATTAAGTGAAGGATTTATATCCCATAGTCTTGCATCTTTTCCGGCAGCTGCTCCCGGTTTTAATGTAATGGTTGTTTGAGCAATGGAAACCATTGTTGCAACAGTTAAAATAAAAAGTGTAAAAAAGAATTTCATGTGAGTTGAATTTTATGAGATTTAAAGGTAAAAACAATAAAGAATAATCAAACCCGGGAACGAAGCCTATAAAATCCGCATCAAAGTTGCAGGTAAATTATCCCATTCTGCTTAACGCAGTAAGGTAACATTGCCATTTTGTATCACTCGTTCATTTTGGTATGTATGCCCAACAACAACATAGGCATATACACCTAAGCCGCATTTTGTTTCATAAAAAGTTCCGTCCCATCCTTCATTAATATCAGTGGTTTCAAAAATTAATTGCCCCCACCGGTTATAAATCCGGAAACTTTCCAGCACAAAATTGCAGGAATAAAGTATTTTATAAAAATCATTGTACCCATCACCGTTGGGTGAAAAAGCATTGGGTATGGCAATGGCATCGCTCTGCGAATATTGCACGGCAATGGGATAGGAAAACCGGCAACCATCAGCATCAGTTACCAATAAAGAATAAGTTGTGTTAACAGTTGGCGAAACAATGGGGTCAGTAACATTCGGATTGCTGAAATCCGATGCAGGTTCCCAACTGTATTCATAACCGGCTAACCCATCGGCATACAATTGAATCATTTCATGGCAGTAAGAGGTGGAATCATAAGTGACTGTTAATACAGGATAATCTTTTTCTTCAACAACTACGGTGGATGAATCTGCACAGCCAAAAGAATTGGTTCCGGTTACGGTGTAGGTGGTAGTAAATGCAGGATTTGAAACAGGATTTGAAATGGTTGAATTAGTTAATCCTGAAAAAGGACTCCAGGCATAATCAGTTGCTCCTGAAACAAAAAGCTGAACGGTTGCCTGCGGACAAATAAAGGTATCATTCGAAACCAATAAAACAGGAACGGGGTTTACTGTTATAGTAACAGAAGCGGTATCTGCACAACCTGAATTATCTATACCGATAATGGTATAAATTATGGTTGTATCGGGGTTGGCTGTTACAGCAGCGCCTGTTGAGGCACTCAAATCTGTAGCGGGGCTCCAGGTATAATTACCGGCTCCTGCAACATTCAGAACAATTGATTCGCCTTTGCAAATGGTTTCATCAGCAATCAGAACAGCAACTGAATTAACAGTAACCGATGTTGTAGAAACCGCGGTGCATCCGTTAGTATCAGTTCCGGTTACTGTATAAATGGTGGAAGAAGATGGAGAAGCAGTTACCGAAAATCCGGTTGAAGTATTTAATCCCGCAACAGGCGACCATTCGTATGAAACACCGCCGTTTGCTGTTAAAGCAACAGAGTCGCCTTCGCATATGTTTTGCGCCGGCGACGAAGAAACCGAAGCGGTAAATACAGTAATTACAACGGTAGTATCATCAATGCAATTGTTTCCGATGGTTCCGGTAACGGTATAGGTGGTAGTAACAGTGGGGCTTGCACTAACTGTTGCATTTGTGGATGTGTTAAGACTTGAAGAAGGGCTCCAGCTATACGATGTAAAACCTCCAGCTGCAGTTAGGCCAACTGATTGACCGGAACACAAAGAAGAATTGGCACTCACTGATAAAACAGGAACCGAAACCACAGTAACAATAAAAGTATCAGTAGCAGCACATCCTCCATTATTTAACTGAGCATAATAAGTTGTGGTTACCGTTGGCGAAGCAGTTGTTGTTTGACAGGTTGAACAGCTTAATCCTGATGAAGGTGCCCATTGGTAAAAATTGTTTCCGGTGGTAGCCGAAAGAACAGCGGAAGCGCCCGAACAAATGGTGCTTGTAATCAGAGGCGATGAGAAAATTGTGTTTACCTGAATAACAAATGAGGCAGAACTGAAACAACCATTCAGCGAACCTATAACAGATTAGGTAGTTGTAACAGAAGGTGAGGCCGTTGGATTCTGGCAGGTTGAACAGTTTAAACCAACGGATGGCGACCAGGTGTAAGTGGTAAAACCTGCAGTAGCATT
>Ga0114969_10005355_pt1 | contig 10064 bp, 7 predicted proteins | sample M_130807_MF_Meta_FD_87316 | JGI IMG/M metagenome (GOLD analysis project Ga0114969, IMG submission 87316) | Freshwater microbial communities from Lake Montjoie, Canada to study carbon cycling - M_130807_MF_MetaG | ecosystem: Environmental > Aquatic > Freshwater > Lake | place: Lake Montjoie...
CATTCAGCCGTCGCCTTTCGACGACGTAACACGCCCTGTGAGTTTTGAGGGTGGCTATAACGCAGTGCTACTGCGCTATTCTCAGTTCGTAAAGGAGCTTGCGGAGAAGAATGGCTTCGATATTGCCGACCTGAACACCTCCGTTCGGGCAACTCTGGAACGCGCCAATGCTACCGACGCAAACACCGCAAAGAAAATTATCGCGGACCGCGTTCATCCGGGACCTAGTGGGCACCTGATTATGGCAGAAGCACTTCTTAAGGCGTGGAATGCCCCCTCTACTGTGAGTCGGGTGGAGATAGACGCGGTAAGAAAACAGGTAAATCAAGCCGAGAACACGAAAGTCAATGGCTTTAAGGTCTCTGGTAACGCCCTGATTTGGGAACAGAGAGACGAAGCCCTTCCCTTCCCGCTTGGCATTCCGAAACAGCTCGTTTCTGACCAAGAAGTTCCTACTCTTGCGCTCACTTTAATCTCTTCCGACTTTGTAGAGGCTTTGAATCAAGAGATTCTCAAGGTGATTGGGCTGAAAGGGACGCGTTATCGCCTCACTATAGATGGTGAAGAGATTGGCTCCTTTACAGCAGAACAACTCGCTACAGGCATAAACCTTGCCACTCTCCCAACCCCTATGACGACACAGGCTCTTGCCGTTCACGCACTAACATCGCGCCATAATGACCTACATCAGGTGCGCTGGCGACAGGTTCAGATGCCGTTGAATGGAGAGACGCTTCCCGAAGTCAACCGTGCCCTCGCCGCTATTGACAAGCTGGATGAATCTATCGTCAAAAAGCAACACGCGCTTGCGATTCCTAAGCCGCACAAGTACGAATTAACTGCTCAGTAGTAGAGAGTAACTCCTACAGTGTACTGAATGGCGTAAGCCCACCCCCTTTGCCCCTCACCCAGTTCTGTGTGAGGGGCAAGGCTAATGCTTCAAAATGCACCAATAACTCTTCTATGCACTATAGAGAAACTTATTTCGCACTAACAGAACTTTCGTAAGGGTAAGTTCGTAATGCATCTGTAGTACTAATCAGTACTACAGATTTCAATCATAGGGCTACTCCGAAAGGCTCCACAATGGCAGAAACACACACTCACCCCAAACGCGCCGACAGATGGCAACGAGTCGCGTCACTTGCAGAGTTGCAACTAGATGAAGGCAAGGTTGTTCATGTCAACGGACAGACTCTCGCCCTCTTTTCTCATCAGGGAAGGGTCTACGCTGTAGACAACCGCTGTCCACACATGGGTTTCCCCCTTCATCAAGGCTCCGTTAAGGACGGTGTTCTCACCTGCCACTGGCATCATGCCCGATTCGATTTGACGTGCGGCGGAACCTTTGACCTCTGGGCAGACGATGTGCAGGGCTACCCTGTGGAGGTGCGGGGGGAGGGTGCGAAGGCGGATATCTGGATAGACTCGGAGCCGCCGGAGCGAGACCAGAAAGCCTACTACCGGAAACGACTTGAGGCAGGGCTAAAATATAACCTGCGCCTCGTCACTGCGAAGGCGATTATCGGGCTATTGAAGTCGGGTGGAACGCCAGAGGATGCCCTGCGTATTGGGGCAGAGTTCGGCACACTCTATGCACGCAATGGGTGGGGGGCAGGCTTGACGGTGCTTACCGCCATGGCAAATATCCTCCCTCACCTCTCTTCTGTCGACCGCCCTCGTGCCCTCTATCAGGGGCTTACTTTTGTGGCGAGAGAGTGCGCTGGTCAGCCCCCGCGCTTCCCTATTGAACCCCTTGAGACGCAGGAGCGAAACCCTGAAACGCTACAACGATGGTTTCGCGAGTTTGTGGAGCGGCGCGACAGCGAGGGCGCGGAACGTACCCTCTGCACGGCGATTCAGATTGGTTTACCACAAGAGCGGATAGCCGATATGATTTTTGCCGCGTGTACTGACCACCTCTACCGCGACGTAGGGCATCCCCTTGATTTCGCGAACAAAGCCTTTGAGTTGCTGGATTTAACGGGTTGGGAGAGTGCTGGAATAGTGTTGACAAGCCTGTTGGGGAGGCTGATCCCCTCTAGCCGAATGGAGGAGTCGGCTTCATGGAGGCACCCGATTGATCTTGCTGACCTGCTCTGGAAGGCGTTCCCGAAACTCCCTACAGCACTCGCAGAGGGCGCGGCAACGGGCGCAAGCTGGTCAGGGCAAGAGGAGTTGGCAGACCAACTTTTGAAGGGAGAGCCTACCGATACAGTTGAGGCGATGCTGAACGCCTTGAGGCACGGCTCGACCATCCACGAACTCGCAGAGACCGTTACCTACGCGGCGGGACGGCGTATCGCGCAGTTCCACGTCACAAATGAGTTTGGCGACTGGGATACGGTTCTTCACACCTTCACCTATGCGAACGCAGTACAGCAGGCACTTCGCCGCGCTCCGAGCATGGAGCTTCTGCGCGGCGTATTCGACAGTGCCATGTCTATCTATCTTGACCGTTTCCTTAATATGCCGGCGACACCGCTACCTAACGCGAAAGGCACGTCTATTCAACTGCCTAATGACCTACTCGCTCTTCTGAACGGACAACAACAGGTGAATGAGGCGGCGCAACTGGTGGCAGATGGGATGGATGCGGGGGTATCGGATGCGGTATTTCTCTCCGCGATTGGGCAGTGCCTACTACGCGAAGACCCTGACTTCCACACTTTCCAGTGTGTGGAAGCGGCATTCCGGCAGTACACCGCTCTACGTGGAACTGAGTGGGGTAGGCACCTTCTTATAGCTTCTGCGCGGTATCTGGCGGCTCACTCTCCTACTCCTCGCGCTATGGGGCAGACCTATCAGATTGCACATAGGCTTCAACGGGGAGATGAGCTGTACGAGGAGTAAGGGGATAATTGGAACTTTTGCCGCTACCTACCCTGCCTCTCCTCTTCGCAAGGTTCAGAGACAGACACATAGCAGAAGGCTTATCGCATTAACCCAGCCACCCACCTAAATCTCCCACCCTGCCCTCCTCTTCGCAAAGGGAGGGCACTTACTTCTAGGTGGTTCTACTTGGCAGTTCGTTTACCGTATTCACAAACACTTATCTCTTTAAGCCCCCATGAAATCCTAGCTACATTCCGAACTTCTTTATACCGCCATAGACGATTTTCACAAACACGTCCGGCTTCATGAAGCCTTTGCCCCACTTATCGTCGAGGTCGGCGAGAGGTTTTGCAACAACCGTATCCTCTACTGACTTCCCACTCTTGACTAGCGGAGCGATTCGTTCGTGAACTGTCACCAACATATCCCGGTACTGCTTGAACTGCTCTTTCGTGCTGAGTGCCCCATGCCCCGGAATGATTTTCGTCTTGTCGTCTACTACGGCGAGGATTTTGTCTGCCGCTTTCACCATACCCCCTATCCAACCCTTCGTTGAACTATCAATAAAGGGGTACATTCCGTTGAAGAAGAGGTCTCCTGCGTGTAGTACGTTTGCTTTGGCGAAGTGGATAAATATGTCGGTGTCAGTATGCGCGGGCTGAACGTAAGCGAGATGCAACTCTTCGCCGCTATGGTAGAGCGTGAGACTTCTGCTAAAGGTCAGAATGGGGAGCGCGACTTCTGGCGAGGCGGGGACTTTGCTATTAAACGCCTCGATAAACTGTTCGGAGCTGAGTCGTTTTCGAGTGTTATCGTGTGCAAAAATCCGGCTACCCGCCTTCGCCATATCTGCATTGCCTCCGGTATGGTCACCGTGCCAGTGTGTATTGATCAGCGTGGTGACGGGCTTATCCGTCAAGCCCTGTACTGCTTTCAAGACTTGTGGTGTCGTGCCGGGATTACCAGAGTCTATCTGCAACACACCGTCTTTTCCGGTTAGCACAGCGATGTTACCGCCTACCCCCGCCAACATCACAACACTGTCCGAAAGCTTTTCGACCTTTACGTCGCCCTGCTCTCCCTCATGCTCCTCGCCAAACCGGATAACAGCGGAGGCGGACGCAGAGGCTCCGTAGAGAGCAGTAGCCCCAACTGCAAGCCCAGAAATATACTGTAGTGCCTCTCGGCGATTCAAAAATGGTGTTTTCAAGACATTCTCCCTTCAGGAGGTATGCCCCACACTTTTGAGTAGCGTGGGGTGAAGTGGTATCAGAATGTGCCTATCGTTTGACAGCACTCTTCACCGAATCGAGGCTTTTCTCAGATATGCCTAGCCCACGCAAAATGGCGTGCGCCATCAGCTGATTCCCCGCAGGGTTCATGTGAACGCCATCGGAGGTGAGCAGGTTTTCGGCGTTTCCTCCGACAGAGCGGTAGGCACGGATTGCCTTCTCACACGCACCAAAGAGGTTTACAAACTCGCATTTGTGCGAACGGGCGATCTCTCGCAGTGCTTGATTGTAGGTACGGACTTTTGCGTTCTCTTTATTATCGAGGTCTTCGTGAATCACCGTCGCCGTCAAAATAACGACGCGAATACCTTGCGCTTGAGCCGCCTCCACCATGCCCGTCACCTTCTGGCGGTACTTCTCAATATCCACTCCATTCGGTCCATCGCCTTCGGGGTGATTTTCGTAGAAGCCGTGCCACACGTCGTTTACGCCGACGCTAATCGTCACGAGGTCGGGCTTATGGTCAAGCACATCCCGCTGAAACCTATTGGACATATCGGTAGACTTGTGCCCTGATATGCCGGAGTTGATGATTTTGATTTCGTTGGGATAGAGCGCATCGAGATAGTGCTGCATACGCCACACGTATCCGCCGGGGTCTGCCCCCGCCTGTGTTATGCTGTCGCCTAGTGTAACGATGGTTTTCACATCTCGCAGAAGTTTGGGCTTTTCTTCAGCATGGGAAGCCGTTATCGTAGTGCAGAGGGCTACCAGAGTGGTCGCAACACCCACGAATAGGGGTAATAGTGCTCTCATTTTCTCTCCTTCTATTTCGCGGACTTGATGGGATAGCCACGCCACACCCACTCAAAGGCTTGTGGAAGAGTCTGCCCAACAACTTTGCCGTCAACGTGATACGCTCCAGCCGCGAATACATAGCGGTAGTGGTATTTTTTGGCTTTCAAAACCGCGGCAGTGCGATTGTTCGCCATCACCCAGTTATGCAGGGTCTCTTCTCCGTCTTTATAACGGAGGTCAAACTCTCCTACCTCCATCCAGATACGAAGCGGTTTTCGCTTGCTCTGGGGAATAAGACGCTCGTGGTACTCCCAAGCCCCGTGTGGGGTTTCGGGGTTGGAGGGGTACTGTTGATTGACGAACGTACCCGAATAACTCAGCACACGGTGATAGAGGTCGGGGCGATACCATGCCATCGAAAGGGCACACGCCGCGCCCGAACTGCCTCCCATTGTCATGCGTGCGTCAGGGTTCTTTGTGAACGTCACGTTGTAGTCTTTCGCGATTCGGGGTAAAACTTCCGTCTCAATATACTCGGCGTACAGCCCCGACATAGTGTCGTACTCAAGCCCTCGTTGGCTTCCTTGCGCGTCGTCCCCGCCCGAATCGAGCATCACGCCAACCATAACAGGTAGGCGATGATCGGCTATCATGTTATCCAGAATTGTGGGCAGGATGTTAGACCCCATGCTGTCTTGCGATACGAAGAACGGCGCGGGAGTTCCCTGAACGTACTGCTTCGGCACGTATACCGTCACTCTACGCTGATAGGGAACTACTCCCGGCGTGTGCTTGCTAATACCGGGATAGATTTTGCTATCGGTAGAGTTCATTGTAAAATGATAGACTTCACCTTTGGGCACATCATCGCGCCGCTTGAGTTCTGGGGCGTTGGAGTAAGGTGGTGCAATACTGTAGTCTCCCTCATCTGACGTATCGATGGGCGGTGCGTTCTTTCCCGCAAAGGCAACGGGTTGTGCCAAACTGCCTACCAGTAGGTAAGCGGCTAAAATACCGCCCCACAGTCCTATCTTCATAAATCAACTCCTTCTTTCGTTCGCCGTGAGAGTCGAATGCCCTCAACGGCGTAAATTTGCGGTACGCCGTAGCCCGAACTCACGTCAAGCTAATGTCCTTAGCGCATTCTATCGCAAAGCACTGATTTTTGCAAGGGGTAAAGAGGTTTCACATATTAAGGCAAGCGAGCTTTATAGGCAGAGTAGCGGTAGAGTGTCCGTTGCTTTGGGGCGTTCGATAGATAGAGGAGGGTAAGCGTATCCCCTATGGAAACTGCCTTCCATTCGCCTTCACCAACACTCTTTTTTCCCTCTTGAAACTGCGTCTCTCCAATCGGCACAAAACGATATTCAAGCGAGTAGATGTCGTTCTCACCGCTGGTGTCCATCGTTTTGGCTGTGATGGTAGCAGGAACGGCAGTTCCTAACCTGATGAGTGCTTTTGCACGGCGAAGTAAAACGTATGGCAGTACGGTAAAAAAGGACAGTATCCCATTCCAAAAAAGTGCAAACAGCCAGAAGACTAGGCTATTATCGCTGAAGCCTGTAAGACTTGTGGGTCCCATAGGAAAAAAGGAGAGGTATCGAACGGTAACTCTATCACCGGACTTAAAGCGGTTATAGTCAGAATAGTCGATAGAATCCGAGGAGTGATAGGAGTGTCCATGTGACTTAAAGGTGTACTGCAAACTGTACTCAGTGCCGTTTTCGTCCGAACTCTTCTCTTTTGATTGAACTACTGCCTCGGTATTAGTGCCCGCTACGGTTAGTACGGTGAGCACAAGAGCATAGAGAAGCACGCCTATACCCACCGCCACAAAGGGAGTAAAGAACAGAATATAACATCCAATGCCCTTGAATTGACCTTTTTCCCTCTGCTCCATCAGACGAGGAGTTGGTTGACGTAGCTCAGGCTCGATGGTGTGGGCGGCAAGTTGAGAGGGTGTGACCTCGACAGGGAGGGGCAGAGGCTCTTGCTTCTTGCCAAGGGCGTACTCCGTCTTATGATTTGCGCTGGCTTGAAACGCGCAGAACCGGTAGAGGGCGTTCTGGTCGGGGTGATTAGGCAAATAGAGGGCGGTGACGGTATCGCCAACAGCAAGCCCTCCATCGTGTGACTTTGATTGGGCTTGCTCTCCACTCTCCATCTGCGCTGAGCTACCGAGGGGTGTGAACTGGTAACGAAATACTGACTGCTTTGAGTCGTTCTGTGCAACTATTTTTCGCTCCAAGATGGTTGCAGGAACGGGAACGCCGTCACGCACAAGAAGATAGTCCTTACGCGCTTTCTTCACGCTAGAGTAGAGCATATACCCTAACGCGCCATTCCATAGCACAGCAAAGAGACCCATGAAACAGGCGAATACAAGCCCCATTCCGCCCTGTTGAGATTGAGGGGTGGAGTGTAAAGCCTCCGCTACCCCTTTAACAGCGGTGACTGCCACCCCTACGCCTATTGCAACGAACGGAACAAAAAATAACGTCATGCAACCTAGAGCGGGTACTCCCACGCTAGGGCGCACTGCACGCGGTGTACGTCTATCTAGTTCGGGTTCAGTCCGATACTCCATAGCAGTCTATTCTCCCTTTTATTCACGTTTAGTCCCGTTCCATAATAGTTGCTATTCTTCTGAGTTGGCGGTAGGACACGCACCTAGAGGGTGATCGCTATGCCGCCCAAAACCGACGAGGCGCATTGCGCCGCCCTCATAGAGATTGAGCAGTGAAAAAGCGTTTGTCTCAAAATCGTGGGCTACTGCGTGTAGAGTGGCATAGGAGACTCCGTTGCGAGTCTCAAGTAGATTACAGTGTTGGTGCCCTTGAAAGACCGCGATAACTTTGCCCGATTGCTCTATGATGTCTCGTGTTGCCTCCGCACTGTGTACCCCAAAGAGGTCTCCTTGAGGTGCATCCAAGCGTTGATGCGTAAAGATGACGACGTGCCCTGATGTATTTTGGAGGTCTGCCTGCAACCACTCCCGCTCATGCTGTGGAATGTCGGCATCAAACCACTCGTTACAACGCCGCCCGTAAGGAGTACCATCCTTTCGATAACAGGCGTTTAGAAAGACAAAGTGGAATCCTGCTTTATCGAAAGAGCGGTAGCCTATTGGGTTGCCCAGAGCCTGCTCAAACTCTGCCTCACATAGAACCTTGAGGCAGTGATTGCCGGGAACACTGTGCGTCTCCCCACGAAACCGCGCAAATTCGGAGTAGATTCGCCGCAGTTCGCGTTGCTGGTCTTCTACGGAGGATTCGGGAGTTTGGTCGATGATATCGCCCAGCTGTACGGCAAAATCTGCGCCGACCTGCTGAAATGTTTCAGCCGCCTCTGACACGCGGTGCAGGGCTGCGCGATGGGCAATATCACCTCTATTGGGAATGTCGGCGTAGTGCGCGTCGGTCATCAAGCCGATAGTCAGGAGAGGAGTTTTTGCTTGTGTTGCTCCCTCCTTGTGACTACCTATAGCGTTCGTAAAAGTGGTCTTCATAGCAGATGGTAACCTCTCTCAATACCTTCGCCAAAAATTGGTGGTTTGCAACAAGAATTAGGGCTTATGGAGTACCGTTAAAGTGACAAAACAACAACGGAGGAACTCCAAAGCCCATGCCCGATATTCTACCCCTTTTACTGAGTTTGCAGTCTGTTCTGTCTAAAACTCAGTGTCATCAACTCTGTCGTATCGCTCTAGCGATGTTGGTCATGCCCGGCGACATCACACAACGGGGCATCTCCCGCTGGGCGGACAAGGGAGGCAGCTATCGCACTATCCATCGCTTCTTCCATTCCGAGGTAGATTGGCTACAACTCAAATGGCTCTTCTTCCAACTCTTTGCCTACCAAGAGGGAGATACCTACCTGCTCGTCGGAGATGAGACCGTCCTCAAAAAGGCAGGCAAATGGACGCACGGCTTAGACCGCTTCTTCTCCTCGCTCGCAGACAAACCTGTTCCCGGAGTGGCTTTCTTTGGACTGGCTCTGGTCAACGTCCGAACTCGACAAGCCTACACCCTAAGCGCCGAGCAGGTAGTCCGCTCCGATGCGGAGAAGGAAGACGCCAAGAAACACAAGCAAAAGCGTAAAGCCAAAGCCACGCCTGCCGCGCCCAAGAAGAAGCCCGGACGCCCTAAAGGGAGCAAGAACAAAAACAAGGCGGAGGTCGCTCTCTCCCCCGAACTGGCGCGTATCCTCGCAGGGGCGCAGAAGGTCTGCGCTCTGGTCGGGAAGAAGATACCCGTAGTCTACTTTGTGCTGGACGGTCATTTCGGGAACCACCCCGCTTACCAGATGACAAGACAGTTGAACCTGCACCTTATCTCGAAGATGCGGTACAATGCGGCTCTCCACTACCTGCCCACAGAGGAGGAGAAACAGGCGCAACCGCGCTTGAAGTACGGGGCGCGAGTGAACTACGCCGCGCTTCCTCTGTCCTATCGCGTCTCCGATGTGGAGGAGGAAGGCTACCGCATGGAAATATATCAGATACCGTGCCGTCACAAGGATTTCGCGGAGGTTCTCAACGTCGTCATCCTCAAGAAGACGCATCTCTCGACAGGGCGGAGCGGTCATGTTATCCTGTTTAGTAGCGACAGGAGCCTTGCGGCACTCCCACTGGTAGACTACTATGGCTTGCGCTTCCAGATAGAGTTTGAGTTTCGGGACGCGAAGCAACACTTCGGTCTGTCTGATTTCCGTTGTGTTTCCGAGGTCGCCGTTAAGAACTCGGCAGGGCTTGCCTTCTTCATGGGGAACCTTAGTGCCTACCTCTTGGTGTCGCTACGGGAGCGGTTTCCCGAAGCAGGCATCTCTGAACCTCAAGTCCTACTATCGAGGGCGGCGGTATGTCGCGGAGGTGTTAAAATGCCTACCGGATTTTGCGGAGGCAATTGTTTGTTCCAAGGTCATGGAGCAGGTATCGCGGCTCGGTTGCATCCATTCTCGCCAAAAACACGCCGTGATGACCTCAAAATGAGGCAACGACAAGAGCCGAAAACAACAAGAACAACACGAAGACACTACCTCACAGGCGAGATTTCAGCCACTCGTTTGGCGAAGGTATTGATATACGGCTTGCATTTGAGTGTCTTCCTTCTTTGTGTTTTTGCAATTCGTTCCGCAGGAGTTCTCTTTTTCTCCTGTCTCTTGTTTTTTACAACTCCCCCTTCCCTGTAAAATTTGGAG
>Ga0114969_10005356_pt1 | contig 10061 bp, 10 predicted proteins | sample M_130807_MF_Meta_FD_87316 | JGI IMG/M metagenome (GOLD analysis project Ga0114969, IMG submission 87316) | Freshwater microbial communities from Lake Montjoie, Canada to study carbon cycling - M_130807_MF_MetaG | ecosystem: Environmental > Aquatic > Freshwater > Lake | place: Lake Montjoie...
CAATACATTGACATTAAGACTTTTTGCAAAAATTCTGATCTTATATTTGAGAATCTTGCTAATATCATGGCTGTTATATATATTGAGGAGGGCGCGGAATATGAAGGCACGAAACACGCGAATCGTTCGCGGATATTCCAGGAGAAATTGAATATTGCAGACGTATACGGGTTTGCGCTTTTTTTTTCGAATCTATTAAACGATTTGACCTTGGATATTCTCGATTATACAATTCAGGAACAACAGAAACTGATAGTAACAATGAATCAAGCTTTGCTAGCCGATGGGGATGGTTCGGGATATTAGACATGTTGGCAAAAGGTGATGTGTTAAAGTTTGATGAGTTATTAAATAAGAATATAATTTGGTTCCTTAACATGGTTGCATATTTTAAAGATAAAGCAGAAGAAGAAAAAATACAGTTAGAAAATGCCAAAAGGAAAAATAGACTTTAATAAGGTTGGGGATATTGTTTATGATTTTGCGGATAATCTATTAAAAGATTTACAAAAAAACTTAGACAAAAAGCAAGGTAAATTTAATAGTCCTATTAATGCAAGTGGTAATTTAAGGCAGTCCATTAATTTTGAGCCTTTAAAAATTACTCAATTTGGCATAACTTTTCAATTAGTATTAGATGATTATTACATTTGGGTAGATCAAGGAAGGAAGCCAGGAAATAGACCTCCTATAGATGCAATATTAAAATGGATATCAAACAAACCATTAAAGATTCAATCTAAGGTTGATTTAAGCAAGGTAAATAAGAAAGGGTTAACAGTTAAAAGAAGAGCCACAACAGCAGAAAAGATGACTATTGACGAAGAGCGAAGAAGGGCAGCGGAATTAATTGCAGATAAGATTGAACGCAAAGGAACTACCAAGACTAACTTTTATTCAGATGTGGTTAACGAATCTAGATTTATTAAATTTGCTAAGGAACTTTCCGAGGCATTCAAACAAGATATAATAATTTCACTAAAATAATGGCAATAACGATATTACAACAGCCTTTAGACTATTCACCGGTTTATAACGACATCAACTTTGTATGTAGTTCAACCAATGTGGCGCAACCTAACTTTAACTTTATCTTTGATGTTAAGATAAATGGAACGGTAGTTAGCAGGCATAGGATACCAGCAAGGCCCGATAATAACTATGGGTTGTTCAATGCAAAAAGGATTGCAGAAAACTATTTGACGCAAAATTTTCCTTATAATCTTATAACTGTTAATGTATCTAGTAGTTTAATATTATTGCTAGTTGTTGAAGTTGGTGAGGAGTACGGGGCAACACCTACCATTTACCCAACGTTAAGTGCAAGCGGAAATAAATATCTTTGGATAGCTTCACTTGATGCGCCTGAATGGGTTGATTATACAGTAACTAAGTATCGGTTGATGACTAGTCAACTAGCCATAAGCCAACTATTGACTAACAACGCAAACAATAAAATTAAACTTACTGAGAAAGCATATCTAAGTGCTTTGGTTGGTGAGACAAACGCTGTTCAAAATTTCCAAGTTAGGGCCTATGATTCAAGTAATAATTTGATAAAAAATACTTACATAACAAATCCATTTGCCACAATTACGACAACAAATACAAGGTTGGTTAACGTTCCATCAGGGCCAAGTAATTTAAATCAAATCATTAACGCAAACTTAGATGCAAGTACACAACATCAAGGGGATATTATACCGTCAAACTCTGCATGGTATGAGATAACAACACGCGGGACAAGTGCCTCTAGTTTACCAGTTGTTTACACAATAAATACCACTTGCACCAAGTATGATTCAAAGAGAATATATTTCTTAAATAAGTTAGGGGCTTATGATGCTTTTACATTTGATTTGGTAAGCAGAGAAAACAACGCCATTGAAAGAAAACAATATAGAAGAAATCTAGGGGCTTTTAGTGGAAGCAGTTATATTTATAGTGATTTACAACGTAGTAACATTATCTATGATACACAAGTAAAAGAAACGATGGTGTTAAATAGCAATTGGATAACAGAACTAGAATCTGCATGGCTTGAAGAGTTGCTAACCTCACCGATAACATACATGGAAACAACAGATGGGATCGAGGTTGTTAATGTTACTGATTCAAACTATGAGGTAAGAAAAATAGTTAACGACAAGTTGTTTAATTTGCAAATCACTATTGAAAAATCATATTTAAAAAATAGACAACGTGGTTAGTATCTTTGTAAATAATCAATCAATAGATTTATTAGAAAATGTAAGCATTCCAATTACTTACAGCATTGCGGATATTAGGAATCCTGAACAGAGGCAAGGTACATTCACCAAGACTATTTCAATCCCTGGTACTAAGACAAATAATAAACTGTTTAGCCATATATTTAAAATATCAAAATTATCTATATCAACAGATTTTAACCCGGCATTAAAAGCAGATTGTTTGATATTAGAAGATTCAATTGAAATATTAAGAGGTAGTTTAAGATTGTTGGATATTAGCTATCAGGAAAATGGGGAGATAATATATAATTGCGTGGCATTCGGTGAAACTAGTGATTTGTTTTTTAGTATCAACAACGACAAGTTAACAGATTTAGATTTGTCTGCTTATAACCATTTATGGACAAAAAATAGTGTTGAGAATTCCTGGAGTGCTACTCGTGGCATTGGGTATATTTACCCAATGATTGACTACGGTACTAATGATGACTTGACATTGAGTAGATGGGCCATTAAGGATTTTTTTCCAGCAATTTATGTAAAACAATATTTAGATTCAATATTTTCAAAGGCTGGATTTACTTATACTTCTGCATTTTTTAACAGCGCATTTTTTAAAACGCTGATAGTTCCTTTTAATAAGCAAAATTTAAAATTATCGGCAGCAGATATATTAAATAGGTCCGCATCTGTTAAGATGTTGGGAGCTACTACCTTAGATAGCACTACTTTGCAGTTTGCATCTAATGTAAGACAAGGCATAAGCCAACAAACATATAATAATTGGGGATGGAATGAAGAGGTAAGCGATCCTAACAATAACTTTATAAGTACGGGATTTACTGCTCCAGTTAACGGATGGTATAATCTTGATATTTTTTTCAATGCCAATTCTTGGAATGTTTTAACCTATCCAACGGGTACGAGTGCAACAAACGATAGGTATTATAATATGGCTATTGATGTCGTTAATATTAATACGGGTTTAAAATTAGTTCAAAACTTTACAGTAAGAGAGCAAAGGATTTCAGATAGTTTAAATGTAATTAATCCATGCCAAAATAAAATATACCTTGCAGCTGGCCATGTAATAAAAGTAAATTTGATAATTACTCAAACATTTACTTACACTACTAATATAGTTGGCGCTTCACCTGGAGCTTGCCGATTAGTAGTAGATTCAGCATCTTACTTTAGGGTAACGGCACAAGAGCAATTATCAGAAAATTCACCTATTCCGATTAAATCGGTTATTCCTGAGAATGTATTATGTAAGGATTTTATAAGTGGCTTGATTAAAATGTTTAATCTTTACATAGAGCCTGATAAAGCCAACGCAAAGAATCTAATTATCAAAACAAGGGATACGTTTTATTCGGATGAAACTAATATTCTAGACTGGACCGATAAAGTTAATTACAACGTGCCTTGGAAAATAACGCCTTTGGGGGAGTTGGACTTTAAAAGGTTGATCTTTAGATATAAAGATGACCAAGATAAATATAATAAACGTTATAGAAATAGTTATTTGGAGCCTTATGGCACTAAAAATGTAATTGTAGGTAACGACTTTTTGACAAATGACAAGATTGTTGAGCCATTATTTAGCGCCACGCCAAGTTATAGACCTGATTTAAAGTCTATAAGTAAACGAATTTATCCGATTATTGTCAGTGATACAGAGCAAACAACGGGAAGTAATATAAGAATATTGCAATATCCAGGCCCTAAGTTTACCGACTTATGGACTTTAACGAGTGATTCAGGCACGACATATACTTTTAATAACTACCCTTATGCTGGCATGGTTAACGATGCGGACAATCCAACATACGATATAGCCTTTGATGTTCCAAAAGATATATATTGGAGCATGAACGCTAATAATTATACCAATAACAATCTTTATAATGCTTATTATTCTAAAATGATAAGTGAGATTGTAGATCAAGATAGCAAGCTAATTGAAGTTGAGGTTTTATTAACGGCCCAAGATTTATTTAATATCAATTTTGCAAAAAAGATATTTATTAATAACAACTATTATATTTTAAACAAAATAATAGACGCCGACAGAACACAAACCAATTTAACAAGGGTTGAGTTATTAAAGTTAAAAGCTGGGGTTTCTTTTACAGCGAGTACGGGAGTAACCAATAACTTTAACAATGTAGCATCAACAACGCCAAGGGTTGACGGAGGTTTAAATATAGTAGGTAGTAGTTTAAATGGAAGTCCCGCAATTATCGAGGGTGGCAAAAATGAAGTAAGAAGTATTAGCGCAACAAGTGAAATATTAATCGTAAACGGAGGTAATTAAATGAACATATTAGATAGCAGAATATTATTAAAGAGGTCAACAACAGCGGGCCAATTGCCAACAGTACCTGGAAGTTCAAGCCATACCGATGGAACTTGGATAGCAACAGATATTTATGAGGGTGAGGCTTTCTTAAATGTTACAGATGCAAGACTTTATACCAGGACTGGCAGTACTATAAAGGAAATAGGTTTGCAGAATAGTTTAGTGGGGACAGTTCAATATGCTACTAGAACATTAACAAGTGCTGAGATATTAGCTTTAGGAACTACGCCAATAACTTTAGTTGCTGCGCCTGGTGCTGGTAAGGCTATATTTGTTAAGAATGTATACAGTAGAATAAATTATAATACAACTACTTATAGTGATAATATTTTGTATTTAAATATTAATGGTGCTACTGATAATGTTGGTGAATTAAACGCTTTTTTAAAGTCAACAATTACTAAATTTTCAAAATTTAATATTTTTAGTGATTTTTTACCTTCAGCAACTAGTACGGGTTTTCTTGAAAATTCAGCTTTAAAAATTAGCTCAAATACTAACCCAACAGCAGGAAACAGCACAATTGATTTATTAGTTGAGTATCAAATTTTAGATTTTAATACTATATTTTAATGGCAGATAAGGTTGTAAGTTTAGAATTTAACGTTAAAACAGCTGGTGCGGTTACCGAGATTAACAAGGTAACGGAAGCTACCAAGGGGGCCACAACTGCATCAACTCAATATGAAAAGCAGTTAAACGATATTAAGAAACAAACCGACGGTGGTGGATTTAAAGAGTTAACAAGGGCCTTAAAAGAATACCAAAACTTGGCATTGCAAGCGGGTGAGAATTCACCAATAGGAAGGCAAGCATTATCCGAGGCTGGAGAGCTTAAAGACCGGTTAATGGATCTTAAGACTGCCATTAAAACAACTGGACAAGATGGAAGAGCCTTGCAAGCATCATTACAGCTTGGCGGTGGTATAGTAGCTGGATTTGGTGCTGTTCAGGGTGTTATGGCCTTAGTTGGTAGTGAATCGGAAGACTTACAAAAAACATTGGTTAAACTACAAGCTGTTCAAGCTACTTTGGCAAGTGTTGAGGAAATCAGGTCTGTATTAGAGAAAGAATCTGCGTTAAGAATAACTTTAGTAACCTTAGCTGAAAAGGCAAGGGCAGCGGCCACGGTAGTCGCTACTTATGCCACGTCTGCTAGCACTGTGGCAATGAAGGCTTTTAGGTTAGCTTTGATTGCCACTGGTATCGGTGCCTTTGTGGTGGTGTTGGGATTTGTTGCAGAGAAAATGGGTTTGTTTGGCAATGCAACAGACGAAGCTAATGAAAAATTAGAACGCCAAAAAAAGATAAGGGAGGATTTAGATACACAAGTTGAAAATGATTTAAAGAAAGATTTAGATGTAAGAAAATCAAGACAAAACGGATTAAATGACATTAAGGCAGAGATTGATATATTAAAGGCTAAAGGTGCAACAAATACCGAAATATTTTTAGCTGAAAAAAAATTAATCCAAGAACAGTTAAACAACTTAGCTTATGCCAAAGGTAATAGAGGTAAATTAAATGCTGAAGAATTAGAAGAACAAAGAAAACTTCAAGTTGATAAGTATATATTGAATCTTAAATATATTAAAGATACAGAAGAAGCAAATAAAACAGCAGCAGAGGCCGCAGAAGCAGAAAGAAACAGATTAAAACTAGAAGCAGATGCTAAAGCAAAACAAGAAGCCGAAGAAAAGTATAGACTAGATGGTGAAAGAACACAACAAGAATATGAAACAAGGGCAGAAGCTTTATTTTTATTAAAAAAATTAGATGACCAAGAAAAAGCAGCAAGAGAAGAAACAGAAAGATTAAAAATAGAAGCAGACGAAAAAGAACTGCAAAGGCAAAAAGAACTACAAACGGCAAAAGTAAATTTAGCTTTGCAAGGATTTGATTTAATAAATCAGTTAGTAAATGATTTTGATAATAATTCTAAAGCATCACAAGAAAGGGCCTTCAAACTTAATAAAACTTTTCAATTAGCTCAGGCTACTATTGAAGGTTACAGAGGTGTATTAAAAGCTTATGCCGAGGCTCCCGTTGGTTTAAAAATTGCAAGTGCTGCCCTAGCTGCTGGAGTTGCCGCTGCTCAGATAGCTAAGATTAGTCAAACAAAATTTAACAGCGCACAATTCGATAAAAAAACAGATACAACGACAAACAATTTAAATAATACATTGCCAACAAATACAACAGCGCCAACGGTTGTGGGAAGTCAATCAACAATACTACAAAACAACCAACCAACAACAATAAAGGCAATAGTTGTAGAATCGGATATATCAATAGTACAGAAAAGGATTAATTCAATAAGAGAAACTGCAAGAATATGAAACTACCTATTTATAATTTAGAAATAAACGAAGATGACCAAGAAACGGGTGTTAACTTTGTGGCCCTTGTGGACAGTCCAGCAATAGAGCGCAATTGGGTTGCGTTTAACAAGCAACAAACATTTATTGCAAATCAGGAAAAACAAATAGTATCAGGTCCTTTGATGGTTGCAGACTTACCGATATATAGACAAGATGCAATATTAGGTGAATATTACGCGGTGTTTACAAAAGATACTATTGAAAAGATAGTAAACAAGTTCTTTAAATCGGGTATGATACACAACGTTAACTTGATGCACGATTCTTCACAAGTGGTTAACGGTGCCTATATGATTGAATCTTATATTATCAATAGAGATAAAGGTATTAATCCTCCTATTGGATTTGAAGGCTTAACAGATGGCAGTTGGTTTGGAAGTTTTAAAGTAGAGAACGCAGATATTTGGAAACGAATTAAAGAGGGTGAGTTTAAAGGCTTTTCAATTGAAGGGGCTTTCGATCATTTATTCTATGTTGACAAGGAGCAAAAACAAATAAATGAAATAATTGATATAATTAAGGCTATCGAGTAAAACGGTACATTTTGAATATTAATATATTTTTAATTAAAAACGTTATACACATGAACTTAAACGAAGCAATAGAGAAATTAAGCGGACTTGTAAGCAAGTTCAACGCTGAGCCAACAACCGAGCAAACATTTATTGATGCTAAGTTAGTAGATGGAACTATAGTAAGATACGAATCATTAGAGGTTGGATTACCTTTAATGGTTATTGATGAGGCTGGTAATGAATTACCCGCTCCCGATGGTGAACATGAATTAGAGGATGGAACTATGCTAACTGTTGAAGGTGGTATTATTACCGAAGTAGCTACTAAAACTGAAGAAGCGCCAGAAATGGAAATGCCAATTGAACAACCAATGGCAGCTGTTGAATCAGTAAGCAAGGAGGATTTCGAAACATTGAAAACCGAAGTTGACAACCTTAAAACTAGATTTGAAGAGTTTACCAAAACAAATGAAACTTTAACGGCTGATAATGTGGCCCTAAAAGAAATAGTAAAAGAAACATTTTCAATAGTTGAGAAATTGGCTAAGGTACCTTCAGATAATCCAGTATCGGTTAGATCAAATAATCCTTTCAAAAAATCAATATCAAGAGAACAAGAATTAGAATCAATTATAAACAAATTTAAAAACAAATAATATGGCATTTTCAGTAGGCACATTAGCTAATTATACGGATGAACAAAGATTTCCATTAATTAGAAAAGCAGTTTTATCAGCTAAAACAGCTTCATTATTAACTTTACAAGCTGGCGTTAAATCGGCAGCTGCAATTAACATCTTAGAATCTGACGCAGTTTTCCAAGCTGATGGTTGTGGATTTAATGCAAGTGGAACAACTGCTTTAACTCAAAGAGTTATTACAGTAGGTGCGATTAAAGTACAAGAGGCTTTATGTCCTAAAACTTTAGAAGCTAAATACATTCAAACACAACTTGCTCCAGGATCAATGTATGATTCTATTCCTTTTGAACAAATCTATGCAGAAGAGAAAGCAGCTCAAATTGCTAAGGCAGTAGAGGTTGCACTTTGGCAAGGTGATTTGGCTAGCGCAACAGCTAACCTTAATAAATTCGATGGACTTTTGAAAGTTATTGATGGTGCTTATTCAGCAGCAAACGTTAACGCTCAAAAAATCAGCGGAACTGTTGCAACCACTTCAGGTTCAGCAACTGTAACCGGTACTTCTACCTTGTTTTCAAGTCAAGTTGTAGCTGGTGATAAATTGGTTATCGGTGCTAACACTTATACCGTATCTGTTGTAACTTCAAATACTGCAATCACTTTAACAGCTAACGCTGCTGCATCTGTTTCTTTAGTAGTTGCAAAAGTTGTTAAGGCTGCTTCAGATTTCTTTACTACTCCGGTTACTTCTATAACTACTTCAAATGTAGTTGCAATCATTGACGCTGTTTATAAAGCTATTCCGGTTGAAGTTTTAGACAAAGAGGATGCGTTTATTGCTTGTGGAACTGATGTTTTCAGATTATTCACGATTGCTTTAAAAACTGCTAATCTTTATCACTACAATGCAGATGCTGTTAACTTTGAATTATTCATTCCAGGTACCAACATTAAACTAGTTGCATTGAATGGCCTTAACGGAACTTCAAGAATAATTGCTGGAAGGAAATCAAATATGTTTATGGGTGTAGATTTAATGAATGAGGAAGAAAAATTTGAAATTTTCTTTGCAAAAGAAGCTGATGAGGTGAGGTTAATGTGCGCATTCAAACTTGGAACTCAGGTTGCTTTCCCTTCTCAAATTGCAAACTTTGAATTAACAGCTTAATACTAACTTAAGAGGGGGCTAAATACCTCCTCTTTATAAAACTTATAAATTATGGCATGTGCATTAACGGCTGGTAGGGCCTTAGATTGTCGTGATTCAGTTGGAGGTATTAAAAGACTTTTAATCACTGAATTAGCGAACAAAGCTACATTAACAACAACATCAGGAGCTATTTCCGCATTTACCTTAGCTACTGGAAAACAGTTTTGGTCTTATGAACAAGTTAAAGAAACTTCAAACTTTTCTGAATCAATTTTAGCTTCGGTTGAAAATGGGACTTTAGCTTATGAAACTACTTTAACAGCTATCTTTAACAAGGGAGAAACTGCTACAAGAAACCAAATTAGGCTTTTAGCTCAAAACAGATTGATGGTAATTGCAGAGGATAGAAACGGTAAATATTGGTTGTTAGGTGAGGCAAACGGTGCTGAACTTACAGCTGGTAATTATAATTCTGGAACTGCAATGGGAGATCGTAACGGATATGAATTAACGCTAGTTGCAAAAGAAGTTGAGCCAATGAAAGAGGTTGCAAGCGGTTTAATTGCTGCTTTAACTGCACCAGCGGTTTAATTATTTTAATAATATTTTTAAAGCCATAACATCTAATAGGTGTTATGGTTTTTTGTTTGGTACAAAATACTTAATTTTATATTTATTAATAAAAACAAGTTATGAAAATAAAGCCTGAATTTATTGGAGCGGTTATTTATAACCAAAATTTAGATTTAAATATTGAGGTTAAAGAATCTAATATAGAACTATTAAAGTCTTTAGG
>Ga0114969_10005359_pt1 | contig 10058 bp, 5 predicted proteins | sample M_130807_MF_Meta_FD_87316 | JGI IMG/M metagenome (GOLD analysis project Ga0114969, IMG submission 87316) | Freshwater microbial communities from Lake Montjoie, Canada to study carbon cycling - M_130807_MF_MetaG | ecosystem: Environmental > Aquatic > Freshwater > Lake | place: Lake Montjoie...
ACTGGAACATATGGAGCTAATAACTTCAACAGTAGTGCTCAAGGTATATATGTTGCTGGAACTAACACTGGAACTATTGTTGGTGGTGCATTGAATTCAGCTAAAGAAGGGGTTTATGTTGATGCATCTACAAGTAATTTAAGTGGATTATCATTTCAAAATATATCATCTATCAATAACAGTTCTGTTGGCTTTAAGGTATCAGGAAATAGCTTAACATATACAAATCCAGTTGTATTAAATATTAATGGATTATTGGCTTCTTCTAATAATACATATGGTATAGAAGCTTATAATATAACAGGAAATATTAGTTCTGTTACAACAAATGCCAATCTTAGTGGAGATATAAGAACTAGTATTGGAAATGGTTATACTACATTTGATGGATTAACTTCCACGACATCTGGAACCTGTTTAAACATACTTAGTGCATATAATTATTATGACACTATAATAAAAAATTCATATTTATCTTCTAGTAATATATGTATAATATTAGACAGCACAAGATTCGGTAAATTCTCTATAGAAAATTCCACATTATCTGGTTCAACTCCAATACAATTAAATGTTACAAGAAATCTATTAGAAGGATCTTATTTGTTTAATAATAATTATATGGGAAATATCTCTTTTGTTGATTTAAATAAATATCAATCAAATGTTTATAAAAATTTAGGATTCGCATTCATGAATCATAATAAATTATCAGGGAACCATTTTAGTTATATACCCGGAGGAACAAAAGTAAGAGATACTATAGTATATGATCCATCTACTATAGATAATGTATCCGAAAGATTAACACCAATTACATTTAATACTAAACTTCGTAGTTCTAGTAAATTTGTGGCTATTAATTCAGGTGATTTAACTAATATCAGAGTTAATGTATTAGTAGTTAGCAGTTATAACGGAAATCCTCCTAGATTGATTTTAAAACGTAATCCTTCTGCTGGTGTATATTCAGATATGATATTGAATAGTTATGACATGACTTTAGGTTATAACGAATTTTTTGAACTAGTTGGGACATCACCATATGTAATAGATAATAGTATATTAGAATTCTATGTCGATTGTGATGGTACTTCTGGTTATATATGTGTTGATACTTGGTATGCAAATTAATACTAAATATTAATATGGCTAATCAAGACGTAAACAGTACTGTACAATATTGGATTGACGGAACATCTGGTGCTTTAATAAAAGCAAAAACTGATGCAGTCACCAATAAACAAGTATATTGGTATAACGGAAACGCAGATAGTTATATAGCTGGTAGTTCAAAAACAGAAAATTCCAGAGCTTTTTGTATTCTTATTGGATTTTAAAAAAAAACTCCCACCTTTTTATTAGGTGGGAGTTTTTTCATTTTATATTTTCTGACACTTTATACTTAATGTCAATACTGTTGCTAGTGTATTAACAGATACATAGAATTTTAATATAGAATCTGCATTAATTGTTGTATTCCAACTTGATAATGATATATTTTGTAATGTTGGAGCTTTTTGGGCTGAAACTATTTTGGAATATTCTGCATCAGAAGATGATGGTGTTATCGATACTGGAAAATTAGGATAACTATTGTAATCTCCACAAAGTATGTCAACATATGTTGTGGTGTGTTCAACGTCAGCTAATAGTGCCCAATTTAATATTTGCACTTTAGAAGGAATTTGTATTATAACATAATCCCCAGTTGCGATTGATTGTCCACCACCATCAAATATTACATTTATTTGTGCTGTTTGTGCAGTAGCCCCAGAATTAGCAGCAATCCAAGTATATGCTGTTTCATAATTGGCAGAATTAGTGCGATAAACGGTATCAGTTCCGATTTTACCAGAATTAGCAGTTAAGAAGGTGTATGACGTATCTACGGATGCTGACTGGGCTGTAACAACCGAATAAGCAGAATCTAATGAAGTTTTAGTTCCAGTTAAAAAATTAGTAATACTCGAAGAAACTTCAGTTACATATGTATATGTAGTGTCATATGATGGTTTAGAAGCTGTAAGTAATTGTGTTATTGATCCAGAATTTGTATTTACATATGTATATGCAATTTCATAATTTCCAGATTTAGTCTGGAATGTAGTATAAATATCTGAAGTTTTACCATAAACATTTCCACTGGCACTTATATTACCAACTACGGTTAATGCTTCATTTGGCGAAGAAGTATTTATACCAACTTTATTATTTGGATCGACATATAACACCGAATTTCCATTTGAAGAGAAATTTGCTAATGCTCCTGTACTAGTGGTTTTAGTCACAGTAAAAGCGTCTACCAATCCTACATTCACAAGACTAAATGCGCTAGTAGCTACTATATCTGTGTTTAATTGTGTAGTGGTTCCAGCAGCAGTTAAACTTCCGAAAAATATCGCATTACCAGATACTACTAAATCTTTGGCAGTAAAATCTAGATTTAAATCACCATTTAACCATTTAGCTGAATTTCCCGCAATTATACTATTGGTGTTATTCCAGTCCGAAGAAAAAGTATTAACTATATTATATGAATCAGCAAAATTAGAAGAATTAGCCGTAACATAAGAATAAGTAGTATCATATTTAGAATATACTGATGACACATTATTCCATGTTGTGGATTGTGCACAAACTAAATTATATGTGCTATCATAATAACCAGATTGAGCTGCAAGTAAATTAGTAGCAGAAGGATCTCCCCATGAACCTGATCCTGCTGTTACAACGCTATAATATGAATTCCAAGAAGGAGAACTTAAATTATAACTATTTGTTAAATTATTTAAATTTGTTTTTGCTGTTTCCCATGAACCAGAATTTGCACATAATGTATTATAACTATTATTCCAATTTGAATAATTATCATTTACAATATTAATAAGCGCACTGTTATCCCAATAAGTTGAATTAATTTGTACTATATTATAAGTATTTTCCCAATTTGCAGAACTACTAGAATAACTACTACTTAATGAATCAACATCACTAGCTAAATGATCCCATATAGATGATTGTGATGATACTAAACTATATGCAGAATTCCAATTTGCGGATTGTTGATCTACTAAACTAGATATTGGACTAAATCCATTAAATACTGCATTCCAATCAGCAGAGTTGGTTTCCAATACTGTTACTGCACTATCATAATCTATTTAGCCGAAAGAAGATCTACCCATGCTCCAGAATTTGCATTAATTATGTTATAACCAGTATAATCAGACCATATAGCGGAATTCGCACAAACTATATTATATGATGTGTCCCAATTAGAAGAATTGGTATAAAAATCTGTACTTAATGCAGTTACTAATGAATATGTAGAACTCCAATCAGCAGAATTTGTTGATACTGAATTATAAGCAGAATCCCAATTACCAGAAATTGAAGTCAACAAATCTTTAAATGCAGGTATTGATTCCCAATTAGCTGATTGTGAATATACAGTATTATAAACAGTATCCCAGTTAGCACTATTATCCGAATAATTGGTGGATAGTATTTGTAAATTACTAAAAACTTCGTTCCAAATGGCTGAATTAGAACAAACTGTATTATATGATGTATCCCAATTTGCAGAATTTGTGTTTATTAAATTTAATAGTGGTGTAAATCCATTATATGCGATGTCCCAATTTGCAGAATTTGAAGATAATACTGTTACTGCACTATCATAATCTATTTTAGCCGAAAGAAGATCTACCCATGCTCCAGAATTTGTGCTAATAAGGTTATAACCAGTATAATCAGACCATATAGCGGAATTAGCCGAAACTATATTATATGAGGTATGCCAATTATCAGAATTTGCATAATAATCTGTAGTTAATGCAGTTACTAATGAGTACGTGGAATCCCAATTAGCAGAATTTGTTGATACTGAATTATAAGCAGAATTCCAATTACCAGAAACCGAAGACAATAATTCATTAAATGCTATTATCGATTCCCAATTAGCTGATTGAGAATACATGGTATTATAAGCAGTATCCCAGTTAGCACTATTATCCGAATAATTAGTTGATAATATTTGTAAATTATTAAAAGCTTCATTCCAAATATCAGAATTAGAAGAAACAGTATTGTATGCTGTATCCCAGTTTGCGGAATTTGTAGTTAATATATTATATGTAGCATAAAAATTATTTTTTACGTAATCCCAATCAAATGCATTTGCATTAACAATATCATAAGTTTGATCATATAATGGTTTAGAATCTGCAACTGCATTCCATGCGGCAGAAGTAGTAGATAAAATTGTTAATGCAAATAAATCTCCCCATCCAGCAGATAATGTAAATACGGTATCATATGCCGTATTCCAATTAATAGAATCAGCTTGATATAAATCAACTAAGGAATTAATGACTTGAGTATTATCATTCCATGTAGAAGAAGCAGATTGTAGTGCACTATATCCTGATTCCCAATTTCCTGAATTACTACTTAATAAATTTATAAAATATGTTTTATCCCATATTCCAGATTGAGAAACCATTAAATCATATGCATTTATCCAATTTGCTGAATTAGATGCAAATATATCAGTTATAGCCGATAAATTATTTGTATTTTCGTTCCATAAACCAGAATTTGAACTTAATATGGCATATGAATCCAACCAATTTGCAGAATTAGTATTTAATATATTAGAAATATCTGATATATTATTATATACATAATCCCAATTAGGAGAATTCGATTCTACTACATTATATACTTGATCATAATATGGTTTTGAATTATATACATCTGTCCAATTAGAAGAATTACTTTCAACTACAGTAGATACGTCATCGTATCTAACTGGATCTAAACTGTTCCATGTAGTACTATTTGAACATAATATTGTATATGTAGATTCCCAATTTACGCTTAAATTTTGTATACCTGCTAATATTTGTTCAGATACATCTAATTGATCCTTTACATATGTAGGAACTTCTATATCTAATCCATTTACTATAGTAACTGTTAATAGTGCGGTAGCATTATATTGTCCATCGGTAACTGTATAATATATTCTATCAGTGCCATCATATAAATTTGAACTGTATCTTATTATATGTCCTTCATGAGAAATAACACCAAATGATGGTGTTGATATGGATTTAATTGAATAATTCCCCAATAATCCATCATCAGAAACATAATCATCTAAATTAATTATTATTAACTGATCTGGACCCACGGTTACATTAATATCATTGGCTAATATAGGACTATTAATAGTATTAGTATAATTTGTGATAGTACTACTCGAATTATCTTGGTTTAATACATTATAGATATAAAAATCTTTTCCAACATAACCCGGATTTGGGGTGTAGATGAAATCTATACCGTCCCATACCACTTTTCCGTATAACGGTTGCTTAATAATCGTAACTTGAATAGCCATAGTTATATTTATTGTTTTTCTACAGCCAAATTAATTAATAGTTTCGTAGCATCAGTATTATTTTTCAATTTGAATTGAAGAACCGATCCTTTAGGCAAATATGTATTTGACCAAGTACTATTTAAGTTTGTTGCACTATTTTTAGTTGATAAGGTTATGTTAGGATAATTATTATTTGTTATTGATACAGGATATCCAAATTTAGCAAAATCAGAGTAACTACAACTTAAAATATCTATATTGGCTGTTGTATTCACATCTGAAGCCATCACCCAAGATTTTATCCGAATGTTATCATCAAGAATAATATTTACATCTTGTGCGGTAATCATTTTAGAATGATTATAAAAATGACTAATAGTAAAAACTGTAGATGAAGTTTTAGCTGTGACGTAAGAATAAATAGTTTCATATTTGGACGAATTTGATGAAAATACTGTGTCCACATCAAATTTAGAACCAGATAACGCTATCAAATTATTTATTGAAGTTACTTTTGATGAATAACTACTAAAAATAGGTAATAATCCATTATAATAAGGTATTGTTGTATTAGAAAATGAATTTAATCCTCCACTATTCACATAAATTACTGCTGCATCATATCTTGGTTTATCATTTGTTATAAAAGATATTATATTTGATGATATTCCAGTTACATAAGTATATGTAGATTCATATCTGGAAGATAAATTTTTATAAGAAGTAACCGCATCTGGTACTGGATAAATTTCCCCTGTTGCGGATAGATTTCCAGATATAACCAAAGAAATATTAGATACATCTCCAATTACATTGGTAAATGCAGATAAATTGATTCCTACTGTTGGAGGAGAAGCTTTTACATATAATACAGTGCTGTCAGGCATTCGAACATTAAAAATAGCTCCTACACCTGTTTTGTCTATTGAAACTGCTGTTGTGTTATTTGTGTTATTTATAGAAAAACTACTAGTTGTATTTAATGTAGTATCAATCGATACTTTGGTTCCATTTGCACTTAAATTACCAGTAATAAATGTACTACCATAAACTTCTAGATTCAAAGCAGAAAGATTAATATCATTTGAACCAGAAAGATATATACTACTTAATTCAGAAATAGCAGAAACATTTTTATTCCAATCACCAGAATTCGTACTAATTAAATTTGTTAAATTCGTAAGTTTAGCAGAATTTGAAGAAACATAATTATATGTAGATGTATATTCTGGTTTATTATTAAAATCCCATCCAGAAGAATAGCTCGTTACAGTATCATAAGTACTATACCATTTGGAGCTATTCCCAGTCAATATTGTAGTAAGAGTTTGGCTAGTCCATACTGGCAATCTATCATCTATGAATAAATTCAATGGATTTAATTTATCTGCCAACGAATAATAATTAGACGAAAGAGAGGTTAAATTATTATTTATATTCCATGGATCACCAATTAATGCATTAGTTGTTTCAGTCCATGCTGATATAGATGATAATGTATTAATAAATTCAACTCCTGTCCATTTTGAAGAGTTGTTTTCAACTGTAGTATTTACTTCATCAAATCTAGTATTATTTTCACTTATTATTGATGATAATAGTTCATATGTATTGGTTGCTCCTGCCCAATTTGAATATGCGACTATATCATTTAATATAATCCATTTAGGTGAATTTTCGAATAAATAACTCGATAAAGTATTAATAAATGTTACATCCTTATACCAAACTGAAGAATTCGAACATAATATAGAATATAAATTATCATATGCTGATCTATTATCATTAAATGCACTTAAATCTCCTCCAGAAAGTAAAACAAATCCATAAGAATTAGCTAATAAATCCCATGCGGAAGATTGCGAACTAATTAAATTATATAAATTATCTAAATGTAATATATTTGTAGATAAATCAGAAGATAAATCACTAATGCTAGTAAAATTATTACTTACTATATTAACAGCATCATATAGATCATTATTTAAATAATAATTATTCGCAAAATATGACAATATCGATTCAGAATCCCAATTTCCAGAAGATGTTGTTAATGTATTGTATAACGAATTGTAATTTATTTCGGAAGTTGATAGAGCTTCATTAAGCGAACTTAATTGATACCAATTAGTTAATGCATCTCCAGAAATTACATCATATGTATTAATCCAATTAGATGAATTAGGTAAAAATAATGATTGTATATCCTTATACCAAACTGAAGAATTCGAACATAATATAGAATATAAACTATCATATACTGTTCTGTTATTATTAAATGCACTTAAATCACCTCCAGAAAGTAAAACAAATTCGTAAGAATTAGCTAATAAATCCCATACAGAAGATTGCGAACCAATTAAATTATATAAATCATTTAAATGTAGATTTTCTAAATCAGAAGACAATGCAGTAATTGTATTAAAATTACTATTCCATATATCAGTATTATTATTTATTATATCATATAGATCATTATTTAAATAATAATGACTTTCGAAATATGATAATATCGATTCAATATCCCAATTTCCAGAAAATGTTGTTAATGTATTATATAACGAATTGTAATTTATTTCATTCGTTGATAATGGTTCATTAAGTAAATCCAATTGATCCCAATTATTCGAATAATCAGTAACAATATCATATGTTTGATTCCAATCCCCCGATTTAAATAAAGATAAAATCAACATTTCCTCAGATTTGGATATATCTGAAATCCATTCTGCTGATGCACCAGAAACTATGTTATATACATTATTATAATTTGGACTGGCATTTTCTACTGCATTCCAATTATCAGAAGATATCATTATTGCTTCTGTTTCTAAATTACCCCAAACCGTAGATAAACTGGTTATTGTATTAAAACTAGAATAAAATTTTACTGTGTCACTAGTTACAGAAGTATATTCAGATGAAAATGTATTTGTATTAGTAACAGTATTATTCCATTCATCTAATTTTCCATTTGTATATAATTGTTCATATGTAGCATCCCATTTATATCTATTATTTTCTATATTATGATAGATTTCATTAGAATTCCAGTTATTAATATTATCTAATATAGTTTGACTAAAATCATTAAAAATTGGGGTATTATCATTAAAGTCCGAAGATAAACCAGAAAAATTAATATAATCTGCATCCCATGCATCTTTTCTAGAAAACAGAATATCATTTACATCATTTAAATTTACTTCATTGTTTTTTACTACATCTATAACATTTCTATCTGAAATCCATAATCCAGAATTAGCAGAAACTATAGAATATATTAAATTATAATCAAATCTATTATCATATAAAGAATCCAATTCACTTGAAATCGATTCTACATAATTAGAAATACGTATATATCTAGATATATCTATAGAAGACCAATAATCTTTATAAGTACTTAAATTATAATAAGCTGATTCCCAATTTGAAGATAATTCAGGTAATCTTAAAAGCTTTTCGTAATATCTAATTAATTTATACTTGAATGTTTGGATTTGATTTGATGGAGATAAGGTTTTACCGTTTATTACACTTAAAGTTAAAACTCCATTCGTAGAAAATTGTTTATCACTAATCGTATAATTTATTGTTTCTACTGTATTATAAGTATCTGGTATATACCGAATAGAATCCCCATTATTTTCGATTCTTCCTCTTGTTGGATTAGAAACTTCAGATATTTTTAAATCATTGAATGGATTCGTGTCGTCAGTTGCCAATTGATTTAAATTTATAATAATTGATTTAAAAGCATCAGAAGTTAATGTAGGATTTAGAGAAATAGGAGCGGTATTCTGGACATTAACATAATTGATTCCTGTTGATGATACCCCATTTCTAATTATTTTATAAAAATAAACATCGCTACCTTTATATCCATTATTTGGAGTATATACGAAATCGTATCCATTCCAATATACACTCCCATATAAGGGTTGCTTAGTAATTTCTATTTGAGCCATAGTATTATTTATGAGAAAATACTAAATAAATTCCTTCTATTTTTTAGTTTTAACTGTAAATACAAGTGTGCAGGTTTTACTAGATAACAACAATGTTTCGGATTACGCTTTCATAGAAGAAGGAATGCATTCCTTGGGATACGAAAGCCTTAACGAAGTATTTTTTGATGTATTTCAAATAAAATCAAAAAACCTAGAACTGGTTAAAGAAAAAATGGGAGAATTCAATGGAATCCCAATTATCGAAGCCGATCTTAGAATTAAAAATGAAATTTTTAAAAACGTGAAATTTGTTTTATCAAATGAAAATAAAACAAAAATTAACCCAAATTTATTAGATTATACTAAAGTAATCTTTTGCGAAAATAAAAAAGATCCAGTTGTTCCTTCTATTATTAAAGAAACTTCGAATAGAAATACAACCAAAACTTCCATAATAAAGAATAAAAATAACAAATCACTGGTTGTAGAACAAAATTTAATAGAACAAACAAAATCCGATTTTCTGAAATCTATCAAAGGAGAAGTTTTAGAAGAATTAAAACGAGAAGTTAAGGTTGGAATAATTTCTGATTTAATTAAAGAAAATTTACTGTTTGACCCAACTAGAATCACCAAAAATGTATCAAGCATTGGTGAAAACGGGTAAAAAATATGTATCAAATATTGGTGAAAACGGGTAAAAAAGACCAAAC
>Ga0114969_10005360_pt1 | contig 10056 bp, 8 predicted proteins | sample M_130807_MF_Meta_FD_87316 | JGI IMG/M metagenome (GOLD analysis project Ga0114969, IMG submission 87316) | Freshwater microbial communities from Lake Montjoie, Canada to study carbon cycling - M_130807_MF_MetaG | ecosystem: Environmental > Aquatic > Freshwater > Lake | place: Lake Montjoie...
CGCCCTCCTGGCCGAGATCTCCGAGGAATGGGAAACCGGAAAAATCTACCTCGGCATGGTCCCCTCAAATCCATCCACGAACTAATGCCCGCCGAAATTACAGAAAGAAAATTGCGCGGCCACGGTTCGATCGGCAGCAATCTCGACATCGCCTATGGCAACGCGTTCCAAGCCTATCGCGAGCATCGATACCCCGAGGCTCTGGTGCTGCTTGACAGATTTCTTGCCACGCCCAGATCCCAGCTAGGGAGGCAATTCTCAACGGAGCCAGCTTTGCAGGCCTCTTACCTCTTCTCCCGGACGCTGCTGGATGCCGAACTCGGGCGTACTGACGAAGCCCGCCGCGATTTTGCCCGAGCCCGTGCCCAGTTGAAGCTGGCGCTCGGAGACAAACCTGGCCACGACCGCGGCAAACAGTGGTGGGCAACGTATCAGGCGGAAATGAGGCAGCGCGAAGCGGAAGCGCTGTTCCAGGCCAAAGGCATCCCCTTGCCCGAGCCGGACACGAAGTGAATTAACCAACCGCGCGATGAGTTCCAAATGAATCCCAACCGCGCAGAAGCCCTGTTCGCCGCCGCGCTAGCGCGGCCGACAGAGAAGCGCTCCGATTTCCTCGACGGCGCCTGCCTCGGCGACGATGCCCTGCGGCAGCAGGTCGAAGCCCTACTCGCCGCGCACGACGCGACCTTGAATCCGCTGGCCACGCAGGCCGAAGCTGCCCGTCCCACCATCAAACTTGAGTTCACCGAGGGGCTCCGTGACGAGGCAGTCGGGCGGACCTTGGGACGCTACAAGTTGCTGGAAATGATCGGCGAGGGCGGTTGAGGTGTCGTGTACGTCGCTGAACAGACGGAGCCTGTTCGCCGCCGAGTTGCGCTCAAGGTCATCAAGCTGGGGATGGACACCCAACAGGTGGTGGCGCGTTTCGAAGCGGAACGGCAGGCCTTGGCGTTGATGGACCATCCCAACATCGCCATGGCGATCCGGCAATTGCGGGAACGGCCGGCGGACAAAGCCGTCTGCACGCGGTTGCACCGGTTCGTGGAGACGTCGGCCCAGAGGAGCCCGGAGCCGGCGGGGACGGGCGGGTTGGACATCGATGCGCGCTCGGAAATCTCCGGCCGGCGCGTGTTGCCCCGTGAACTGCAGGCCGGCAGCCCGCCGCGCTACGGCGTGGGCCGGGGCTCCGGCAAGGCAAAGGCCACCCAACTGTCCCCGGTCGGTCCGCCGAGCTTGCCGCCACCCGTCGCCGGGATGACGACGAACTGCCGGCCATCCAACGCATACGTCGCGGGTGGGGCGGTGCCGTGGAGGGGAAGCGGGTGCGACCACAGTTCCTCGCCGGTCGCCGCGTCGAATGCCCGAATTCGGTTGTCCCGCGTGCCGGAGCAGAAGACCAGTCCGCCTGCCGTCACCATGGCGCCGCCGAAGTTCTCGGTGCCCGTTTTCGGAATCCCCCGTGCCGTGAGTTCGGGATATTCGCCGAGGGGCACTTTCCAGCGCAGTTTGCCGATGTTGAGGTCGATGCAATTGAGCGTGCCCCAGGGTGGTTTGTTCCCCGGGTAGTTCTCCTGGTCCAACAGTTTGGGATATCCGTTGTGCGTGTATGCCGCCGGCGACGGCTTCGCGTCGCCGGTGGACGGCGGGCGGTCCCGGACGAAAACGAAGTCGAGCAATGCCCGGCGCTCCGCGTCGGTCATCGGGGGCGCGGCCGGCATCAGGTTGCGTCCGGTATCGAGCAGCGCCAGCACGTCGGCGTCCTTCAGGCGGTGGCGCAGGCCACGCAATGGCGGCGCGGTGCCGATGCCGACCCGGTCCGGTCCATGGCACGACGCGCAGTTCCGAAGGTAGAGCGTCTCGCCCGGGGTCGGGTGTTGGGGATCCAGCGGAGGCTCGTTGTCGTCGCGGAAGACGGTGACGATCCACGGGATCTCGTTCGCGCTGACGTAGAGGAAGCCGCTCGAGGGATCGAAGGCGGCGCCGGTCCATTCCGCGCCGCCGTGAATGTTGTAGAGGACCGTCGGCTTTCCCTCGCCGAACGGCGCGAACCAACCGTGGTTCGCGTTGGCCACCCGCTTCGCGATGTAATCGCGGGCCTCTTCGCTGCGGGTGGTCAGGTCGGTGGGATCGAATTGTTGGCGGGCGAACGGTTCGGGCAACTGGATGTCCGGTTGGTACGGTGCGGTCCGTTCGCCGGGGAGGCCCGAGGCCGGCGCCCGACGCAGGCGCACGGGAAAGAGGGGCTTGCCGGTCACGCGATCGAGCAAGAGCGTGTTGCCGAGTTTGGTGACTTGGGCCACGGCGTCGACGCGCTTCCCGTCCCGGACGACGGTGACGAGGTTCGGGGGTGCCGGAATATCCCAGTCCCAGATGTCGTGGCGAATCTCCTGGAAGTGCCAGAGCCGTCTCCCGGTCGATGCATCGAGCGCGAGGACGCAGTTCGCGAACAGATTGTCGCCACGGTGTCTGGTGCCGACGAAATTGGGTTTCGGCGAGCCGGTCGCCACGTAGGCGATGCCGCGTTGTTCGTCGAGCGCCATGCCGCCCCAGCAATTGGCACCGCCTTCCACGCGGCTCCAGGTCTCGTGGCCGAACTCGCCCGGTTGCGGGAGCGTGTGGAAGGTCCAGAGAGGCCGCCCTGAAACCAGGTCGAATCCCCACACGTCGCGGTCGAAACCCGGCACGACGACGACGTGCCGGTAAATCGCGGGGCCGGCGGTGGCGGGCCCGGGAAGCGGGGCGCGCCCGGCTGTTCCAAAATCGGCATCGGGCCGGCCGGTCTTTGGGTCCAGGGCATGCAGGAAGTTGCCCGAAGCGAAGAAGAGCCGGGGACCGTGTCCGGCGTCGCCGGGCCAGTAGACCAATCCCCGATGCGCCGGTTGGCCGCCGGGCTTGAAGCGCCATGATTCCGTCCCGTTCCCGGCATGGATGGCGACCACATAACCGCCCACGGTCGGGGTGAACATCATCCCGTCGGCGACGACCGGATTGCACTGGATGTTCCCGGCACCGTCCTTCGAGTGGTAGGTCCAGGCGACCCGAAGCCGGGCCACGTTGCCCCGGTGGATCTGGTTCAGCGTGGAATGCCGCGTGCCATACGCGTTGCCGTGGGATCGATGCCAGGTGGCATCGCTTTTCGGGTAGCCGTTGGCCGGCGTGAGATCCTTGGGATTGGCTGCGGGAATGGTTTTGTACAGCGGCAGATTGGCACGCTCGGCGGCTTCGGCAGTCGCTGGGACGCGCAGGGCGTCGGCGTCGGGTCGTGGCATCTCGGCCGCGCGGGCCGGCGTCGGGCCGGCGAGCAACAGCAGCCACGCGGCAAGTGTCCAACGGGGTGTTCGGATTCGGTCCATGGCGACGGCGGGTCCTGCGGTGTCTTGTTTCGGCGGGGCGCGGCCACGCTGGCTAGGACATGATGCCTTTTGCCACTTCCGCAGCCGCCGCCGTCCCGCAGAGGCGGCGCACCAGCGCGAGACCGAATTCCACCGAGGTCGCCGCGCCGCGCGAGGTGATGAGATTGCCGTCTTCGACGACGCGCTCCTGGACCTGCGATTCCGGCAACTCCGGGAGGACCCCGGCGTGGGAGGTGAAGCGTCTGCCCTCGAGGAGTCCCGCGTCCTTCAACACCGTGGGGGCCGCGCAGATCGCGGCGACCGGTTTGCCGGCCTGGGAATACTTCCGGGCAAGTCTCGCGGCGTGGCCATCCTCGCGGACCGCCTTGATGCCGGGGCCTCCGGGGATGAGGAGCAGATCGAATTCCTGTTCCGCGACCTCCGCCAGCGGGGCGTCGGACTGCACGGTGACATTGCAGCGGCCGGTCACCCACTTCTCGCCGCCCAGCGAGGCCAGAACCACCTCCACGCCGGCGCGTCTCAACAGGTCCACCGGCGCGATGGTCTCGATTTCTTCGAAGCCGGCGAACAACAGGCAGAGGACGCGCTTTTTCATCGCGGACAAACGCTAGCCATCGGCCGGTTGGGCGTCGAACAATCCCGGGACGGGCAGGGCGCCGGCGGCCCCAAGGCTGCTTCCACGCACGGCGGACAACGAAATGACACCGGACGAAACTGTTTGGACCGCCTTGCACGCGAGCGCGCCCCCGACCCCGTCGAGGATTCGGGGTCCGCTGCGTGCCGGTGGGGCGGGCGTGATCGTGGGTCGCCATGCAAGCGGGCCTGATCGCGGTCTGAATATGGGCACCCAATGTCCGACGATGCGCGCGGTCGGCGCGAAGGCTTGGCGGGCGGCGTTTACCCTGGTCGAACTGCTGGTGGTCATTGCCATCGTCGCACTGCTGGCGGGGCTGCTCCTGCCATCGCTGGCGCGTGCGAGGCGAAAGGGCGACCAGGCGGAATGTCTGGGCAACCTACGGCAGGTGGGGATGGCCCTGTCGATGCACGTCGACGAGAACAACCAACGGTTTCCGGACCGGCGCGATTTGAAGACGGCGTTGCCCGGCGGTTGGCGGCCTTGGAACAGTTGGCCTGCGTCCGACCCGCGGGCGGGTTGGGCGGCGGTGGTGTTGACCAACCACGTCGGGAACCCCGGCGTCTGGTCTTGTGCCGCGAGCAGGAAGTCGCCTTTCTCGGAATTGGTTCAGATCGTGCAACGCGCCTCGGAGAGTCCCGACGCCGCGGCGACGCGGTACTGGATGTGGCGATTCGATCGCCCGGACGACCCGGTGGCCCAGGATAACTTCTGGGGCAAGCGGGAGGACCAGGCCGTCGCGGATCTGCAGGCGGCGAACAATCCGGCGGCAGGTGTCCCGACCGGGCCCACCGAAGTCGAGTTGGCGGTGGACGGCTATTTCCCCGGGACGATTCCCAGTGTCGATGCGTCCCTGCGGGGAAGGGCCGTGCATCCGGGCGGGCGGAACCGGCTGTTCCTGGATGGCCACGCGGCGTTCTTTCGGGACGCACGAACATCGCGATGAGCGTCGCCGCTTCTCGGCCGGGCAGGGGGCGGCGGACGCTCGCGGCCGGATCGTTCTAGCCCCGGAGGCAGGCAGGGGGCGAACGCGGCAAAGTCCGCTGCAACGGCGGTCTCCCTTCGGATCCCGCCAACCGACTCGGCCCCCACGCCCTGGGAGCTTGTCGCCCCTTCAATCGGCAACGTCTTCGAACACCAGCGTCCGCTGGACCCAGTTCAGGTCGTATTTGTCCTGGGCGTTGGCGGGGTTGATGGTGACGAAGCCCCCGGTGTTGTTGAATTTCCGGGTGCTCGGTCCCACCCAGCGACGGACTTCCGAATGGCCGTCCGCGAAGGACATGTCGCCGCCGCCGTTGTGGCGGCTGGACGGGTAATTCTGCCAGGTGTTCGGGCTGAAGGCATCGACGATGAAGTAGCCGTCATCGATGACGTACTCGCTTTCATCCACGAAAACCATCGCGCCGGAAGGGCCCGGGTTCTTGATGTCGGACTCTTTCAACCATGCCTTGTGGCTGAGCTTGCCGGAGGTCAGGTCGTCGAACAATTGGGGCGGTCCGCCCATTCTGCCCTGGATCGAAAAACTGCGGTTGCGCCGCATCTTCTTTTTCCCCCTCGGCGGCCACGGCGGATCCGCGGGACAGGTGTAGATCCCGAGGGAACTGTTGTACTTCCACAACTTGCCGTTCTTGATGATGTTCACGTTGGTGGCGTCGGTGGACATCGTCACGAGGTCCGAACTCAAGATCCAGGCGGGATCGATCCACGAGCTGGTGTCGAAAGTGTTCGGGACGATCCGGTCGTTGTAGTCGCCGGAATACATGGACCAAGCGAGCTGCAGTTGCTTGGTGTTGCTCATGCACTGGATGCCCTGGGCCTTGGACTTCGCCTTGGAAAGCGCGGGCAAGAGCATGCCTGCCAGAATCGCGATGATGGCGATGACCACCAAGAGTTCGATGAGCGTGAAACCAAGGGGCCGGTGGCTGGACGTGACTGGATCGGAACGGCGCATAGGCACGGGAAGTTTCACCGAGTTGTCCGCTTCCTTCGCCGGGTGCGCAACGGGAATGTTTCCGAAACGCCCGAATGGCCGAACCGGCAAACCCAACGGGATCCGACCCGTCGCCACGTCGGAATCGGGCCCGCGAAAGTCCCCGGTCACTGCATTGCCTGGTTGATCGCCATGATCTCGCAGAGATGTTTGTCGTCCGTCCGGATGCGCGCGGCGAGTGTTCGCCCCAATCCGAGCAGGAGGGGCACGGCGATGTCGGGTTGGGTCTGGCAAAGCAGACGGAAGTTCGCCAGGGAAACCTTGATGGCCATGACCTCGGAGGCGGCGATGGCGTCGGTGACGCGGGGGCCGTTGTCGAAAAGGGAGATCTGGCCGAAGACGCTTCCGGCTTCCAAATTGGCGATGATCATCTCGCGGCCCTTGACGTTGATGCGCAGTCGGACCCGGCCGGCGAGGATGAAGTACATGCAATCGGCGGGCTCGCCGACCTGCATGATGGTGGTATAGGCCGCAAACGGTTGCACCTCGGCATACGCTGCCAGACGCAGCCGTTGTTCCGCGGAAAGTTCGGCGAAGATCTTGATCGAGCGCAGGGTCTCGGGATGGAGTTCGGGCGGCAACGCCGACTCGGCGGCCCCGAGCGCGGGAAAATGGCGCCGTAGTTCGGGTATGTCGCCGGCGGTCAACCAGCGCCGGGTGGCGATGCAGTGGATCCAAGTGTCCGCCTGGATCCGTTCGTCGAGGGTCCACTCGACCAACTGGGCCAAGTCGGCGGCACCGTAGACCGCGTCGTCGAGGCCCCAGATCTTGAATCCGGTGCTTTCCGTGGAGTTTGACATGGAAACATTCCGTTTTCGGGTGGTGGTGACGGATGCCGTCGGAAGAAGTTTGGTCCGTTACATCGACAGCACCCTGCGCCCGGCACGGGGTTTCGTCCATGAAAACGAAGCCGTCCGTCCGGCGAGGGGACACCGTGCGGCCTGCCCCTGGAACCAAGCCGAACCCCGCGCGCGAAGCGGCGGCGGGTGGCGGACCAAACGGGAGGCACCGGGATGGATGCGTGTCTGGCCCATGGAGTTGGCCCGGTTTGGATGCGGCTGGCCGGGGGCCGTGGAGGCGGGCGGAGAGCGGGATCCCGGGCGCGGGACTATCGGAACATAATCCGGCCCAAGCCGGTTTTCTTCCTGTTCCGAAGCCCGCGCCGAGCTGCCGCGAGCTGCCTTGGACGAAGCCTTGCAGGGGACAGGCTGAACGCGATGTGGCCGGGCCGGTCTGTCGTGTCCATGCCACGCGATCGGGCCCCGGGTTGGTCCTGTGAGAGCCATCCGGCTCCACGGCCCGCGATCCCGTCTCAGGTGGCCGGCAGCGACCGCCGATACCAGTCGCGCGAGGCATTGCAGAACCGGCAGACGGAGAGCATCACGGGAACCTCCACGAGCACGCCGACCACGGTGGCAAGCGCGGCGGGGCTGGTCGGTCCGAAAAGCGTGATGGCGACGGCGACGGCGAGCTCGAAGAAGTTGCTGGCGCCGATGAGCGCGCCGGGGCTGGCGACATTGTGGGGCACCTTGAACAGGCGCATCAGGCCGTAGGTGAGGCCGGAATTGAAATAGACCTGGATGAGAATCGGCACCGCCAGGAGCAGCACCGCGGTCCAATGACTCACGATGTTCTCGGCTTGGAACGCGAAGATCAGCACCAGGGTCGACAGCAAGGCGGCGATGGTCACGGGACGGAACCGGGACAGGAACTTTTGTTCGAACCACCGGATGCCCCGGGTGCGGACGAGCGCGATGCGGCTCAGCCAGCCGGCGACCAGCGGGATCACGATGAAGACCACCACGGACGTGACCAGCACGCCGGTGGGGACCGCCACCCCGCTGACCCCGACCAGGAACGCCACGATGGGCGCAAAGGCGAAGACCATGATGAGGTCGTTGATGGCCACCTGCGCCAGCGTATAGGGCCCGTCGCCATCGGTAAGATAGCTCCACACGAACACCATGGCCGTGCAGGGGGCGGCCGCGAGGATGATGAGTCCGGCGGTATAGTTCTTGGCGGTGTCCGGCTCGATCCAGCCGAGCATCGAGGAAAAGAGCCACTGCATGAAAACCCATCCCAGCAATGCCATGCCGAAGGGCTTCACCAACCAGTTCACGAACAGCGTCACCAAAAGGCCCCTGGGCTTCCTCGCCACGTCCCGCAGGCCGCCGAAATCGATCTTCAGCATCATCGGGTAGATCATCATCCAGATGAGCACGGCGACGACGACGTTGACGTGCGATTCTTTCCCGAACTCCCAGCGGGCCAGTCTCGCGGTGGGCTCGGGCAGGCCTTTGCCGAGGGCCAGGCCGCCGGCCATGCAAAGCAATACCCAGAGGGAAAGGTGTCGCTCGAAGAAGTCGAGTTGTCGCGGCGTCTCGCCGGTTGGGTGGTTCATCGGGCCGGGGAGGGGATGGGTGGAAGCGGGGGTTGGAGACTGGATGCGGCGAGACGAGCGAGGGCGTCCGGGCCGGTCGGTTCTTCCGGTTGCCACGGGAGCCAAGCGGTGCGGGCGGCGTGCTTTTCAACGACCTCGCGGAGGTAGCGGTGCTCGGCGTCCTCGCGACTTTGGAGCAACGGATCGCACGATCCGCTTCGGAGGAGGCTTTGGTTGATGACCCAGGCAAACGGCTCGATGCGTGCCCGGCGCAAATCCTCCTGGAGCGCCACCGCCTCGTGCACGGGCGTCGCCTCCGGCAGGGTCACCAGTAGGATGCGCGTGAACGCGGGATCCCGGAGGTGTTCGAGCAGCCCGAGGACTTCTTCCGGTTGGGTGCCGCGGGTCTGGCGCTGCAGTTCCCGGTTGTACGCCTCGCTGGCGTCCAGCAGCAGGAGCGTGTGGCCGGTCGGCGCGGTATCGAGCACGACGAAGCCGCCGGTGCCCCGGCCGACTTCCCGCGCGAAGGCGCGGAAGACGGCGATTTCCTCGGTACAGGGCGACCGAAGGTCTTCCACCAGCAGCGATCGGCCGGCCTCGTCCAGCTGCGCGCCCTGGGTGCCGATGACTTCGGCCGTGTAGGCGGCGGTCTCGGCCTCGGGATCGATCCTGCCGAGCGAGAGTCCGTCCACTTGTCCCGCCAAAGTCTGGGCCACGTGCGCGGCAGGATCGGTGGTGCCCAGATGCACGGAATGGCCGCGACGCGCCAGCATGACGGCGATGGCCGCGGCAACGGTGGTCTTGCCCACGCCGCCTTTGCCCATGGTCATGACCACGCCATGGCCCTGCTTCTCGATGTCGGCCACGAGATCGGCGAGGCTTTCCATCCGCGGGGGAGTCCAGTGGGCGCGGGGTGCGGTCGGGGCAGGGGTGGCTTCGGCATCGCCATCCAGCAGGATGCGCAGGCCGCCGATCCCGAGGATATTGATGGGACGCAGCGGGACGACGAAGCTGGGCAGGCTGCCGATGAAGGCGGCGGCGGTTTCCATGGCGGTCGCTCCACGCCGTTGCATGGCCTGCGAGACGAGGTCCCCGGGGCATGTCGTCCCGAACGCGCCGTTGATGACGAGGCATTGGTTGCCGACACCCAGGGCACGCAGTTCCACGGAAGTGCGCTCCGCCTCGTGGAGCGCGGCCACTTGCGGGCGACTGACGAGCACGAGCGTCGTGGCCGTCGGTTCCGCCAGGGTCTTGACGGTGGCCTCGTAGACGGCGCGCTGTTTTTCCAATCCGGCCAGCGGCCCAAGACACGAGGTGCCACTGGTGTTGTTGTCGAGGAACCGGTCCCAGGCCTTGGCCAGACCCATCAGGCGCAAGGTGTGCCCGGTGGGCGCGGTGTCGAAGATGACGTGATCGTATCCCTTCGTGATCTCGGGATTGCCGATCAGTCCCGAAAACTCGTCGAAGGCGGCGATTTCCACGGTGCAGGAACCGGAAAGTTGCTCCTCCATGCTTCGCAGAGCCGCCTCGGGCAACAGGCCGCGCACCGGGCCGACCAGGCGCTCGCGATACGCCGCGGCCGCCGCGGCGGGATTGATGTTGAGGGCGTCGAGACCCGGGATACCCGCGATGGGCGTGGGCCGGCTCGTCAGCGGTGTGGCCAGGACTTCGTCCAGATTCGACGCCGGATCGGTGCTGA
>Ga0114969_10005363_pt1 | contig 10054 bp, 4 predicted proteins | sample M_130807_MF_Meta_FD_87316 | JGI IMG/M metagenome (GOLD analysis project Ga0114969, IMG submission 87316) | Freshwater microbial communities from Lake Montjoie, Canada to study carbon cycling - M_130807_MF_MetaG | ecosystem: Environmental > Aquatic > Freshwater > Lake | place: Lake Montjoie...
CGATAGTGGCCGGAATGCGCGCGTCGGCATCGAGTGTCTTCAGAATGTCGAGTCCCGCTGCCGGCCCGTGCACCATGGCGATGGCGATCGCGCGGTTCAGCGTCACCATCGGGTTGCCGGCAATGCGCTCGAGCACCGTGTAGAGTGCGAGAATCTGCGGCCAATCTGTCTCAGCAGTCGACGGCGCCTCGTCATGCAGGGCCGCAATCGCCGCCTGTAGCTGGTACGCACCGATCCCGCCGCGCATCATCGTGGCCGTGATGAGCGCCGTTCCCTCGTCGATCGCCGCTCGATTCCACTGCGTTCGATCCTGCTCATCAAGGGGAATCAACTCGCCATCCGGCCCGCTCCGGGCCGCGCGACGCGCATCTGTCAGCAACATGAGCGCCAGGACGCCGGCGACTTCCTCATCGTTCGGTACTCGGGCGTGCAAGACTCGCGTCAAGCGAATGGCTTCCGTCGCCAACTCGACTCGCTGCAGGTGCGAACCGTTGGTGCTCGCATAGCCTTCGCTGAACATCAGATACAACACACGCACCACGGCACCGAGTCGCTCGGCACGCTCGCCCATCGACGGCAAGCCGAACGGCACGCCGCTCTTCCTGATGCTCTGCTTCGCCCGGCTGATTCGCTGCGCCATCGTCGCGTCTGGCACCAGGAACGCACTCGCAATCTCCGTCGTCGTCAATCCGCCAACGGCACGCAACGTCAACGCGATCGCAGACGTGCGTGTCACGGCTGAGTGACAGCACATGAACAGGAGGATCAGCGTGTCGTCCTGCTCGATCGTCTCTCCGGCATCCGGCGCGGGAATGTGCGGCGTGTCGATGAACGACTGCTCGATGGCGGCATTTTCGCGACGACGACGGGCCTGTTCGGTGCGGATGAGGTCGGTCATCTTCCGGCTGGCGACCTGAAAGAGCCAGCCGCCGGGGTTCTCGGGGAGACCCTCTGCCGGCCACTGCGTGGCGGCCGCGAGCAGCGCCTCCTGAACGGCGTCCTCAGCCGTGGCGAAGTCGCCGAAGCGCCGGATCAGGACCCCGAGCACCCGCGGCGCGAGGTCGCGCAGCAGGTGCTCGATTTCGGTGCTCACCTTCAATCCAACTAGCCCTCGATCGGTGGCGCGCTCATCACTTCGCGCACTTCGATGGGAATGCTCATCGGCACACCGCCCTTCCCGGGCGCAGCAGACGCGCGCGCAGCGATCTCATAGGCGCGCGCCTCAGACTCGCAATCGATGATCCAGAAGCCGGCGAGAAACTCCTTCGATTCGGGAAACGGGCCGTCGGTCACTTCAGGCGCGCCCGTTTTGCCCGCGCGAACGACACGCGCGGCCTCGGGCAGATTCAGCCCCTGCGCGTCCACGAACTCGCCTGACGCGGTCAACTCCTTGTTGAAGTTGAGCATGAACCCAATGTGGGCTTTGATGTCTTCGAGCGGCCAGGTGCCAATACCCGCGTCTTTCCAACCGCTGCGGGGGGCGTGCATCATCAACATGAATTTCATTTTCGTGTCTCCTGTGGCGCCTGAATGGCGCGTTCATAGGGAAGTCGGAGCGGCCGGCTATTTCTCGACACGCTTGCGGGCCTTTTCCACATCCCGGTGAAACACAAAGAGCCGATCAGCGTTGCCGTCGGGGTCCGTGAAGTTGTACGTCCGGCCCTTCTTCACCTTCAGCTTGAGGTTCTTGTTGAGGTAGTCGACCTCGAAGGTCTCGATATCGGCGAGCGCCACCGTAAAGGCGTCACCCTTGTCTGAGGTGTCATAGGTCACGCCCTGCGGCGACGCACGCAAGGTGCCTTTGCACGACCCCATCCCATGTTTGTGGACGACGGCGAGGGAGGCGGCGAGCCGGATCTCTTTGAACGCAATCGCGATGTCGCGTGAGCCGATCGCGACATCAATGTCGTCAGTAATGGCGTCGTAGCCTGGGGCCGACACATTAAGGCGGTGTGATCCCGGTGCGATGTCCGCCGCCGTCACCGGCGCGGTGCCAATGAATTTGCGATCGATGAAGACACTCGCATCGGGCACATCGGCAGAGATACGCAACGTACCTGTGGTCGGCGCCGCCGGCGCCAGTGCCGCGACCGGGGCCTCTGGCGCAGACGGCTTCGCCTTGTCAGTTGTCGGCTTCGACCGCGTTGGCTCCGGTGACATCGGCGCCGGCTTCTCGGGCGTCGCCACTGCAGCGGTCGGCACAGGTGAAGGGACCGGCGCGATCGTCTTCGGCGGCATGGCGGCCGGACGCGTCAACAACCACATGCCCGCACCGCCGCCCAGCACCACTGCTCCGACAAACACGATGACGAGTACTCGGCTACTCACGAGCCGATTGTGTCACGGGCGCTACTTCTTCTTCACCGTCACGGTGAAGCTCACGGCTGCATCATTGCCGGCATCATCGCGAGCCTTGCACGTGACGGTGGTCACACCAACCTCGAATCGACGATCGAGCGACGGCGAGCACTTCACGGCAACCGCACCGCTAACCAGATCCGTGGCGGTCGGCGGCAGAATCGTGAGGTTCACGCCCTTCGACGATGTTGCCTGTACTGTCATGTTCTGCGGCACGCGCGAAAATACTGGCGCCACGTGATCTGCAACAACGACACGGAAGTGCATCGACGCTGTGCGGCCACCGGCGTCGGTCGCCGTGCAGCTCACCGGCGTCGATCCCAGGTCGAACTGCGTGCCTGAAGCCGGTGCACACGACACGGCGAGCGGCGCGCCCGCGCCATCGACGGCCGTCGGGAGTGCGTAGGTCACGATCGCACCATTGGATGATGAAGCTTCCGCGTTGATCACTGGCCACGGCCCGCCCGTGAACATCGGCAATGGCGTGCGATTCGGCAAGCGCAGCGACTGAATGTTGCCGCCGGTGAGTGTGCCAGACACGCTCATCACCACGTGGCCGGTCGCATCAGACACAGAGAGCGTGAATACATCCACACCCTTGCCCGGTTCGCCTGCATCGACCGCGGTCACTTCGAACGTGTAGCCCGGCACATCATTCAATTCGCCTGTGCCGCGGAACACCATCGTGTCGATGCTCGGTGTGCGCCGACGTCCGGGCGTCACCGCCGGATCGTCGATGAAGACCACCGACGTGATCGACGTCGCGTCGAACAGGTCGTGCCGATGCGGACGACGACGGGCGTCGCGATCCTGGTCGCTGTCGTGTGCCGTCCAGACACTGAAGCGCCCGCGGTCGGCACCGCTCGCGGCTTCGAAAATGTCGAAGGTGAAGCGCGGCTTGTCCACGCTGCTGGCGGACGCGGCGATAAAGCCGTCGCCGCGCATGTGGCCGGGGGTGGCGGATGGCGGCGGAGGCGGCGCGGCGACCACGGTGACGTCGAATGCCATTGAGCCCGTGTTGCCGGCCGCATCTGAGGCGAAGCATGTGATCCGCGTGGTTCCAAGCGCCAGATCGCTGCCCGAAGGCGTGTCGCATGTCACCGGCAGCACACCATCGACCAAGTCAAACGCTGTCGGTTCCACGAACGTCACGGTGCTTCCGGTCACGGTCACCGCCATGGCGACTGGCTCCGATCCGTCCGGCGACATGAAACCCGTCGTGGTCATCGGCGCCAGTGTCGTCATCGGCGTGGGGCCGGATGCAGTGACCACTTGGGTGGAGGTGAAGCCGTTGAGCACGATCGTCCCCTGCGGTCGGTACCAGCCACCGACGACAAGGTCACGTTTGCCGTCTCCATTCATATCTGCCGCGGCAATACCGATCGCGAAGTCATTGATTTCCACAGGCTGCGCAGGCGAGAACGCACCGCTCCCAGTGCCATTCGCGACCCACACACTCGTGCTGTAGTAGTCCGTGGCCGCGATGTCGAGCTTGCCGTCGCCGTTGAGGTCTGCGAGTACGGCCTGAAACAGGACCGTTCGATCAATGCTGAGATCAACATGGGCGGCAAAGGCTCCGTTGCCGGTGCCGAGCAGCGACGACACCGTGTCAGGACCGGAGAGCGTGACGATGTCGAGCTTGCCGTCGCCGTTCAGGTCCGCCGATGTGATCCAGATCGGCGACGACGAGGTGGCAAAACGCGCTGGCGCGCCAAATCCTGTCGCGGTTGCGATCCATTGGATCACTGCATTGCCGGAAGAGTCGACCGTCGCGACATCCGCCCGGCCATCTCCATTGAAATCGCCGACGGTCAGGGAGGCGCGTTCGCCAAGGTATAGACCCACATCTGTCAGTGTGGTCAGTCTCGAGAATCCACCGAGACCGGTGCCGCCCAGCACATCAATGCCCGTGGCAGTGGCCACGGCAAGGTCGACGTTGCCGTCGGCGTCAACGTCGCCCACTGCGATTGAGTCGGGAACGTCCATCGCGGGTATCCGAGTGATGGGGCCGAATGCGCCGCCGCCCACATTGAGGGAAACGCCGACAAACGAGTCGAGTGTTGAGTCATCGGCTTCGTATTCCGCGCCGGTGACGGCGACATCGGGTCGCCCGTCCTTGTTAAAGTCCGCGATTACCACGCCCTGCGTGCCCCAGCCGCGCAGGCTTGGCGTGTTGATGACGTACCGCGCTGGCGGATAGAACGCGCCATTGCCTTTGCCCAACACCACAGTGAACTGCATCATCACGTAGGGCAGGATCCGGCCAGTGGCTGACCCTGATGTGCCGTTCTCGATGAAAACGAGATCCAGCTTGCCGTCCCCGTCAAGATCCGCGGTCGCGAGTTGAGTCGGCCGATGCTGCAACGCAGCGTCCGCCGCATCAAACAGCGTTGGCGGTCCGAAGGTGCCCGCCGGCGCGGCGACAATGCCCGGCGTGAGCACGGGCGGCGTCGTGTCGCGCACGACGACGTTGAAGTGCGACGACGCCGCATGTCCGAGATGATCGGCCGCCGAACACGTGACCATCGTGACGCCCATGTGAAATGCCGTCCGTCCCAGTGGACGGCGCACACGTCACCCCGACGGTGCCATCAAAGTCGTCGATCGCAATTGGCAAGGAATAGTTGCCCACCGCGCCCGACGGGCCCGTGGCCTCCACGTATTCATCGGCGTGCGACGCAATCGCCGGCGGCGCACCATCGGTCATCGTCAGCACGCCATCCTGGTAGCCGATGGCGTAGTTGCTCAAGCCCACGCCTCGGGCGCTCGATGCAAAGATCGCGTACGGCACACCGGCGACGGGCGCGCTGGCGTCTGCACCAGCACTCCAGAAGTCCACGGCCGCAATGTTGTCGCCATTGATGAGCGCCGGAGTTGCCGTGAACTCGTTACCGACCCAAGTCATCGTGGTCCCCGACGGCTTGACGCGATTGTTCGCGATGATCGTCAATGCCCGAGGGCTGACGAACATCCAGCCGGCCTGGTATGTGATCGCGTATTTGCCCAAACCAACGCCGACCGCCGCGCTTGGCACAATCTGATACGGCGTGCCGACCTGCGCGCTCACGGCCGAACCCGCGCTCGTGAAGGTGACGCTCGCGACGCTGTCGCCAGGCTTGAGGCCCGTGACGCTGAACTCCGTGCCGGCAAATGCCATGACGTCGCCGTACGTCTTGAACGCCGTGTCCGCCGTGATCGTCAGCGCCGGCTGCGTCACCGTCACATCCACGTTGAGCGTCGCCACATTCGCCGGCGACGCATGGTCGCTCACCGTGTAGGTCAACGACGTCGTGCCCACCGGGAAGATGTTGCCTGGGAACGAGGGCGTGATCACAACGGACGGCGATGCGTCGCAGTTGTCAGTCGCCGTCGTCGCGGGATCGAAGAACGCGCCGCTCGCGCTGGTCGCTTCGAGCGCCGGCACCACTGGCGGCACGAATGTCGGCGCCGTGGTGTCCTTCACCACAACGGTGCCGCTCGCGATCGTCAGATGACCGTGGCGATCGTCAACCGTGAGCGCGATCGTGTGTGACCCGAGGCTCAACGCCACCGAGGGTGAGACGGCCGTCGATAACAGCACGCCGTTCTCGGTCCAGCGATAGGTCAACGTGTCGCCGTCCGCGTCAGAAACGAGACCGCTCAACTGGACAGTCGCGACACAGCTGGCGCCCGGGCTCACCGACGGCGGTAGCGTCAGGCTGGCGACCGGCGTGAGATTCGGGGGAACCGTTGAATTGAGAAGCACGGTGACCGTGTTGCCGCTCGGCGCGCCGTTGGTCACGACGATGTCGAGTTGGCCGTCCCGGTTGAAATCCGCGAGAGCCAGTCCGAGAGGCTTCCCGCCAATTGCGAGGGTCTGGGGGGCGCTGAATCCTCCCGAGCCGTTCCCAAGCAGCGTCGAAAGAGTGCCGTTGCCGTTGTTCGAGACCACGAGGTCCAGGCGACCATCGCCGTTCAGATCTCCGGCGCGCACATACTCCGGTGCTGCGCCGATGGGGAATGCCAAGGTTGTGGCCGGCAGGAACGTGCCGTCGCCAACGCCCAGCAAAATCGAGAGCGTCCCGCCCGTGGCATTGGCGGTGACCAGATCGACCTTGCCATCGCCGTTGAAGTCGCCCGCCGTGATCGAGCGCGGGGTCGCGCCGACGAGGAAGTCCGTCGCGGCGGAATGCGCGCTGAAACCACCCGTGCCATCGCCCATGAGAACCGTCACAGAACCTGCCAGCGCGTTCGCGCTGGCGATGTCAGGTCTGCCATCGCGATTGAAGTCCGCGACGACCGTGGCAAACGGACTCGTGCCGACCGTGAGCGGTGTCGGCGGACCGAATCCGCCGCTCGCGTTGCCGAGCAGGATCGAGACATTGCTGCTGTTGTTGTCGGCAATCGCGGCGTCAAGAGTGCCGTCGCGATTGAAGTCGCCGAGCGCCGTATGCAGGTTGTTCTGGCCGATGACGTACGACTGCGCAATGCCCATTCCACCTGCGCCGTCGTTCAGCAGTGCTGACACGTCACCCGTGCCGTTGTTGTTCGTCAATAGGTCTGGCCGACCGTTGCGATCGAAGTCGCCGATGGCCACCGAGAACGGATTCGGCTGAACGGCGTAGTCAACCGCCGAGCCGAACGCGCCACCACCCATGCCGTTCACGACCGAGACGGATCCTCCCTGGTAGTTCGCTGTAACGAAGTCGAGGCGGCCATCGCGGTTGAAGTCGCCGACATCGACCGCGCTTGGCGACAGCCCGACCTGCACGGTGTTGGTCGCAAAGGTCAACGCCAGAGGTGCTGCCACCGGCGAGGCCATCAGGACCGACACGCCGTCTGCGTCAAACACTGGCACGGCAATGTCGAGGACGCCGTCGCGATTCAGGTCGGCGATGGCCATCATGCCAAGCGATGTCGCGACCGTTGGTGTCGGCGCCGTGATCGGGCCAGGCACGCTGAACGCTCCCGTGCCCGTGCCGAGCAGCACCTGCACTTGATTTGCGCCGCGGCACAGAATGGTCAGATCCAGCGCGCCGTCGCGATTCATGTCTGCCATCAGAATTTGTGTCGGCCTGGCCGACACGACCACCGTTCCCGAAGCTGTGAAACCGCCTGCGCCGTTCGACAGAAATGTCGCCACCACGGCTGACGTTCCGGCCACCGTCGCCTGACTCGTCGTCACCAGGTCCGCGAAGCCGTCGCCGTTCACATCGCCGGCTGCCACGGATGTGATCCCCAGCGACGGACCAGGCGCGGCCACCGTCGTCTGTAGTGCGAATGCGCCGGCGCCGTTCCCGTAGAACACCGACACACTGTTGACGCTGACATTCGCCGACGCGAGGTCCAGCTTGCCGTCGCCGTCAAAGTCTGCAACGGCCACAGCGAACGGTCCGGCACCAGTCGCAACGCGCGTTGGCGCCGCAAACGTGCCGTTGCCAACCCCCAGCAGGACCGAGAGCCGGCTGGTGTTGTTCTCTGCCGCGACGATGTCGGGGATGCCGTCGCGATTCACATCCGCGATCGTGGCGAACAACACACTCGTGCCCACACCGACCAACGTCGGCGCCCCGAAGGTCGCGGATCCCGTGCCGAGAATTACAAACACGCCGGTGCTGCCGTTCGACGCCACCACCACATCGTCCCAACCGTCCCGGTTCAGGTCCGCCACGCTGACCGACCCTTGCGAGAACACGTTCAGGAAGGCGCGGTACTGGATCGTCGTTGCGGCGACATAGCCACCGGCCGCCTGGCCGATGAGAATCGACAGCGTCCCATCGTTGTGGTTGGAGACGGCCAGATCCGGGATGCCGTCGTGGTTGAAATCGCCCACGCCGACCGCCTCCGTACCATCACCTGCAGCTGCGAACAGGCCGGGTGTGGCGGCGGTATATGTCGTAAACGCCACGCCTCCGGGCGAAGCGAGGAGCCACTGCCCCGGTCGAATCAGGGCCACGAGCATCAGAACGGCAACAACGATGGGGAGCTTGCGGGAAACCGGCATGTATCCTCCGAACCGGCGCCACGTGCAGGCCGCTTCTGTGCTGTAAAGCGCTAACGGCTCGCGAATCCCGACATATGCTCAAAATTGCCGTGGCTGCTCCCACCACCGGGGCCCGAACGCAAGCCCTCATCGCCATCCTCGCGCTCGTCGCGATCGCGCTACATCTCGCGCTTCACTGGGCACCGTGGCCGCTCTGGGTCGCACTCGTGCTCGGCGGCACGCCCCTCGTCTTCGGACTGCTTCGAAAGCTGGCCCGCCGCCAGTTCGGCTCGGACCTGCTCGCTGGTATCTCGATCGTGGCGTCGGTCTGGCTCGGCGAATACCTCGCTGGCACGCTCGTCGTGCTCATGCTCTCTGGCGGCGAGGCCCTCGAAAACTACGCCGTGCGCAACGCGTCGTCGGCCCTCGACGCGCTGGCGAAGCGCATGCCGACACGTGCGCACCGCTCGGTCAACGGACAGCTCAGCGATGTGGCGCTGGACGACATTGCGATCGGCGACACGCTCGTCGTCCTGCCGCACGAGACCTGCCCGGTCGATGGTGTGGTCACGGCCGGTCATGGCTCGATGGACGAGTCGTATCTGACCGGCGAGCCGTATGTCATGTCGAAGACACCCGGCGTCACGGTGCTGTCTGGCGCGATCAACGGCGCGTCGGCACTGACGATCACGGCCGAGAAGCGTGCGCTGGATTCGCGCTACGCGAAGATCATGCAGGTCATGCGCGAGTCGGAGACACGGCGCCCGCAGCTCCGGCGACTGGGCGATCAGCTCGGCGCGATCTACACGCCGGTGGCCGTCGCGATTGCGATGGCGGCATGGTGGTGGAGCGGGGATCCGGTCCGGTTTCTCGCCGTGCTCGTGATCGCCACGCCGTGTCCGCTGCTCATCGCCATCCCGGTGGCCATCATCGGTTCGGTGTCACTCGCGGCACGGCGCGGCATCATCGTGAAAGACCCGACGGCACTCGAACGGCTGAGCACCTGCCGCGTGGTGATTTTCGACAAGACCGGCACGCTGACCTACGGACGACCGGCACTGACCGAGACCATTGCGGCCGTCGGCCACACACGCGAGAACCTTCTTCAACTCGTCGCGAGCCTTGAGGTGTACTCGAAGCATCCGCTGGCCGGCTCGATCCTTGACGCGGCGAAGGCCGCACAACTCGCCCCCATCGCGGCGAGCGAAGTGCACGAGCGGCCCGGCGCCGGTCTGGTGGGCACCATCAATGGCCAGGAGGTCGTTGTCACCAGTCGGAAGCAACTCGTCGCGCAACTACCCGATGCCGCGGCCGTGCTGCCGCCACAGAGCGGCGGCATGGAGTGCGTCGTCTCAATCGATGGCCACTTCGCGGGCGTGCTGAAGTTTCGCGACGAGCCTCGGCAGGACAGTTCCACGTTCATCAAGCATCTCGGTCCGCGCCACCGTTTCACACGCGCGCTGCTGGTCTCCGGTGATCGCGAATCCGAGGTGCGCTACCTGAGCGAACGTGTCGGCATCACGGAGATCTACGCCGGCCAGACACCAGAACAGAAGGTGGCGCTCGTCCGCGCGGAAACGGCGAAGGCGCCCACATTGTTTCTCGGCGACGGCATCAACGACGCGCCGGCGCTGACGGCCGCCACGGTCGGCATCGCGTTCGGTCAGGGCAGCGACGTCACGGCTGAGGCGGCGGGTTTGGTCGTCCTCGATAGCGCGCTGCTGAAGGTGGACG